>Ga0187894_10000607_pt1 | contig 48414 bp, 43 predicted proteins | sample GBC1701081metaG_FD_136650 | JGI IMG/M metagenome (GOLD analysis project Ga0187894, IMG submission 136650) | White microbial mat communities from a lava cave in the Kipuka Kanohina Cave System on the Island of Hawaii, USA - GBC170108-1 metaG ... | reverse complement strand
GCGCGAGCGGTGAACTATACCTTTCATTGGCGGCCAGCCTTCCAGGCCCTGCCGGACATGCTATGGGGAGCGCTGGTGACCATCGAGGTCGCGGCGCTGTCCATGGTGCTCGGCGTGATCCTCGCCGTGCTTTTGGCGCTGGCATCCGGCTCGCGCTTCCGCGCGCTTCGGGTATTCGCCTTGAGCTGGGTGGAGGGTGCCCGCAACACGCCTGCGCTGTTCCAGATCTACATGGCCTATTTCGGACTCGGCTCGCTCGGCATCTATCTCGATTCATTTCCCGCCCTGCTCGCCGGCATTACTTTCAACAATGCAGGCTATCTGGCAGAAACGTTCCGTGGTGGTCTGCGCGCCGTGCCGGCGACGCAGACGCGCGCCGCCCGCTCACTCGGCATGGGACATATTCAGGCGTTCCGGCTGATCGTACTGCCGCAAATGTTCCGCGTGGTGTTCCATCCACTCACGAACCAGATGGTGTGGGCAATTCTGATGACCTCGCTCGGCGTTGTGGTCGGGCTGAACAACGACCTGACCGGCGTCACTCAGGATCTCAACGTCAAGTCGTTCCGCACCTTCGAGTTCTTCGCCATCGCCGCGGTCATCTATTATCTGATAGCCAAGCTCATCACCGGCTCGGCCCGCCTAATGGCGTGGCGGCTGTTCCGATATTGAGGGGGCGCAGATGTTCGACGGCTCCTTGTTCGAGACCTCATTCACCCTCAACGACCTCTGGTTCATGCTGAAGGGCGCGGGCGTGTCCATTTCCATCACCCTCTGGGCGGTGCTGGGCGGAACGCTCCTCGGTCTGATGTTCGGGCTGGTGAGGACTATCGTGCCGTGGTGGGCCAATGCGCCGATCGGCTTCGTGCTCGACATCTTCCGCTCGGTACCGCTCCTCATCCAGTTCATACTCGCCAACTCCTTCAAATCGATCGTCGGCCTCAACTGGTCGGCCTTCACGGTCGGCTGTTTGGTGTTGGCTGTCTACACCGCCGCCTTCTGCACCGAGATTGTGCGCGGCGGTATACTCGCCGTTCCAACTACGACGCGGCGCGCAGCACGCTCGCTCGGGCTCAGCTGGCGACAGGACCTGACCGAGATCGTGTTTCCCATCGCGCTGCGGGTCGCCCTGCCGAACTGGATCGGCCTGACGCTCGGCGTGATGAAGGACACCGCACTGGTACTGTGGCTCGGCATCGTGGAGCTGCTGCGCTCCTCGCAAATTGTCGTTACCCGCATCCAGGAGCCCCTCTTCGTGCTCTCGATCGCCGGACTGATCTATTTCCTCATGAGCTTCCCGATTGCTCGCCTTGGCACGGGGCTGGAGAAGAGGTGGCGCGAGAATGATTGAGATTGAAGATGTCCATAAATCCTTCGGTTCACTCGAGGTGATCAAGGGTGTCACCATGACCGTCGAAAAGGGTGAGGTGGTATCCGTTATCGGCGGCTCAGGCTCGGGCAAGTCGACCTTGCTGATGTGCATCAACGGGCTGGAACCGATCAATTCCGGCCGTATCCGGGTCGACGGAACTGACGTACATGCCCGCGGGACCGATCTGAACAGGCTTCGCCGGAAGATCGGCATCGTGTTCCAGCAATGGAATGCCTTCCCGCACCTCACCGTGCTGGAGAACGTGATGCTCGCTCCGCGCAAGGTGCTGGGCATGGCCCGGACGGAGGCCGAAGCGGTGGCGGTCGAGAAGCTCTCCCATGTCGGGCTCAGCGAGAAGCTGAAGGTCTATCCTTCGAAGCTCTCGGGTGGCCAGCAGCAGCGCATGGCGATTGCCCGCGCGCTGGCCATGTCGCCCGATTACATGCTGTTCGACGAGGTGACATCCGCGCTTGATCCGCAGCTTGTAGGCGAGGTGCTCGACACCATGCGCCTGCTCTCCTCCGACGGCATGACGATGATCGTCGTCACGCATGAGATCGCATTCTCCCGCGAGGTGTCGAACCGCGTCGCCTTCTTCCATGAGGGTAAGATCCACGAGATCGGCCCGCCCGGGCAGGTGATAGGCAATCCGCAACTGCCGGAGACGGCCGCTTTCCTCAAATCTGTTCTTTGATCCTGGCGATGATCTCGGCAGCTATCGTGGCCCCCCTTTGCCGCCTGCCGCTTCAGCACCGCAAACCATCAGAATGGCACGTGGCGCTTCGCAGCAGGGAAACAGGATTGGCAATCATAGGATATTTTCCACAGAGATCGACCGCATTGTCCTATCGTGAGATTCTCCAACGGTCTGGCCCACAATTGCAAGAGGGATGGGTTTCTCTCGGCTATCAATTCGAATCCCGGCGCATTTCCCGCATCATTCGGGTCGAATCGCCCCAGGTCGAAAGCCAGATCAGCATCTCGGTCAGGGCGCCAATGAGGACAACGGCGCCGCGCTGCGCCGGCCCTGCAGCGCCGCGCCGGGCCTCCGCTTCATGCAGATGCGACAGCTCCTCGTCCTGAATGGAGGAGATCAGCGATTTGAGATTGGCATCGCGACTTTCGAGATAGCCGAGCTGGTCCTTCAGATGGCGATGGACGGCGCTCTCGACCGCCTCGGTGCAGATCCAGATCATGCGCTGGCCCAAGAGCGCGGTCGCAAAGCCCAGCACGAAACCGCCGAGGCTCCAGAAGGCCATAACCCGGCAGGGTCGGGCGCCCCTCGCCGGCATGGCGTCGCGGAACAGGCGGCAATGCTCGATCTCGTGCCCCCTTATGTCCGAAAGCGGCGCAACGATGGCGGGATAGAGCCGACGCGCGACCCAGATCTGCGCGCCATAGGTGCGGATCGCACCATACTCGCCGGCGTGATTGACCTTGAGGATACGCCTTATGGTGATCTGGGCCGCCATCGTGGTCCCCTTTTGCCGGCGACCCATTCAGCACCGCAAGCCGTCAGGATGACGCGTGGCGTTTCGCCAACAAAAGCCGGAGAATGCATTTCGCCACCAGCCCTGACGGAATGATTAAGCTCGCGTGTAGAACGGACGAAATACCATCGAGGGATAAGGCGTAGCCGGCTCTCAACCCAGCCAGTAGCGCGGGCCTGAGCCTTTACGCCCGGCCCGGTCGGCCGGGTTCGCCAGGCGGCAGCGGTCAATCGACAGGCAGCCGCAGCCGATGCACTCGGTAAGCCCAAGGCGCAGCCGTTCGAGCTCGGCGATCCGCTCATCGATGCGTCGCGTCCATTGCGCCGAAAGCCGCCCCCAGTCCCGGCGCGTTGGCACCCGATCGGCGGGGAGCTTCCCCAGCTCGCCCGCGATCTCCTCGAGCGAGAGGCCGATGCGCTGGGCGAAGACGATGAAGGCGATGCGCCGCAGCACCGAGCGCGGATAGCGGCGATGGCCGGAGCCTGCGCGCTGCGAGCTGATGAGGCCGCGCTCCTCGTAGAAGCGCAGTGCCGACGATGCGATACCGCTGCGGCGCGAAACATTGCTGATGGTGAGCATCGTCTCCATGCCGGAATAAAAGCACGATTGCCTCTTGACTTCAAGTTCACTTGAACTTGTAGCAAAGACCCGATGACGATCAAGGAAAGGCTCGGGCGATGCTGACTGACACGGATTTGAGAGGCTTGCGGGTAGCGGTGACCGGTGGCACATCCGGTCTCGGCCTGGCGCTGGTGTGCCAGTTGCGGACGAGCGGCGCCGATGTCGCCTTCATCGCCCGCACCGCTGCTGCCGTCGCGGCGGTGGCTGGCCAAACCGGCGCACTGGGCATCGTCGGCGATGTCGGCCGCAAGGATGATATCTATCCGATGGCGCTCCAGATCACCGGCAATCTCGGCGGGCTCGATGTCCTCATCAATAATGCCTCGAGCCTCGGGCCAGTGCCGCTCGCCTTCCTCGCCGATACCGAATGCGAGGAGTTGGAACTCGCCCTCGCCGTCAATCTGATTGGACCTTTTCGGCTGACCAAAGCGCTGTTCGGCGCCCTTGCCGCCTCGGCCCGCGCCGGGCGGGGCGCGCTGATCGTCAATGTCACCAGCGACGCCGCGGTCAATGCCTACCCGCGCTGGGGCGCCTATAGCGCGAGCAAGGCGGCGCTCGGCCACCTCACCCGCGTCTGGGATGAAGAGGCGAAGGCGGAGGGTGTGCGCTTCCTCTCGATCGATCCCGGCGACATGGACACCCCCCTGCATGCCGCGGCTATCCCTGATGCCGATCCTTCGACCCTCAAGCGGCCCTCCGATTCGGCCGCTGAAATTATCAGCGCAATCGTCGCGCGATTGCCGGTGCGCCAATCTGCCGGAGCGGAGCGATAATGGCCACCGACCAACGAGCGCCCCGCTCGGCAAGATTGCTCGCGGTCAACGCCAGCGGCGAGCTCGCGCATTTGCCACGCAACGAGCTGGCGCTCATTTTGCGACCCGGCGATGTGGTCGTCGCCAATGACGCGGCGACTTTGCCGGCGAGCCTTCCCGGCAAACATGTCGCAAGCGACGCTGCGATCGAGATCCGTCTCGCCGGCTGGCTCAGCCTCGGCGACCCTACCCGCTTCATCGCCGTCTGCTTCGGGCCGGGCGATTTTAGAATGCCGACCGAAGACAGGCCACTGCCCCCGCCGCTCCGTCCAGGCGACCAGCTCTCGCTCGGCCCACTTTCCGCGGCGATCGAGTGTCTCCTCGGTCACCCGCGCCTCTGCCGCCTTCGCCTCTCCGGCACCCGTCCTGCAATCCTCGCCGGACTCGCCACTCATGGCAGGCCCATTCAGTATGCTCATGTTCCCGAGCCTTTGGCGCTGTGGGATGTGTGGACGAAAATCGCCACGGAGCCCGTCGCTTTCGAGCCGCCCTCGGCCGGCTTCTCCCTCGATTGGCGAATGCTCGCCGCGTGGCGATCGCGCGGCATTCATTTTGTGACGCTGACCCACGCCGCCGGGATCTCCTCGACTGGAGATCCATTGCTCGACCTGAGGCTCCCTTTCGATGAGCCCTATCGCATACCGAAGTCGACCGCGCTCGCGATCAGTTGCGCCAAGGCAGCCGGGCGAAGAATCATTGCCATCGGAACGAGCGTCGTCCGGGCGCTCGAATCCGCCGCCGATCGCGATGGCGGCGTTCGTGACGGCAGCGGTACGGCAAGTGGAAGAATCGGCGAAGGAACCGATTTGCGTGTCGTCGACGCGATTGTGACCGGCGTTCACCAGCCCGGCGACAGCCACTTCGAGCTACTACGTGCCTTCGTGGAGGATTCATTTCTCCAGCGGATAGTCCGCGATCTCGCCACGCATGGGTATCGTGGTCATGAATTTGGCGATTCCCTCCTTGTTCATCGCAGCATGAACCACACTTCGCTCAAGCGGCGCGTGACGCAGGAGGTCCGCTGATGGACGGCCGACAAAAAAGCGCGGGGAAGATCCGCGCTCTCTGGTTTGACGGAAAGGGCGAACGCCCTCTCTCAGACCTAATATGTGGTGCGCAAGGGGCTTGCTTCAAGCCCCGGATCGTCCCGTAGAATCGCCGACCGAAGCCACAAGCCGGGAGTCACGAGATGCGTGTGCTGTTATCGACCTGCGCGTCGCGCGCGGTCGAGCTGGTTGCGAAGACGAACGGAGGGTGGGTGTGGCGATGACCAAGCATACTGTGGTGATCGCCGGCGGAGGTCCCACAGGGCAGACATTGGCCGGCGAACTGGCATTGGCGGGCGTCGACGTTGCCATTGTCGAGCGGCGCGTCAGCCAGGACCTTGTCGGCTCGCGCTCGGGCGGTCTGCACGCGCGCACCATCGAGATTTTCGATCAGCGCGGGATCGCCGATCGACTCCTCAAGGAGGGACAGGTCGCTCAGGTCGCGGGGTTCGCCGGAATCCGTTTGGACATCAGCGACTTCCCCACCCGGCACAATTACGGGCTCGCGCTCTGGCAGAGTCACATCGAGCGCATACTCGCCGGCTGGGTCGGCGAGCTGGCGGTGCCGATCCATCGGGGCCGTGAAGTGACAGGGTTCACGCAAGACGCCAGCGGCGTCGATGTCGCGCTGTCCGACGGCAGATCGCTCCGGGCGGCGTATCTCGTCGGGTGCGACGGAGGACGCAGTCGCATCCGCAAAGCGGCCGACATCGAGTTCCGCGGGTCGGATCCGACGACGAGCAACCTGATCGCCGAAGCCGAGTTGGCCGAGGAGCCCCCGGAATGGGGCATCTACCGCGACGCCCTCGGCATCCATTCCCTCAGTAAGTCAGAGGATGGGCGGCGGGTACGCGTCCTGGTGACCGAGCAACACGTCGGAGCCACGAGCGACCCTACCCTGCGCGATCTCAGTGAGGCGCTCATCGCCGTGTACGGGACTGATTACGGGATCCACAGTCCCACCTCGATCTCCAGGTTCACCGACATGACTCGGCAGGCTACGGCCTACCGCGAGGGACGGATCCTGCTGGCCGGCGACGCCGCGCACGTGCATCCCCCGGACGGTGGACAGGGCCTCCAGACCGGTGTGCAGGATGCGGTGAACCTGGGATGGAAGCTCGCCCAAGTGGTCAAGCACACATCGCCGGAAAGCCTGTTGGACACCTACCATGCCGAGCGCCACCCGGTCGCTGCCCGCGTGCTGCGCACCACGATGGCAGCGATCGCGCTTCGCGGCGCGGAGGACCGCACGACAGCGCTCCGCGAGATGGTTTCTGACCTTCTGAGCATGGATGAGCCGCGCATTCGGATCGCCGCGATGCTCTCGGGACTGAACATCCGATACGACCTCGGCGAGGGGCATCCGCTCATCGGACGCCGCATGCCCGATCTGGATCTTGCCACCTCCAAAGGCCCATTGCGGACATTCACGCTGCTCCATGGCGCCCGGCCGGTGCTGCTCAACTTCGGTGCCGCCGGCCGCCTCGATATCACGCGATGGGCTGATCGGGTCGAACTCGTCGATGCCGAATATCGTGGCGTGTGGGTGCTTCCGGTGATCGGCGCCGTCACGGCCCCGGCTGCCGTCCTGATCCGGCCTGATGGATATGTGGCATGGGTGGGAGATGAAACCGACCAAGGCCTCGCCGATGCGCTGACCACTTGGTTCGGACCGCCTGCGGCGGCGTAATGTGGCGACGTCGCCATTTTGTGGGTGGCGCAAGCGAATGACCGGATGGAGCGCGTGAAAGCGACCTTCGCACTCCCCATCGGTCTGTAAAGTTTCAAATGAGGCGCAATTCGACCAGCCCCAGAGGACCAAAGGACGCGATCGCCTGCTCGCCAGCCTTCACCGGCTGCATAAGCGTTGCCGTCCCAGTGTTGTAGACATGGCCGGCGGAGAGACCGTTGCCGCGCTTTCTCTGTTCATTGGCGAGCCACAGAAGCGCATTGAGCGGGTTGCCCAGGATATTGGCGCCGTAGCCTTTCTGCACCAGATCATCATCGATCGAGAGCTCGACGGGCACGTGCGCAAGATCATGGTCGCGCCAGTTCGTATTGCCCGCGCCCAGCACCAAGGCGCCATCGACACCATTGTCGGCGACTATGGTGAAAGCCGGCTGATGCTGCCAATCCTTCAAGGTGCCGGCGACTACCTCGATCGAAGGATGAACCGTGGCGATGGCGGCCTTGATCTCGTCGAGCGCATAAGGTTGCCCGCGCGCTGGCAAGTCACGCGCGAGGATGAAGGAGAACTCGCATTCGAGCACGATCGGTGCGAAGTCCCTGGTGTCGAGAACCGCCGGACCCTGATGAATGAGATGGCGGAAGAGCGGCGCGCAATAAGGCTCGGCGAGGCCAAGCTGCTCCTGGATCGCCCTGTTGGTGCAGCCGCAGAACCAGCCGCCGATCTCCCAGCCGAGCTTCTCGGCAAGCTTTGCCTGGATGGCATAGGCCTCGCGGATATTTTTCGGCGTGAGCTCCGGCGGCAGGCCTTCCACGATCGCATGCTCAAGCCGCGCCTTCGCGAAGAGAGATGCGGCCGCATCGATCGCGGGAACGCTCAGGTCGTGCGTCATGCCATACTTTCCCGAAAGGCCGGCGGAACTGCAACAGCGAGCCGCTCGGCAAAGGGCTTCACACCGCTCCAGCTCGCCATGAGAATCTCGACGCCAGCTTGCTTGCCGCGCGCGCGTTCGGCCGCGGCGCGCTCGCCCGGAATGCGGATGCCATCCGAGCCCGGGGCCTTGTGCGACATCTTGATGAGATCGAGATACCAGCCGGTCCGCTCCGCGAAGGTTTTCGCGTCGCTGAAGGATGCCGGATCAATCGCCATGATGAGATGCCCCTGGCTGTGTGTCTCTCCCGACGCGCCCTGCCACCCCGCGAGCTCGGGACCAATGCCGCTGTCGGTCAGCGGGCCGCAGAGAAGGCCGACACACAGTGCCAAGCCGAAGCCCTTGTACCCAGCGAGCGGGCTGATCGCGCCCTGGCGTACCAAGGCAGCGTTGGTCGTCGGCAGCCCGTCAGGGCCAATCCCTGAGCCTTCCGGCAAAGGTGTTCCGTCATAAAGGGCCTGGCGCACACGGGAGCTCGCCAGCGCGCTCGTCGCCATGTCGAAGACGAAGGGTTCCGCCCCGGCGCGCGGGAAGGCGAACGCCAGAGGATTGGTGCTGAGAACTTTCTCCATGCCGCCCGGCGGATGGACGAGCGGCGGCCCCGAGGTGACAACAATGCCGATTTTACCTGCTTTGGCGATACGCTCGGCATAGAAAGCCATCATAAAAATGTCGCTCGAGTTGCGGATCGCCACAGTGGCGGTGCCGGCCCTGCCGGCAATCTCGACGGCGAGATCGGCGCCTTTAATAGCTGCCGCCTGGCCAGGGCCGCGGCCGCCGTCGATGAGCGCGGTCGCTTGCGTCTGGCGAGTGAGCCGGGGCTCGGCTTTGCCCTCGATCAGTCCACGTTCGAGGCTTGACAGCGTGTAGGGCAGATAATCGAAGCCCTGAATGCCGAAGCCGCGCAAGTCCGCGTCGATATGGACATCCGCCGCAGCGCGGGCATTCGCCTCCGACATCCCGGCCGCGACCATGAGCCGGATCATGAAATCATGGAGCTCAGACGCTGCTATCCGGATCCGTTGCTGTGTGGTCATTGTACTCCCCGTGAGTCTTGTCGTTACCGGCAGTGCCGGCCCAGTTTTGGATGAGGGCGGAAGATGCCGCTCGGCGGCGGACAGAGGATGGCGGCAATGGTCAGCGGCTCGAGACAACTCGAAACTCGACGGCCAGTTGCCAGGCGGACATTCACGTCACCTCCTCACTGCGGCGAGGACGATTCCATGGATGCTAAGCTTGAGAAAATCCGAAATACTCAATTCTCATATTCTGTTTCATCAAAATGAGAGGCGAATTCAGCTGCCAATGGTCGGCAGGTCCGCCACATAGGCATCGACCAGGGACAGGAAAGTACTTACCGCTACCGGCGCCTTGGCCGCAGCGGCCGTGATCAGCATATGCGGAGAGTCATATCCGAATTCGTCGGAATAGACGCGTTTGAGCAGGCCACGCGTAACCCAGTCCTGCGCATAGTGATCGGGCAACAGACCCAGATAGCCACCGGTCAAAAGCAGGACAAGCATCGCCTCCATGCTGGAGACGGTAGCCGGGGTGCGTGCCCGGGCGAAACGGCTCAGATCGAATTGCTCATTGTAGGCCCGCACCACGAAATCATAATCGACGACCTCGGCGCGCGACACCGGCGCCGTTCCTGCCTCGAAGAGCGGATGGCCCACACCGCAATAGAGTTCATGACGCTCGCGAAAGATCGGGCGGAAAGCAAGCCCGTTGAGCGGACGCAAATAGGGCACGATCGCGGCATGGAGGTGGCCCGCCAGCACGGCACGTTCAAGCTCCATGCGCGGCGCCACCGTGAGCTCGATCTGCACATCATTGTCCATCTCGTTGAAGCGGCGGAAAACGGCGGTGAGCGGGAAATTTGGGTGAGTGGACAGGCAATCAACCATGCCGAGCAGCAATTTGCCGGCCAGGCGCTTACGCAGGCCGGCCATCCGACCGGTGAAATCATCGAGCGTCGTCAGAACTCGCTTGATCTCCTCATAAGCGAGCCGGCCGCGCTCGGTCAGGCGGAAGCCGTGGCGGCCGCGGTCACAGAGGCGAAACCCGATCCTTTCCTCAAGATCCGACATATGCAGGCTAATCGTCGAACTGCCAATGTTCAGCGTCGATTGCGCGCCGCTATAGCCGCCAGCCTCAGCCACGGCGACAAAGACCTTGAGCAGTCTGAGATCGATATCCATCACGCGCCGCATCGATGATCCTCCCGATTTTTCTTGCTTTGATAAAACAATACGTCAGATTGAGAAAGATCGAATTTTTCCCGAAATGACGGTCGCCTAGTCTCGCCCTGCCCGGGTCAGCAATGGAGCTCAGGGTTGCAAGGAACATCGAGGAGGTAAGGTAAGGATGGCCCTAGAAAAAGATCACGAAATACTCGACGTGGCGAAGCATACCGAGCATGTCACGTTCCAGAAATCGACGCGCAAGACCGGCTCCGGCTTCGAGCTGCCCATGCTGCTCCACGACCGGCTGGCCTTCACACCTGAGGAATATGTCCGGCGCTATGACGTCATCCAGGCGGCGATGGCGGCCGAGGGGCTGGATGCGCTGCTCATCCGCGGGCCGGAGAACATCACTTATTTCAGCGGGTACGAGACACCGGGCTATTATCGCTATCACTGCATCATCGTGCCATTGAATGGCGAACCGGTGTTCCTGGTTCGCGATTTCGAATGGATCAATTCACCCGAATTCGCCTGGAACACCAAGCTCAGCAAGGTCTATGACTGGAATCATCCGCCAAGTGTCACTGTCAATGTCCTGGCCCAGCTCGGCCTCGGCAGCGGCAAGCGCATCGGCGTGGAGAAACAATCCTTCTTTTATACCGTCGACGAGCATGAAACGCTTACGCGCGGACTCTCCGGCAATAGCTTTGTCGATGCGACGTCGATCCTGTGGAATGCCCGCATGATCAAGTCGGCCGAAGAGGTGGCGGTCATGCGCCGCTCAGCGGCGATCGTCGACAAGGCGACGCTCGCGGGCTACGAAGCGACACGCCCGGGTGCCAGCGGCGATCACATCAATGCGGTCGTCAACGAGACAATCTTCGAGGCTGGCGGTGAATATATGGGGTTGCCGCCCTTCGTGCTCGTCGGCGAGCGCAGTTGCCTTCCGCACCAGACCGGCGGCAGCAACGTGCTGGCCAAGGACGATGTCATGTTTTTCGAGATCTCGGCTTCGCAGCGGCGCTATGCGGCGGCCCTTATGCGCACTATTTTCGTCGGCGAGCCTAAAGACGAATGGCGCCGTGCCGCCGCAGCCTGCATCGAAGCGGTCGAGGCAGCACTCGCCTTCATCAAGCCGGGCGTTACCTCGCATGATGCCGACACGGCGGCGCGCACTGTCACCACCAAGGCGGGCTTCGGCGACTATCACCGCAACCGGCTCGGCTACAGCATTGGCATCAACTATGCGCCGGACTGGGGTGAGGGCGAGATCATTTCGCTGCAGCAGAACGAGCCGCGCATGCTTCAGCCCGGCATGACCTTCCACATGCCACCGCTCTGCCTCAAATACCGCGAATTCGGCATAGGCTTTTCCGAGACCATCGTCGTCACCAAGAATGGCTGCGAGCGTCTCTCCAAGCTGCCGCGCGACATCATCGTCAAGAACTGAGGCAAACAAACTTGCGCTCGTGGCAGATCAATGGCGAGCGTCTGCTCGACGATCTCAAAGACCTCTCGTCCTTCGGCGCTCTGCCGCAGGGCGGCATCGACAGGCCGGCCTTCTCGCCGGCCTGTTTTGAGGCCTCGCGCTGGCTCGCCGAAAGGATGACCGAGGCCGGCCTTGCGGCGCGCATCGACACCGCCGGCAATGTCATCGGCAGACTGGGCCCCGATAACGGCGGCGCGATCCTCATCGGCTCCCATATCGACACGGTTCCGGGCGGCGGCCCGCTCGACGGCAGCCTCGGCGTCATCGCCGGGGTCGAATGCCTGCGCAGCCTGGCCGAATCGGGCGCCAATCTCGACCGCGCCGTAGAGGTCATCGCTTTCTCGGACGAGGAAGGCGCCTATCTCAGCATGCTCGGCTCGCGCGCCATGACCGGCACGCTTACGCAAGCGGAAGTCGACGCCGCACGCGGCCGCAAGGGCGACCGGCTCGCCGATGCGATGGCCGGCGCCGGCCTCGACGTGAAAAAACTCCATGCAGCCGAGCGACCGCAGCAGTCGATGACCAATTATCTGGAGCTCCATATCGAACAGGGACCGGTGCTCGAATCTCGTGGCCTCGATGTCGGCATTGTGGATTCGATCATTGGGATAGATATTTCCGAATACACTCTCTACGGCCAGGCGCGCCATGCCGGCACGACGCCGATGGGAGACCGCCGCGATGCCGGGCGCGCCGCCTGCGAGGCCATCGTGCACGCCTTCAACGACCTCGATCTGCGCGCAATTCCGGAAGCCCGCATCACCTTCGGTGATGTCGAGTTCAAGCCGGGCGCCAGCAACGTCATTCCCGGACAGGCCCGGATCCTGAGCGAGATCCGCGCCATCAGACTTCAGGACATGCGGCAGATCCGCGTAAGTGTCGACAGCGCCTTTGACAGCGCCGCCGCTCGTCACACCATCAGCCTCGAGAAGCGCTCCTTCAGGGGCGACATGCCGAGCGGCATGGCACCGGGCATGATCGAGCTCATCAGCCAAGTATGCATAGATCTCGACCATAAATTCATGGTCATGCCATCCGGCGCCAGCCATGATGCGTCGAATTTCGCATCGTTCGTTCCGTCCGGCGTGATCTTTGTGGCAAGCCGTGGTGGCGTCAGCCATCACCCTGACGAATACAGCGAGCCGCACGTGCTCGTCAACGGAGCCAATGTCCTGTTGGAAACAGTGCGGCGGCTAATGTGGCGTTCCGAAAGAGGCAGCTTATGATCGATCGTCCCTGGCCCCGGTTTCCCGTCACCTATGACAAAGGCCTTGGCGCCGCTCTCTCGATTGGCGTGATCGCGCTCGCCGAGGACCGCGCTGGGGTCTGGGACTTTGATCAGTTCCTCAAGGATATTCCGGACATCGGCGTCTTCTCGACCAGGCTGCCGATGTCGGCCGATGTGACGCCGCAATCACTGGCGCAAATGGGTGAGCATCTGGGCTTCGCCGCCGAGACGCCGCTGCCCGGCTCGCATCTCGATGCGATCGCCTTTAGCTGCACCGCAGGTACCGTGGCGATCGGGCTCGACAAGGTGCATCAGATCATTTCGGCCGCCCGCCCTGGTGTGGCCATCAGCACGCCGATCGAAGCGGGACTCGCCGCCTTGCGCCACCTCGGCACGAGGAGACTCGCCCTCCTCACACCCTACCGACCCGCCACCGCCGACCTCGTGGCAGATTTCTTCGCCGAGAAGGGACTCTCGATCGAGGCGTGCCTGACGCTCGCTCTCACTGGCGATCTCGACATGAACCGCGTCTCGGCCGATTGCCTCATCGCGGCGGGGCGCGCCTGTCTCGCGCAAGCGCCCGGCAGCGAGGCGCTTTTCATTTCCTGCACGGGCTTACGCACCTCAGCCGTCATCCAGCGTCTGGAGGACGAAATCAAAGTTCCGGTCGTCACCAGCAACCAGGCACTGGCCTGGCACTGCCTGCGGATTGCAGGAAAAACGCAGGCAGTTTCCGGGTACGGCAGGCTTTTTGCCGAATAATGGGTGAGGAGTGCGTCGCAGGCAAATTGACGGAAGCGCTTTTCTTATCTGCGGACGGTCACCCTCCTAGATATGCTTCTTTCAGGCGGGGATCCGAGGCCAACACATCCGCCGGCCCCGACAGCGTTATCGCTCCAGCCTCCATGACGTAGACACGCTTCGCCAGCTCCAGAGCCAGGAAGGCGTTTTGTTCCACGATAAGAAGCGAAACGTTCTGTTGCACGACCGATTCGATGGCTCCATAGATTATGTCGATCATACGCGGCGCCAGGCCCATGCTTGGCTCATCGAGCAACAGAAGCTTCGGCTTGGCCATAAGAGCTCTTCCGATCGCCAGCATCTGCTGCTCGCCTCCAGAAAGCGTGCCTGACTGCTGGGCTCTCCGTTCGGCCAGGCGGGGGAAAAGCTGATAAACCTCCGCGATATCCGATTCGAGTTTCTTGGCGGAACACGATCGGCAGAAGGCTCCCAGAGTCAGGTTTTCTTCGACAGTCAGCCGTGTGAAGACCCGTCGGCCCTCCGGAACCTGAACGAGTCCGAGGTACGGCAGCTGATCTGCCCTCAATCCGGCAACATCATGTCCATCGAACTCAAGGGAGCTCCCCGACCATTGTCGCAAGCGACAGATAGCATTTATCAAGCTGGATTTTCCGGCTCCGTTAGATCCGATCAACGTCACGATCTCGCCGTGATCTATGGTGATTGAAACCTGACGGACCGCGGCTATCTTCCCGTAATTGACATTAATGCCGTTTGCGAACAGCAGCGGTCGCCGGGCGGGGGTGGACGTTGCGTTGGACGTCATGAGGTTTGCTCTTCTCTAAGGACGCGTTCCGCTGTGCGCCCTCCCATATAAGCGCGAAGAACTTCGGGGTGGCTTTTGACGGCTTCGGGTGTTCCGGTGAAAAGATTGCGTCCATATTCAAGGACAGAAATCTGACGCGAGATGTTCATCACCAAGCGCATTTGGTGTTCTATAAGCAGGATCGTGACAGAGAACCTGTTCGGAAGCTCCGCGATAAAGCCCGTCAGCGAAGCTATCTCTTGCGGGTTCATGCCGGCGGCTGGTTCGTCCAGAAGCAGCAGCTTCGGCGTGGTCGCCAATGCCCTGGCGATTTCAAGCCGCCTTTGGTCTCCATACGAAAGAGTATTGGCAACGCGTTCGGCCTTGTCACCCAAACCCACGGTTTGCAAGAGAGCCAATCCGCGCTCCCTGGCTGCTTTCTCCGCCCTCCTGGCATGCGGCAGACACAAAAGCGTCGAAACGAAATCCGCCACGGCAGCGGGACGCGCTTCGTCCGCGATCAGCACGTTGTCCAATGCGCTGAGCGTAGCAAAGAGCCTTAGATTCTGGAATGTTCGCGCAATACCCTTGCGCGAGATGACATGCGGCGCCTCACCATCGATCCGTTCGCTATTGAGGACGACTGCGCCACGTGCAATCGACACGACTCCGGTTATCGCGTTGAAGAGCGTGGTCTTACCTGCGCCATTCGGCCCTATCACGCTATGGATGGAACCTTCGTCGACTTCGAAGCTGATATCGGTCAATGCTTTGAGACCGCCGAACTGGACCGAAACGCCTTCCAGCTTGAGCATGCTCAGATCTCCCCGCGAGCTTTCAAACTGGACGGCCAGAGACCGGACGGCCGCAGGCGCATCACCAGAATTAGAAGCACACCATAGAAGAGGTAGCGAAACTCGCCGAACTCACGCAGGAACTCCGGCATGCCAATGAGGATCAAGCTTCCGACGAATACGCCTGGCAGGCTCCCAAGGCCACCGATCACGAGCAGGGCGAGCACATTGATCGAGACATCCAGCTTGAAGCTTTGCGGAAAGACAGAACCCAGGGTGGAGGCAAACAGCGCGCCAGCGATGCCCGCGAAAGCTGCGCCAAGGACGTAAGCCTTGAGCTTGCTCTTGACGAGGTCGACGCCGAGGGTCGCTGCTGCATCTTCATCATCCCTGGCCGCCATCCAGGCGCGTCCGATTGGCGAATGCCGGAGGCGATAGCCGGCGATCGCGACCAAAGCGCTGAGCGCCAGCGTCAAATAATACATGCTCAACTGGGATGTCATGGGCGTATCGCCCAGCGACGGGCGCGGGACGGCGACGATCCCTTGTGCGCCACCGAGCGTGGACGCCATGAAATCAGACACGACAAGAATGCGGACTATCTCGCCGAGACCCAGCGTCGCCAAAGCGAGGTAATCTCCGCGAACGCGCAACACCGGAAGCCCGAATACAAAGCCTCCGAGCGCGGCACAGATCGTAGCGATCGGCAGTGCCTCCCAGAATGTGAGCCGGGCAATGGCGATAGGAGCATCGGCCGATAACAGCGCCATCGCATAAGCGCCGATCGCGAAGAAGGCGACAAAACCGAGGTCAAGGAGCCCGGCAAGGCCGAGCTCCAGATTGAGGCCCATGCCCATCAGGGCGTAGAGACCCACGAGCAGCATGACCTGGGCCACGAACGCATTGGTGAAGTAGGGAATGACGATGGCAATGAGGACAAAGACCACGACGGCTCCGATGTCGCCGCCTCTGCCGCCATTATCCATCCTGCGGCTTCTGGCGAACTGGAAGGCGACACCTGCCAGAGCTGCCACGGCCGCGCCAATCCAGGTCAGGCCCCCCGCCGCATAAATCCAGCTGGCCCAACGCCGCGTGCCGGTCAGGTTCGAAAACAACGCGGTCCAAAGATCCCGCAGCAAGGCGGCAAGAAGGATCCCTACGAAAGCGCTGAGGAAACATGAGCGAACGCGAGAAGGCGTGTTGGCGATCAGAAAGCCGGCAAGCGACAAAACACCTGTGCAGAGCGGGATTACGATGAACGCCGTCACTCCGCTCAGGCCGAAGAAGGCTGAGTTTATGGTCGGTGCAGAAAGCGAGACGAAAATACCCTGTATGTTTTCCGTCTTAGCAAGCTCGAGTACTGAAACATAGACGGCGCCGCTGACGACCCCCGTCGTACCGGCGCCGATGCCGCCATTCAGCCAGCTGCCGGACCGGGCGTAGGTCCATCCCGTGTAAAACCATACTCCCGCCAGCATAAGGTAGCCCAAGGTCAGGGAAGGCGGCAGAATTTGCCGCGCCGCGAAGGCCGGATAGATTCCAACGGCAACAATATAAACGGCGAGCAATCCGCTGACGGCGGCAGCCATACCGATAGTCTTCAGTGTCGGATTGATTAAAGGATACGGCATTTGTCTTCACATCCGCTTCGTGGCAAGGCGCTCACCGAAGATCCCTTGGGGTCGGAAGATCAGGATGATCACCAGGAGCCCATATGCGATCGCATCCTTGAGTTGATACGGCGAGGCGATACCGAAGCCGCTCAGCAAGGCTGCCGGGCCGAAGCTTTCACCTAGGCCCAGTAAAATGCCGCCTGCCATCGCTCCGGGAATATTCCCGATGCCGCCGAGAACGGCAGCCGCAAATCCCTTGATGCCAAGGCTGAATCCCATAAAGGCATGGATTTGCTTGAAGACCAGGGCATAGAGGACACCGGCTATCCCCGCCATCGCGCCACCCACGGCAAAGGTGATGGTGATGACGCGGTCGGAATTGATGCCCATGAGGGCCGCGGTCTCGCGATCTTCGGCCACAGCGCGCATGCATCGGCCAAGGCGCGTGCGGCTCACCAGAAGATGCAGCAGGATCATGGCAACTATCGCCACCGCAATGACGATAAGCTGCACGAAAGGAACGGCATAGCCGGCTATAGTGACCGATCCTTCGAGAAAATCGAGATCCCTGTACGCCCGCGATCCTGTCCCGAAGAGGCCCCGCACGGTATATTGCAGGATAAATGATGCGCCGATGGCACAGATAAGGGGAGCAAGATTTCTGCTGTCCTGAAACGGACGGTAGCAGGTTCGCTCCACTATGATGGCGATCGCTGCAGAGGTAGCTGCACCGACGGCCAGCAATGCAACCAAGATCAAGAATGATTGACCTGCTACGTGCACATCTGAAACGATGAACGCCCCGAAGGCACCCGCCATGAAGACGTCCCCGTGAGCGAAATTGATCATCCGCAATACGCCATAGACCATCGTGTAGCCAAGAGAGACCAACGCGTAGATGCTCCCGAGCGTGAGCCCAAAAACTCCAAATGATATCCAGTCGTTCCGACTGTACTCATTCTGGGCAAGGGAACGGGTCAAACCGATGCAGATGAGAATGATGAGGGCGACCCGAATAGCGAGCATTACGAGATCGACCCAGGTCGCGCGACGGTACCAGTCCGCAATTCGACTGCTTCGTGGGCGATCCGGACCTAGGCCCGGATCGCTTGACAAGGCCGCGCTCGACATGGATGTCGCGGACGATTTCGTCATAGATCAGTCCACGCGCTTCGGATTGGTACCGAGGGCGTAGGCGCTGGGATCATCGGAGGTAAATTGCCAGACGGCGTAAATCGGCGAGGCGCAGTCGCCTAGAGCGCTGCACGTCAGATTGCCGGTCAAGCCCTGGTAATCCTTCGTCGCGTGAATTGCGTCGTTGAGAGCTTTCTTGCCGATGTAGAGCGCACCATCCTGTTCAACAGCGACCTTGTCGATTGCCGCCATGAGCAGGCCGAAAGCGTCATATCCATATGCGTGAAAGCCCGCAATCGGCGCCTCGCCATACTTCTGCTTGTAGGTGGCGACAAACTTTCCATAGGCGGGACCGAGCGTCTCCGGCCAGAAGTCGATACCGATCATCTGAACGACGGTCGCCGATTTGCCGGCTGCGCTCATGAACGCCGGAGCCATGATGGGGTCCGTCGCAAGTAGCGCGACTTTTGCCAGACTCGGGATCTCGGAGACTTGCCGGACGAAGTATCCGCCTGCTGCGACATAAAGCGGTGCGAAGATCAGTTCCGGTGACTTTGTTCCGATACGCGTCAAGACCGGCCGCATATCGGTATCGTTTGACGCGATCGCTTCCGAAGCGACCACTTCGCCGCCGAGGCTGGTAAACTTGTCTTGAAAGGCCTTGACCAGCGACTGGCCATAGACGCTTCCGTCGTGAACGGTGGCGACCTTCTTGATTCCGAGCTTTCTGGTGTACTCTGCGGCGAAGGAGCCCGTGCCGTCGTCGTTGAACGATACGCGCACAAACCCGTCGAAGCTTTCTCCTCGTGCCGGATCAGTTAGTGTCGGCGAGGTCGGACCGGGAGCAACGACAGGCATTTTCTGCTGCCAAAGGATTGGAACGCCTGCGCGAGCCGCACCGGAGCAACTTGGCCCGACAACAGCCAGAAGTTCTGGGTTGGAAGCCAATCGCGCCGCGGCGGTTTGACCGCCTTCCGGGCTACATGTTTCATCCTCGAAGGACACTTCGATGGGGTGTCCTTTGTAGGAGGAGGCGATCGCATCCATGGCAATCTCGATGCCGCGACGCGCATCAATCCCCAGAGCGGCATCTGCGCCGGTCAGCGAAAGGAAACTGCCAATTTGGATCGGAGCGCCATCCGCGATTTCGACTACGCCATTGGGATCGGTGACCGGACCTTTCGTCTCGGCCGACGAGCTCTCCGCGACAAACCAAGCCAGGATGAATGCGGACGATGCCGCTATGAGATTTCTTTTCGAGAGCATTTTGTTTCCCCTTTGTTGTTATGGATTGCATCCAGATGGAAGCCACGCGGTTGCGACATGGATCATCCTGAAGCCACGTTGGTGCGCATAGGCGCTTCAGACCGAAACTTGTCGCCGCCTTGCCGTCAGCTCAAAAGCGCACGCGGCAAAGGCGTCAGACCGAAGGCCTCTGCCGATCGAACCATGGTGGGCGGTCCCTCCTCGGCTGCCTTCGATCAGAGGGCTTCATTATGGTCTTTGCAAAATTGAAAAAAATCGGAATTCACTTGAGTTCGGTTAAGCTTCCATCAAACTATCAGCGGATGGGGGGCCGCCTTGAACCGAATTCGTGGATTTGGAGCTGCTTCTCTTGCAGGTAGTTTTGGGGTCGTGGACGTGGGCAGTTTTGCGGCCGCTCAGACGGCATTAAACGACCTGGAGAGATGCTTCCGCAGCGCAAAGGAACGAGCGACACACCCAGGTTTGGAAAATTCAAGCCCCCACTCGTTCGTCCGACGCAGGGACTCGGGGACAAGCAATTGACTTCTCGATCAAACCCGAAAGCGATGTACTGGTTGCCGATGCAGTATTTTGTCATGGGTTGCTGTTGGCTTCGCTGGCAATCTCGTTGGTCGCTTCATCTGAAGGAACGTTTTGAAGCACAGCTACACGCCGCACAAAAGACGAGTTCAGACCTCTTTCTGCCCGCTGCCGAGCGCCTCGTCCATGAGGCGGCGGATGGTGCGCGCGCAGCCGCCGCACTTGGCGCTGCAGCCGAGACAGCCATAGACCCGGCCGGTCGAGCGCGGCGCCTCCGCCTCGACGGCGCAACGCACATCATGATCGCTCAACACATTGCACGAACAGACGATCATGGCGCGAATCCCACAAGCGGTCAGTACTCCCAGGGACCCGGTACACATCGAAAGACGTCGCCGTCGACCGCCACATGGCAGACGGACGGGAACGACAGGTGAGTGGCCACCAGCGACTCGCGGTTCGCCGCCAGCTCCCGCAAAAGACGGACCCTGACGCGAGCCGCCTCCTCGGGGTCGTGCTCGAAGCCGTTGTACCAGTCGGGATGCTCGAACCCGACCTGGAACACGGCGTCGCCGGCGAAGGTCAGACGGTCGCCGCCGGACGCCAGGCGGACCACGCTATGCCCGGGGGTGTGACCGCCGGTGCGTTGGACGACCACTCCCGGCGCCACCTCGTACTCGTTCTCGAATGTCCGCAGCTGTCTGTGGTACTCTTTCAAGAACCGCTTGCCCGTCCGCCGAAGCGCATCCGGGAAACCCGGCGGCATGGAGACGCGGGAGAAATCGGGCGACTCCCAGAACTCGGCCTCGGCCGCCGCCACGTGGATCCGCAGGTCCGGACGCAGCTGTTCTTTCACCCCGTCGGCGAGCAGCCCGCCGACGTGGTCCATATGCATGTGGGTGAGCACCACATCGGTCACCGATGCGGGATCGATGCCGGCGGCCGCCAGTCGCTGGGCCAACTTCCCGGCCCGCGGCAAGTCCGGGAACTCTCCCCCTATCCCGGCGTCGATGAGTATGGTCCGGCCGCCGCTCTTCACCACGACCGCGTTCAGTGCCCATTCGAGCACGTCAGGCGGCAGGAACATGTCCTCCAGCCAGGCCGACCGGACGGCCGGGTCGACATTGTGGCCCAACATCGCGCCTGGCAGCGATAGCACCCCATCGCTGACCACCATTACGTCAATCTCGCCGACCCGGTGCATGTAGCGCGACGGAACCAACTCGTGATCCGGTCTACCGTGGATGTACCTCGCGTCCACCGTGTCGGCGCAGTGCTTGCACGAGGGGTGTGGGGTGTTGTCCAAGCCCATATTTGTCTCCTGCTGACCAATCGTGCGGGGTTTTGCTTGTGCCTGCGACATGATGCGCTCCTGTTTTGCGTGACCGAAATATGTCGGTCATAAGCCTCGCTGCGGACTCTATGTTGAAGCGTGTTGACGGTCGATCGGGGTCAAGGGAGAGGGGAGGCTACACCTGAGCACAGGGCAGCCTGTGCTTCTCAGTGGGTCGCAACATCAGAGGAACGTGACGCCCTGGCCAAGCTCTCGGTTCGCAATCTTGCCAACGAGTTGGAGCGCCAGTGGTCGTGCATAGCGCAGGCTATGTCGGCTTCAGAAGCTGCCGAACTAAAGCCGTGCAGTCACGATGAATTGCGGTGTGCGCTGCAGCGCGATATTGCGACCTTCCAGCTTACTCAAGGAACTCAGATTTCCCAGCGGCCTGCATGCCACCAGAATGGAATCAAGCACGCATTCCTACCGCAGGCCGAAATGGTGGATCGTCCTCGGGCAAAGGCACCGGAGCATAGTGATCGAATTGCATGGCGAAGGTGGCGCGATCCTGCGACATCAAGCGCAAGCTGTTGGCATAACCGAACATGTTCGCAAGCGGCACCATTGCCTTGATGATCTGAGCATTGCCGCGGCTGCCGGTGCCGATGATCTGGCCACGACGTGAATTGAGGTCACCGATCACGCCGCCGAGATATTCCTCAAGTGTCGTGACCTCGACCTTCATCACGGGCTCGAGCAGGACGGATCCCGCCTTCTGCAGACCTTCGCGCAGAGCTGAGCGAGAAGCGAATTCGAAGGCGATCGCGGAGGAGTCGAGGTCGTGATAGGCGCCGTCGACGAGAGCAACCTTGACATCGAGAACCGGGAAGCCCGCAACCACGCCCGACGACATGACCGAGTTGAGACCCTTTTCGACACCGGGGATGAACTCCTCAGGCACCGAGCCACTGGCGACCTTGGACTCGAACTCGCAGCCCCTGCCCTCGTTCGGCTCGATCTCGATGATGACGCGCGCGAACTGGCCGGTGCCGCCGGTCTGCTTCCTGTGCGTGTAATCGACTTCCGCCTTGCGGGTGATGGTCTCGCGATAGGCGACCTGCGGAGCGCCGACGGCGACTTCGACCTTGTGGGTGCGCTTCAGGATGTCGACTTTGGTGTCGAGATGGAGTTCGTCCATACCCTTCAGAAGGGTCCGGCCGGATTCGGAATCGGTCGAGGCACGGAAGGAGGGATCTTCCGCTGCAAGCTTGGCCAGCGCAGCAACGAGCTTCTCGTGGTCGGCCTTCGACCTCGGCTCGATTGCCATTTCGACCAGCCATGGCTGCGTATGGATTTCACCCGCCATCACTCAATCCTAAATCTTCAACACCCGGCCGCCTCCGCTGGTGTGCAGGTCGTGGAGGCGGCCCGCTTGACGATCGGTGATATGCCGCAAACAGCGGGAGTTGGATAGCCGTCTCGCAGAATATCGCGCAATGTCGTGAAATCGTCCTCTCGCCAACAAGAAAGGCGCGGGAAACCGCGCCTTTCTTTCTTGACTTTCGAAATTCCTACTCGTTGCTCGCTTCCGCCTGCGGCTGCTCTTCCGCCTGCTTCTTCGACAGGTCTTCGCCGGTCTGCTGATCGACCTGCTTCATCGACAGGCGCACCTTGCCGCGATTGTCGAAGCCGAGCAACTTCACCTTGACCAGGTCGCCTTCATTGACGACGTCGGAGACCTTGGCGACGCGGCGCGGCGCCAGTTCCGACACATGGACAAGACCGTCCTTGGCGCCGAAGAAATTCACGAAGGCGCCGAAATCGACGACCTTGACGACCTTGCCGTCATAGATCTCGCCGACTTCCGGCTCAGACACGATCGACTTGATCCATTTGAGCGCCGCCTCGATGGCGGTCCCCGAGGATGACGCGACCTTGACCGTGCCGTCGTCGGAAATGTCGATCTTGGCGCCGGTCTTCTCGACGATCTCGCGGATCACCTTGCCGCCGGTGCCGATCACTTCGCGGATCTTGTCGGTCGGGATGGTGATGACCTCGATGCGCGGCGCATGCTCGCCGAGACCCGGACGCGCCTTCTCGAGCGCCTCCGCCATCTTGCCGAGGATGTGCAGGCGGCCGTCCTTGGCCTGCCACAGCGCCGTCTTCATGATGTCTTCGGTGATGCCGGTGATCTTGATGTCCATCTGCAGCGAGGTCACGCCATTGGCGGTGCCCGCCACCTTGAAGTCCATGTCGCCGAGATGATCCTCATCGCCCAGGATGTCGGAGAGCACCGCGAAGCGCTCGCCTTCCTTGATGAGGCCCATGGCGATGCCCGCCACGGGAGCCCTGAGCGGAACGCCCGCATCCATCAGCGCCAGCGAGGCGCCGCAGACCGAGGCCATGGAGGACGAGCCGTTCGATTCGGTGATCTCCGAGACGACGCGGATCGTATAGGGGAACTGGTCGGCGGGCGGCAGCATCGGATGGATGGCGCGCCAGGCGAGCTTGCCGTGGCCGATTTCGCGCCGTCCGGCGCCGCCGAGGCGGCCCGTTTCGCCGACCGAGAAGGGCGGGAAGTTGTAATGCAGCATGAAGGTCTCTTTGTAGGTGCCTTCAAGCGAGTCGATATATTGCTCATCCTCGCCGGTGCCGAGCGTGGTGACGACCAGCGCCTGGGTCTCGCCGCGGGTGAACAGCGCCGAGCCGTGCGTGCGCGGCAGCACCGAGGCTTCCGCTACGATCGGGCGCACCGTCACCAGATCTCGCCCATCGATGCGATGGCCGGTATCGAGGATGCTGTTGCGGACGATGTCCTTCTCGAGATGCTTGAAGGCTTCGCCCACCTTGTTGGCGGCAGGCGCATCTTCCTGGCCTTCGACGATGAGGGCCGCGAGAACCTTGTCCTTGGTCTTGGCCACGGCGTCCTGGCGGTCTTCCTTCTTGGCGATGGAATAGGCCTGGCGCAGATCGCCTTCCGCGACCCGCTTGACGTCGTTGAACAAGGTATCGTTCTCGGGCGGCGTGAAGTCGAGCGGCGGGCGCGCCGAACGCTCGGCGAGGCGGATGATCGCCTCGAGCACTGGCTGGAAATGCTGGTGGCCGAACATCACGGCGCCCAGCATCTTCTCCTCGGTGAGCTCCTTGGCTTCCGACTCGACCATCAGCACCGCATCCTGCGTGCCGGCGACGACGAGGTCGAGCTCGGAGGTCTTCATCTGCTCGATCGTCGGGTTGAGGACATATTCGCCGTCGACGACGCCGACGCGCGCCGCACCGATCGGCCCCATGAAGGGGATGCCGGAAAGCGTCAAGGCCGCCGACGAGGCGACCAAGGCGACGATGTCGGAATCGTTTTCGAGATCGTAGGAGAGGACCGTCGCGATGACTTGCGTCTCATTGCGGAAGCCCTCGACGAAGAGCGGGCGGATCGGCCGGTCGATGAGGCGCGAGATCAGCGTCTCGCGCTCGGTGGGACGGCCTTCGCGCTTGAAATAGCCGCCGGGAATCTTGCCGGCGGCGTAGGTCTTTTCCTGATAATTGACGGTTAAGGGGAAGAAATCGATCCCGGGCTTCTCGACGCGCGCGGCGACGGCGGTGGCGAGAACGGTGGTTTCACCGTAGGTGGCGACGACGGCGCCGTCGGCTTGCCTGGCCATGCGGCCGGTCTCGAGCCTCAGCTTCTTGCCGCCCCATTCGATTTCTTCAACATCGATCGTAAACATGTGATTTTCCTGATTGCCCTTCGCCGCCGCTTGATTTGCGTTCACCTACATCGTGGACGGCATCCCCTGTGGGCCTTCCGGCGCCGGCCCTATTGCCGGACGCCTGTTGGGGGATCGCGGGCGGCAAATCGGTGATCCGCCCGCTCATACTGACTGCGCTACAGCCTTTGCTTCCGCAGGCTCTTAGCGCCTTATATCGAGCCGCTTGATCAGCGACTGATAACGCCCTTCATCGACCTTCTTGAGATAGTCAAGCAGACCGCGGCGCTGGCTCACCATCTTGAGGAGGCCGCGGCGCGAGTGATTGTCCTTCTTGTGGGCTTTGAAGTGATCGGTAAGCGTATTGATGCGCTCGGTGAGGAGCGCGACCTGAACTTCAGGCGAGCCGGTGTCACCGGCCTTGGTACCATATTCCTTGACGAGCGCCGACTTGCGCTCCTGGGTCATCGTCATTCGGTCATCTCCAAATGGGTTACAAGTTGAACAGACGCTTCGGCTTGAGCGAGCCCTTCTCGATAGAGCAGATCCCCAGGGGTCTTCGACCCCACATGACGAGGACCGCATCTTGTGCGATGGGAGCGCTTGCGCCTCTGAGCAGAACCGACTGGCCCTGTCTCAGGCGTTGGGCCTCCGCGTCCTTCACGGCCAGTGCCGGGATGCCGTCCAGCACGGTCTCGATGGGGCGGAGAACCCCTTCCATGGCGTTGTCGCCGGGCGCCTTATGGCGCAGTTCCTCCAGCTTTTCCAGCGAAATCATATCCTTTTCGGTGAAGGGGCCGACCTGGGTACGCCTGAGCCGCGCCACATGGCCGACGGTTCCCAGGGCCTCGGCGAGGTCGCGGGCGAGCGAGCGGATATATGTCCCCTTCCCGCAAGCTACTGAAAATTCTGCATGATCTGGATCGGGAAGGCCCAGAAGCTCGATCTTCTCGATCACCACCAGCCGTGGTGCTAGATCCACCGCCTCGCCGGCGCGGGCGAGATCATAGGCCCGCTCGCCCTTAACCTTGATGGCCGAGAACCGAGGCGGCGTCTGGAGGATCTCGCCTTCGAAGCGGGACAGCAGGGCATCGATGCTGCCATGCGAGGGCCGTTCGTCGGACAGGGCCGATATCTCGCCTTCCCGGTCGTCGGTGGTCCTGGCCTCCCCCCAGCGGACGAGAACGCGATAAGTTTTGCGGCCTTCCATGGCCCAGGAAACGGTCTTGGTGGCCTCGCCGAGCGCGATCGGCAAGAGGCCGGAGGCGAGCGGATCGAGCGTCCCGCCATGGCCGGCCTTGGCGGCGTTGAACAGCCGCTTGACCTTGGCCAGCGCCTGGGTGGAGCCCAGACCTTCAGGCTTGTCGAGGGCAATCCAGCCGTGGATGTTCTCGCGCGTCTTCACTTCTTGTCGGCGAGGTCGCGGGCCACCGCCGGATCCTTCAGGAGCTGGTCGATCTTCTCGGCATAATCGAGAGCAGTATCGATCCGAAATCTCAATTCGGGCATGAACTTCATATCGAGCCGCGGCGCGAGCAGGCCCCTCATATAGCGGGCGTGCTTGGCGAGCAGCTTGAGCGCGGCGTCGTTGTGGCCGTCCAGCAACGGCCTGACATAGACGGTCGCGATCCTGAGGTCCGGTGACATCGCCACCTCATGCACGCCCACTTTGAAGCGGTCGAGCTCGGGATCGCCGACCTCGCCACGCAGGAGAATCTCCGCCAGAGCATGGCGGATGAGCTCGCCGGCACGAAGCTGGCGCTGCGAGGGGGCTTTCGATGAGGTCATGGGACTTGTCTCTATCTCACTTCACGCCGCTCCCGGTTCCTTCCCCTCTCCCGTGCGAAGCATGGGAGAGGGTGCCCGACGGGCGGGTGAGGGCTCTTTGTCTCAACAAGGAATATTCACCAGGATCAAAGCGCGCTGCACGAAAGAGCCCTCATTCGGCCTCTCGCCTTCGCGAAGCCGGAGCCTCGTTTCGGCGGATCAAGTTGCTTCGCTTCAGCGGAGCAAGGTCGGCCAACCTTCTCCCACGCGTGCCGCGCGGGAGAAGGGAAACGCGGGGATCAATCCAGCGTGCGCTGCACCTTCTCGACCCGGAAGCATTCGATGACGTCGCCGGCGCGCATGTCCTGATAGCCTTCGAAGGCCATGCCGCATTCCTGGCCGACCTGGACTTCCCTGACCTCGTCCTTGAAGCGCTTGAGCGTCGAGAGCGTGCCCTCGTGGATGACGACGTTGTCGCGGATGAGGCGCACCTTGGCGCCGCGCTGCACCGAGCCTTCGGTGACACGGCAGCCGGCGACCTTGCCGACCTTGGTGATGTTGAAGATCTCGAGGATCTCCGCATTGCCGAGGAAGGTTTCGCGCAAGGTGGGCGCCAGCAGGCCCGACATCGCCTTTTTGATGTCGTCCACCAGGTCGTAGATGATGTTGTAATAGCGGATCTCGATGCCGTCGCGCTCTGCAGCACTCCGGGCCTGGCCGTTGGCGCGGACATTGAAGCCCAGGATCACGGCACCCGAGGCCGCCGCCAGTTGCACATCCGATTCGCTGATGCCGCCGACGCCATAATGCATGACGCGGGCGCCGATCTCGTCATTGCCGATCTTTTCCAGGGCCTGGACGATCGCTTCAGCCGAGCCCTGCACATCCGCCTTGACCAGGATCGGGAACTCCTTGCGGGCCCCATCCTTGAGCTGCGACATCATCTGCTCGAGCGACGCTCGCCCGCTGGCCACGCCGCGCGATTCGCGCCGCTTGCGCTCGCGATAGTCGGTGATCTCGCGGGCTCTCGCCTCGTTCTCGACGACGACGAACTGATCGCCCGCTTCCGGCGCCGAATTGAGGCCCAGGACTTCAACCGGAACCGAGGGTCCGGCCTCTTTCACATGCTCGCCCTTGTCGTTGATGAGGGCGCGCACCCGGCCCCAGGCGGAGCCGGCGACGAAGATGTCGCCCAGATGCAGCGTGCCGCGCTGCACTAGGACAGTCGCGACCGGGCCGCGGCCGCGATCGAGCTGTGCTTCGACGACGATGCCGGAGCCCTCGCGGTTCGGATTGGCCTTGAGGTCGAGCACTTCCGCCTGCAGCAGGATGGTGTCGAGCAGCTTGTCGAGATTGGTGCCCTTGAGCGCCGACACCTCGACCTCGAGCACCTCGCCGCCCATGCTTTCCACCACCACTTCATATTGCAGAAGACCAGTGCGGACGCGATTGGGATTGGCTTGCGGCTTGTCGATCTTGTTGATCGCCACGATGATCGGTACTTCCGCGGCGCGCGCATGATTGATCGCTTCCGCCGTCTGCGGCATGACGCCGTCATCGGCGGCGACGACGAGGATGACGATATCCGTCGCCTTGGCGCCGCGGGCGCGCATCGAGGTGAAAGCCTCGTGGCCAGGCGTGTCGATAAAGGTCACAAGGCCGTTCTTGGTCTCGACCTGATAGGCGCCGATATGCTGGGTGATGCCGCCGGCTTCGCCCGCGACCACATTGGTCTTGCGGATCGCATCGAGCAGCGACGTCTTGCCGTGATCGACATGGCCCATGATGGTGACGACGGGCGCCCGTGACTGCAGCACATCGGCCGCGTCGGCATCGCCGGCCAGTCCCTCGACCACATCGGCTTCGGCCACGCGGCGCACGCGATGACCCATTTCCTCGGTGATGATCTGGGCGGTGTCGGCATCGATCACGTCGTTGATCGTATGCATCTGGCCCTGCTTCATCAGAAGCTTGATCAGGTCGACGGCGCGCTCCGACATGCGGTTTGCCAATTCCTGGATGGTGATCGCCTCGGGGATCGTGACGTCGCGGACCATCTTCTCGGTCGGCATCTGGAAGCCTTGCGCCTGCTTCTTCTGCCGTTCGGTGCGGCGGCGGAAGGCGGCGATGGAGCGCGACCGGTCGTCGTTCTCATCGAGCGCATTGGAGAGGGTCAGCTTGCCGCGGCGTTTCTCGGCATCGGCTTTGGTGCGGGCCGGCGCCGGCGCCTTGACCTCGCGCTTGACGCCCGGGCGTGCCTTGACCCGTGCCTCTTCTTCATCGGCGACCTGCGGGGCACGCTGGACGGGAAGCTTCTTCGCCGCTTCCTCGGCCTTCTTGCGGCCCTCTTCCTCGGTGCGGTGACGCGCATCATCCTCGGCCTTGCGGCGCTCGGCGGCCTCACGCTCCTTGCGCTCGCGATCTTCGTGCTCGCGCCGGCGCTGCGCATCGGCTTCCTGGCGCTTGCGCTCCTCGGCCTCACGCACGCGCGCGTCGGCAAGGGCGCGGTCGCGCGCTTCCTTCTCTTCCGGCGTCAGCGTGCGCAGCACGACGCCCGAGCGCTGCTGGTCGCCCGCCCGGGCCCGGTCGGACTGGCCTTGCGGCGCCACGCGCGGCTGGGCGTGGAATTGCGGTTTGGTTTCGGCGACCGGACGCTCGTCTTCCTTGCCCCCGGGTCCGCCCGGACGCTTGCGGCGCGTCTCGACGACCACGGTCTTGGTGCGGCCATGGGAGAAATTCTGTTTGACCCGGCTCTGCTCGACCGGGCGGCGCATGCTCAAGGTGCGTCCGGCATTTCCGGAGCCGCCAAGCTTGCGATCATTGGTATCGTTCGTATCCGTCATTCGTCCTGCCAGTTTCGGTCGGCTTGAGAGCCTTTCCCGCTCGGGTCAAGTCGGCCCGACTGGCAAAGGCTCAATTAAACTTCACAGCGCACTAAGCCTCGTAGGCTTCTGCGCGACGTATGGCCTGAAGGAGCTTTTCCGCAAGCCCCCCTTTGGCCACCGCCGCATGTATCACATTTGCCCGGCCGAACGCCAAATCCAATTCGGTCGAGGTGAAGAGACTTATGGTCTCTACACTTGGCCCCGAAAGGGTGTCGATCTTCTGCCGGCCGTTTTGGGCTGCTTCTCGCGCATGGATGACAAGCCGCGCCCGCCCGGATGCCACCATTTCTTCGACCTTAGCTGCTCCGGCAACCGCCTCGCCAGCCTTTTTTGCAAGCGATATATAAGAAAGTGCGGCCTTGCGGAGAAGCCCCCCGACCTGATCGGGCAGATCGGTTCCAGCCTGGACCTCGCCCAGCCCCCGATTGAAGGCCCGGCGCTTGATCGCCTCGGCTACCCGGGCCCGACTCAGACTGACCCAGACGCCCCTGCCCGGCAACTTCCGGTTGAGATCGGGGACGACCGTGCCTTCCGGCCCCCGCACGAAGCGAATGAGCCCCGCCTCATCCATGACTTCACGCGTCACGATGCACATGCGGTCCGCCACAATCTCATCTGCCTCGGCCGGGCCGGCCGTCATCGTGTTCAAGCGTCCTGCGCCTCCACGCCTGCCTGTTCGGCGGTCTCGGCTTCGGCCTCGACCGGCTTTTCGATCCAGCCGGCCTTGACGCGCGCCGCCATGATGATGGCCTCGGCTTCCGCCGAAGACACATCGAGATCGGAGAAAGCGCCCTTATGCTTGATTGTTTCGCCCGGCTTGCGCTCGGTCCAGCCGATGAGGTCGTCGGTGGCGCAGCCGGCGAGGTCTTCCACCGTCTTCACTTGCGCCTCGCCCAAGGCGACCATCATCGGCAAGGTGACGCCTTCCACTTCGGCGACGTCATCGGCGACGCCCAGCTCCTTGCGCTTGGCATCCTGCTCGGCCGTGATTTTGTCCAGATAATCGCGCGCGCGGGTCTGCAGTTCCTGAGCGGTCTGCTCGTCGAGACCTTCGAGGCTCGAAATCTCCTGCGCGTCGGCATAGGCGATTTCCTCGACCGTCGCGAAGCCTTCCGAGGCCAAAAGCTGCGCCAGGATCTCGTCGACGTCGAGCGTCTCGACGAAACGCTGGGTGCGCTCGGCGAATTCCTTTTGGCGGCGCTCCGATTCTTCGGCTTCGGTCATGATATCGATATCCCATCCGGTGAGTTGTGAAGCGAGGCGCACATTCTGGCCGCGCCGGCCGATGGCGAGCGAAAGCTGCTCGTCGGGAACGACGACTTCGATGCGCTCGGCCTCTTCATCGAGCACCACCTTGGCCACTTCCGCGGGCGCCAGCGCATTGACGACGAAATTGGCGACATCGGCCGACCACGGGATGATGTCGATCTTCTCGCCCTGCAACTCGTTGACCACCGCCTGGACGCGGCTGCCGCGCATGCCCACACAGGCGCCGACCGGATCGATCGAGCCGTCCTTGGAACGCACCGCGATCTTGGCGCGCGAGCCCGGGTCGCGGGCGACCGACACCACTTCGACGACGCCGTCATAGATTTCCGGCACTTCCTGGCCGAAGAGGCGCGCCATGAATTCGGGATGGGTGCGCGACAAGAAGATCTGCGGTCCCCTTTGCTCGCGGCGCACGTCATAGACATAGGCGCGGATGCGGTCGCCCGGCCGGAAGGTCTCGCGCGGCAGCGTCTCGTCGCGCCTTACGATCGCTTCGCCGCGGCCCAGATCGACGATCACATTGCCATATTCAACGCGCTTCACCGAGCCATGCACGATCTCGCCGATGCGGTCCTTGTATTCGTCATACATGCGCTCGCGCTCGGCATCGCGCACTTTCTGCACGATCACCTGCTTGGCGTTGGTGGCGGCGATACGGCCGAATTCGATGGGCGGCAGCGGATCGGCGATCTGATCGCCGATGGTCGCCGCCGGGTTGCGGCGCTGCGCCTCGACGAGGCTGATCTCGGTCGCCTCGTTCTCGACCTTCTCGACCACGAGCAAGAGCCGGTTGAGGCGCGTCTCGCCGGTCCGGGGATCGATCTCCGCCGCGATATTGTTTTCCGCACCATAGCGCGACTTGGCTGCGCGCTGGATCGCCTCCGCCATGGCGGCGAGCACCACCGACTTGTCGATCGATTTCTCTCGCGCGACCGCATCGGCGATCTGTAGAAGTTCGAGCCTGTTGGCGCTCACTGCGGCTTCGGCCATGTCACTGTCTCCTGTCGTCCAAATCGGTTGTCTCTTCGTTGTCGCTCTCTTCGACGTTTTCGGTCCACTCGCTGCCGTCGGCCATTGCCGGTCCGGCGCGGCGTGATTTTGCGGCCTCGATCAGGCTATCGGTCAGGATGAGCTTCGCCTCGTCGATATCGGCGAAAGGCACGCCGACTAGGATCTTTTCCGATCCCCCTTCCGGATTGTCGATGAAGAGGCGAACCTCGCCATCGGTGACGCCTTCGAGCATGCCGCGAAAGCGCTTGCGCCCGGCCTGCGGCACGGCCATCTCGATCTTGGCCTCATGCCCGGCCCAGCGCTCGAAATCTTCGGTGCGCACCAGCGGCCGGTCGATGCCGGGCGAGGACATTTCGAGGAAATAGCGGCTCGAAATGACGTCCTCGACATCGAGCATCGGCGAGATGGCGCGGCTCGCCTGCTCGCAGTCGTCGATGGTGAAGGAGCCGTCGGGCCGCTCCGCCATGATCTGCAAGGTGGAACCGCTCATCTTGACCCGGACCAGACGGAAGCCCAGCCCGTCGAGCACCGGCTCGATGAGCTTCGCCACCCGCAAAGCGGGCCCGGTTTCACGTGTCAGTCGTTGGTCGGTCATTGCAGGTAATAAAAATGGCGGGTCCCGGCTGGGACCCACCCTCATAACTCTAGCTATGTGAGTGAACCTAAGTTGACCCCCCATATAGGCCTGTGCCTTGCAAAAGGCAAGCCGGTCTCCAGGGGGCGGATGACCTTTTTGCCGGCATGGAAATGGGTATCGCGAGATGGCATGTTATTGCCATGAGCAAGAGTAAGACCCGAACCTACACGGTGATGGTTGTTCCTGACGTTGTTTTTCGAGACCGCTTCCGATGGGCGGTATCCTCATCGGATGGAACTCACACACAGTACTCCGAAGAATCCTACAGGACTCGCATCGAGGCACAGGTGAGGGGTGAGGCCCAGGCGAAGGAACTCAACGAGAAATGACTTCGATCAGGCCCCATGACGTGACAAGCCGCCCTTCAGCTTGACGAAATAATCATCGCCGCCGATCTGCCCGCCTTTCATGGCGAGTTCGAGCCCCGCATAGGCCAGATTGGTACTGTGCGCGAGGCAGAGAGGGGAGCCCGGCGTCTCCTTCAGCGGCAAGCGGGTCGTGAGCGCATGGATATCGAGTTCGCCCAAGGCGTGACTCGATGAATCACCGCCTGCCAGGATGAGGCGGCCAAGTCTATGGCGACGCACGAGCTCAGCCGTGATTTGCCCCAAGGACTGGCCGAGTCTCCGGCGCCCATCCGCTATCCGATCGAGCTTCCCGCCTTCATCGGAAGCAGCACCCATCGCGGTATGGATCAGAGGAGATCTGCCCTGCTCCAGCTCACGCGCAGCTTGAACGACCAGGCGGGATTTTTCCTCCGCGCCATCAGGCCCTGCCAAACGTACCGGGTCCGCGGCGATACTGGTGAAGCCATTGGCTGTGGCAAACCGGATCTGGCGTTCGGTCGTCGGCGACACGCTGCCCGAGACGACCAGGCAGCGCTCGACCGGTCTCAGCTCCGCGAAATCCGCAGCGCCTGAGATTTCTCCGCCACGGATGAGGGCCTGGACCAGGGCATATTCAACCCCGGAGGAGCCTGCGAGGAACGGCCGCGCCTCAGGCGGAAGCCCGAGAAGGCGTTCACCTGCCTCGAGCTGCGTCGCCATGTCGAAGACATCCAGCAGGTGAATGCCCGGCTCCGTCATCTTCATGGAAGCCAGTTGAACCGGTTGCAACGTCTGTTTCGCCAGATGGAGGCGCAGATCGGACTCATCCATAGGTGTCACCGGATGACGGCTCATCACCGGGTGACGGTCGATACGCCAGCTTTGTCCCCGGTAGTTGGCGAATAGATGGCCCGCGAAAGTGTATCGGCCAAGCTGCGGCGCACCCACCACAAGCGGTACTGCAGCTTGAGCGAATATGCGTCGAGCGATCTCGATCGCTCTTCCGATGCTGCCGATCGTCGGGCTCGAATCGAAGGTGGAGCAGACCTTGTAATGGCAGAACCTTGCGCCCAGCGATTTGAGCCATTCGAGGACTTCAGGCAGATGCTCATCCATCCATTTGGGTGGCTGGCTCCGGCTGATGCCGGCGACACCCAAGGCGGCGTAGCCGGCAAAGGGCGCAAATTCCTCATGTGACGGGATACGGGTGAACAGCACCGTCTCCAGCCCATACGCGGCCAGCGCCTCCATCACGTCGGTCGAGCCGGTGAAATCGTCCCCATAATAGGAGAGAAGCAAGCTCATGCGCCCTTGCCGCCGGCGAACTTGGCAAGGGACTGCGCCAGGTCGGGATGGTCTTTGGCGTAAGTCTCGAGGGAAATGCCTGAGACCGTTGCTTCCCAGGCCTGCTTCACGGCCCGCACGCCCGCTGCGGCACCGCCTGGGTGGGAGACGATCCCGCCGCCGCACAGATACATGAGATCCTGGGTGCGCCCGGTGCGGGCATAGGTTTCCGGCGCCTGGCCGCCCCATTGCCCCGAGCACACGACCGGCAACGGACAGTCATCCGGCGCAAACAAGGGCGTGCTCACCGCTTTGAACGAGGCGACGAAGCTTTCATCGGGCTCCCAATATTTCGCACTGATGCCGTTGATCTGGAACTGGTCGACACCCAGAAGCCGCCAGAACTGCTGATAGACTTTGAAGTCCATGCCAAGGCCTGGATGGCGCGTGAGGATGTCCCAGCCATTGCGGTGCGCATGCAGGACGAGGCCGCTGCGCTTGCGCAGGACCAGCATCGCCCCCATGCCGATGGAATTGATGTTGATGACCGCGCAATTGCCGCCCGCCTTCAGGACGAGATCGTGATTGCGCATCATCTCATCGGGATCGGCCGCCGATATGCCCCAGGCATACATGCACTTCCTGCCGGTCTTCTGCTCCTCATCGAGGATGATGGGCATGATCGCTTTCACGCGCTCGGCGAGCGGCGAATAGGAAGGCGACATCAGCTTCTCGTCGTCCTTCACGAAATCGGCGCCGGCCGCAACGACGTCGCGCACCAGTTCCGCAGTCTCATAGGGCCTCAGGCCGAGAGCGGGCTTGACGATCGTCCCGATGATCGGCCGGCCGGAGACCCCGGTCAGCCGGCGGCTCTCCGCCACGCCGAATTGCGGGCCGGGATAAATGCCGCGAAAAGCTTGCGGCAACTTCATGTCGACCACGCGAATGCCGCTAAGACCTTTGATCGAATAGACGCCGCCGATTGCAATGGTCATCAAGGCGGAGAGATCCGTGCCGATCGCGGCCAACGGAAAATCGATGTCGACATCGGCGCATTTGAAGGGCCCGGCTCCGCCGCCCGGAATGGAGGGGACGTCCAGCGGCGCAAGATGACGGATCGCGGCCACGCGTGCCGCCACGCGGTTCTTCAACTCCTCCGTCTCAGCCTTGAGATCGACAAAGGTGCCGGTCGACTGATCGCTCGCGATCTTGTCCGCCAGCCTCTCGATGCTGCCCGACGTCTCGATGCGATAGGTCAGGCGGATTACATCTTTAGTGCTCTGGTGCATGGGCATTCAACTGGTATAATGACACGATGAGTTACGCTCAAAACCCCATTGGCACCCCCATGCAGACCGACCGCATAGTCAAACGCAAGCTGGCCGATGAAGTCCTTGAGCGTCTCAAACGATTGATTATCGAAGGCAACATGAAGCCGGGCGATGAGATGCCGTCCGAGCGCGAGCTGATGGAGCGCTTTGGCGTCGGACGGCCCGCCATCCGCGAAGCCATGCAATTGCTGAGCAATATGGGCCTTGTCGCGATCAGCCATGGCGAGCGGGCGCGGGTTCTCGAACTGACGCCTTTGTCCATCATCCGGCAGGTGGACCAGACCGCCCATATCATGCTGTCGCGCTCGCCCGATTCGCTCGAGCATCTGAAGAACGCCCGGCTGTTCTTCGAGCGTGGCATGGTGCGCGAGGCGGCGAAGAAGGCCACGAAGAAACAGCTTGCCGACCTCAAGCAGACGCTCGCCGAGCAGAAGAGCCTGCTGGGCAAGGCCGATCCGTTCATCGCCGCCGATATGCGCTTTCACACCCAGATCGCGGCCATTTCCGGGAATCCGATCTTTGTGGGCGTCAGCGAGGCGCTGCTCGGCTGGCTCAAGGTCTACCACACCGAGCTCTTGATCTGGTCCGGCAAGGAGAAATACACCTTGGCCGAGCACCAGGAGATCATCGACCGCCTGGAAGCGCGCGATGCCGACGGCGCGGAGAAGGCCATGGTGAAGCACCTCGAGCGTTCGCGGGCACTTTACTCCCTGTCTTCTTGAGCGCGTCACAGGAGATCCGCCACGGACACCGTCTCGCCGCTCGCAGCACTCTGATAGACGGCCTCGACAAGGGCCAAGGTCTGCAGGTTGTCGCGGCCGGACGTATCGGGCTCCCTCTCCGCCCGCAAGCAATCCGCCCAGTGACGCTGAATGAGCGACACGCTTTCCTGTATGTTGTGCCAGGGTCGCGACGCCCAGGGTAGAAGCGGCGGCGATACGTCGTCATGAACCGTGCCGTCAGGGCTCGTGACCACAAGCCCATAGCCGCTATTGAGCCGAACTGTGCCCCTTGCCCCATCGATCTCGATCAGGGTTTCGGGAAACGGCTCGATCTCGAGCAGTGTCGCATAGGAACAGTCGACGACCGACGCCACGCCGTCGCCATGGTCGAGCAGCGCCGTCGCCACGTCCTCGCCCTTGACCTTCGGATTGACGCGCGCGATCCGCGCCGAGACGTTCGCAACGTCTCCGAGCAGGAAGCGCGCCACGTCCAGCGCATGGATGCCGAGATCCTCGACAATGAAACGCTCGCCTTGCGCGAGATAAGGCTGGCCGGAAAAGACATCATAGGCCGAGCGGAAAGAGACGCGGCCCCAGAACGGCTTGCCGATCAGGCCGCTGTCGATCACCTGTTTCACTCTCCGGATCGGCGACTGCCAGCGAAAATTCTCATGCACCATCAGGGGCACTTGCGCCGCCTGGCAGGCATCGACCATGGCCTCGGCATCCACGACGTTGCGGGCAAAGGGTTTCTGGCAGATGACAGGAATGCGTGAGCCCGCCGCCAGCTCGACCAATGTCCGGTGGCTTTCGACGGTGGTGGCGATATCGACGAAATCCGGACGTTCCTTCGCCAGCATCTCGCGCGCATCGCCATAGCGCCGGGCGATGCCGAACTGATCGCCGACCAGCCGCAGGCGCTCCGGATTCTTGTCGCAGATGGCGATGATGTCGACGCCCTCGACGTCCCTCCAGCCATGGAGCTGGTTCACGGCGAAAAAGCCGCAGCCGACAAGGGCGCCACTGAGCTTCTTCATCTCAGCCTGCCTTCGCCATCTGCATCAACGTCACGCGCTGCTGCAGGCGCCGCTGCGCCTGGTCGATGACCACCGCGAAGATGATCACCAGGCCCTTGATGACCATTTGCCAGAAGGAGCTGACGCCCATCATGACGAGCCCGTCGGATAAGACGCCGATCACGAAAGCGCCGACGATCGTGCCCCCGATCGTGCCGCGCCCGCCCGACATCGAGGTGCCGCCGAGCACCGCAGCGGCAATGGCATTGAGCTCGAAGCTCTCACCCGTCGCCGGATGCGACGCCATGAGCTCGGAGGAAATGATGAGGCCGACGATCGCCGCGCAGAAGCCTGAGAACATGTAGACGAACATCTTGACGCTGTTGATCCTGACCCCCGACATGCGCGCCGCGCGCTCATTGCCGCCGACGGCGAAGATATGGCGGCCCAAGGGCGTGTAGCGCGCCAGATAGGCGGCCGCGAACGCTAAGACCACGAGGATCCAGATCGAGACCGGCAAGCCCAATATGCGCCCAGCACCCAGCCAGCCGAAACCGGTAGTGCCGAGCTCGGCCTTGCCGACGAGATTGGGGAAGGTGCCGCCGTCGGAGGCGAGCAAAGCGACGCCGCGCGCGACATAGAGCGTGCCGAGCGTCGCGATGAACGGCGCGACATTGAGTCGTGTGATCAACAGGCCGTTGATGGCCCCGATGAAGATACCGACCCCGAGGGTGATGAGGATGACCTCGAAGACATTGAAATAGACGGTGTAGCCGATCGGCAGATCGATGCCGTAGAGAAGGAGGCCGCCCGCTATCATGCCGCACAGGCCCACGATCGATCCGACCGAAAGATCGATGCCGCCGGTCACGATGACGAAGGTCATCCCCATGGCGAGAAACGCATTCAATGCCACATGCTTCGACATCAGGATGAAGTTCGCCGTTGACAGGAAGTTCGGCGCCGCGACGGAGAAGAACATCAACACGGCGAAGAGCGCGATGAAGGTCCTGAGCTTCATGAGATTGAGGATCATCGTGCCGCGGTCGAGACTAGCCATGCTTTCAAGCTCCCATTGCCGCGTGCGGCCCATGGCCTTGCGCCGCGGCGGATACGATGTCGGTTTCGCTCAGTTCGCTCCGGTCACGCACGGCGATCAGCCTGCCATTGCTCATCACGGCGATGCGGTCGGAAAGCGCCATCACCTCATCGAGATCGGAGGTCACGAAGACGATGCCGAGACCTTCGGCGGCAAGCCGGCGCATGGTGCGGAACACGTCCGCCTTCGCGCCGACGTCGATGCCGCGGCTTGGCTCATCCATCAACAGCAGCTTGGGCCGCGTCATCAGGGCCTTGCCGATCACGACCTTCTGCTGATTGCCGCCGGAGAGCGAGCTCACCTCGAAGGCGGGGTCCGCCACCTTGATGGAAAGGCCGGCAATGGCCGAGCGCACTTCCTTGTTCTCGACCTTGCCGTGGATGAAGAAGGCGCCGGCGATGCGCTTGAGGCTCGACAAGGTGAGATTAGCGGCAATGGAGAGAATGGCGACCAGCCCGTCGCGCTGGCGATCCTCCGGGATCAAGGCGATCCCACTTTCGATGCGCGCGGTGGTGTCTTTCTTCTTCACTTCCTTGCGATCGATGAAAACGCGCCCCGTCGCATGAATGTGGCGGCCGATGATGCATTCCAAGAGCTCGCTGCGGCCGGCGCCCATCAGGCCATAGATGCCGAGGATCTCGCCGCGGCGAACGATGAGCGATACGTGATCGACGGCAAGGCCGCCGGTAAGGCGCGGCAGGCTGATCTCCTCGCAGCGGAACACCTCTTCCCCGATCGCATGCTCGCCCGACTTGGCAAAGTCCTTGGCATCCGAGCCGATCATCTGGCGCACGATCCATTTCGTGTCGACATTCTTCATCATCTCATGGCCGGTGACACGGCCGTCGCGCAGAACGGTGATGAAGTCGCCGATGCGGATCAGCTCCTCGAGGCGGTGCGAGATATAGACGATCGCGACGCCGCGGGCCTTGAGATCGGCGATGACGCGGAACAGGATTTCCACCTCGGCAGCACTGAGCGCCGATGTCGGCTCATCGAAGATGATGATCTTCGTGTCGAGCGAGACGGCCTTGGCGATCTCTACCAATTGCTGCTGGCCGATCATCAGATCCTCGACGAGCGAGTCTGCCCCGATGCCGGCCTGCAGCCGGTCGAGAAATTCGGTCGCGCGCTTCACCTGGGCGCCATGGTCTATGCCCCGTGGCCAGTGCGTGATCTCGCGCGTGATGAAGATGTTCTCGGCGACGGAGAGATTGCCGAGCAGGTTCAGTTCCTGGAACACCATGCTGATGCCGAGCGCATTGGCGGCGGCGGGCGTTGGGATGGAGACTTCCTTGCCTTCGAGCAGGATGCGGCCGAGGGTCGGCTGCTCGACCCCGGCGATGATCTTCATCAGCGTCGACTTTCCGGCCCCGTTCTCGCCGACGAGAACATTGACCGCGCCTCGCCTTATGTCGAGCGAGGCCTGTTTGACGGCGACCGTGCCGGAATAGACCTTGGTGACGTCTTCGAGCCTGAGGATGACGTCATCGCCGCCTGCGCTGTCACCGTTGAGCGTCATTTCAATTCGATCTTTGCCGGTGTAATCAGCGGCAGCTCGCTGCCGGCGACCACTGGATAAGCGCCGAGGACCTGGACTGTCTTGCCCACTAGTTGATCGCGCGGCAATTTCGACGTCACGGTCTTGTCGACATGGAGGTTGAAGGCCTTGCCGAACTGGGCGAAGTCGATCTGGTTGGTGAACTGGTTGAACGACACGAAGTCGAGGCAATCGCGCAGCGCCGTGCCGCGCATCACCGGGCCGATCTGCACGCGGGCGTCGGCGGTTCCGTTGCCATCGGCATCGACATCGATGGAGCCGGCGCGCGATTCCGTATTGGCGGCGATGATCTTGCCTGTGAGCCGGACGACCAGGGTCCAGGGCGACGACGCCTGCTTCTCCTTGTTGCCGTAAGTGACACCCGCCGCTTCCACATTGGTGCGGGCCGCCTCGCTCACGGTCTTGAAGTCGCCGGCCTTCGCCTCGAGATAGGGCAGCACCTTGCTGTCCCACATCTCGCTGACCTGCTGCTCCGGCGAGATGGAACCGCCACCGGCACCATTCTTGTCTTCCGTCGCCACGAATTTGCAGCCCGTCAACAGCGCAGCACTTGCGAGAATGATGATGGTGGCAAGCTTCATGTGATCCGGAACAATAAAGCAACAGGATGGACCGGCAATGGTCCATCCTGCTTGGGGCCCCCCGGGAAGACTATTTCAGGGCGAAGGTTTCGAGCGACTTGGCGTTCTCAGGCGTGATGAGCACGCAATCCATCAGCTGCTTCTCCTGGGCCGGGGATTTCTTGCTCTTGATGTACTCGTCGGCCTGCACCACCGCCATCTGGGCTTGCGCATAGGCGGGCTGCAGGACCGTGGCCTTGATGCCGCCAGAAAGGATCGAATCGCGGACATCGTTGGAGCCGTCGAAGCCGACGACGATCACGTCTTTCTTGCCGGCGGCCTGCAAGGCGGCGATGGCGCCCATGGCCATCGTGTCATTGCCCGAAATAACGCCCTTGATGTCGGGATTAGCCTGCAAAATGGTTTCCATCTTGTCGAAGGCTTCCTTCTGGCTCCAATTGGCGGATTGCTGCGCCACCATCTTCATGTCCGGATAGGCATCGATCGTGTCATGATAGCCCTTGGACCTGATGCCGGCATTGGTATCGGACTCCTTGCCGACCAGTTCCACATAGGTGCCCTTCTCGCCCATCAGCTTGACGAATTCGGCGGCGCCGAGTTGAGCGCCCTGATAGTTATTGGACACGATCTGGGCTACCGCGACGCCGGTCGCGTTGATCTCGCGATCGATCAGGAAGGACGGAATGCCCGCATCCTTGGCTTTCTGGACGGCGGCAACCGAGGCGTCGGCGCCGGCATTGTCGAGGATGATGGCCTTGGCGCCGCGCCCGATGGCGGTGTCGATCAGCTCGGACTGCTTGTTGGCGTCATCGTCATGGCTCGCCACCAGGACCTCATAGCCCAATTCCTTGGCCTTGGCCTCGGCACCCTGCGCTTCCGCCTTGAAGAACGGGTTGTCATGCGATGGTGTGATGATGGCGATGAGATCGGCGGCCTGGGCCGAGAGCGCCGTGGAGAAGGCGAGCATGCCTCCCATGGCCGCAATCACCAGGCGGCGTGAGAATTTCGACATTATTTCCTCCCTTTGGTTGAACATCTTGGTCAAGTTATCCGTTCAATGCTGGCGGCAATCTCATCCATCTCGAAAATGCGTTTCCAATCGTCGCGCATCAGCACCGGCTTGCCGTATTCGATCGCCTTGTTGCAGGCGTCGGAAAACACCCCTTGCGTTTCACCGAAGATCACCGCTCCCAGCACATTCATGTGCCCGAGCAGGAAGTCGCGCGCGGCTTCCCGCGGCACGCCGCGGCGGGTCACTTCATCGAGCGCCTCGCGCATGACGTCGAGAAGCGAGGCGCACAGCGTCTCCGACAGGCCGGGCTCGAGGATCGCCATCTGCTCGACCGTCACGCGATGCGAGCGCATGACCGGCGCCCAGATGGTCTTCGCCACCGCTTCGCCGAGGGCGTAGTCGTCCTCCGGCCCCTGCATGAGGGCCGAGACGATATGCTGCTTGGCCGCGATGCCGCCGAAGAAGTCGCGCTTGGCTTGAGGATCGGTCTCGTCATTGAAGATCGGCGGATGGCAGGGATGGGTCACGAAATAGCTGATGTCGTCCCGTTTCGGCAGATGGCCGGCGAAGGGGGCCGCGGCATCGAGGATGACGACGAGCGTGCCTTGAGCCAGCTTGTCCACGATGCCCTTGGCGACCTTGCCGATGGCCGTGTCCGGAACGGCGAGGATCACGATATCGGCGCCCTTGATCGCCTCTTCCGGCGCGAAGCAGTCGGCGCCGAAGCGCTCCTTCACCCGGGCTTTGCCCGCCTCGCTCACTTCCACGTGGCGCACCGCATAGCTCGACTTCATCAGATTCTGGGAAAGGCGCTGCCCCATTTTCCCGCCCGCGCCAAAGAGAGCGATCGTCGGCATCACATCCACCTCTTGTCCGGGGAGGGTTTACCAGCTACTGGTATGATGAGTCAATCAGTACGTTATCATGCATGAAAAAGAAACACCCCTGGATCGGCACGAGTTGGAAAATGAACAAGCTCAGCGCGGAGGCCGCCGACTATGCGCTCCGCCTGGCACAGGCCCCGCCGGAAACATTCGAGAATGCGCAGGTCTTCGTCATTCCGCCCTTTCCCTACATCCGCGATGTCGCCCATATTCTGTCGCGCACGCCCGCCTTGGTCGGCGGACAGAACATGCATTGGAGCGACCACGGCGCCTGGACCGGCGAAATATCGGCGCCGATGCTCAAGGATTGCGGGGCATCGATCGTGGAAATCGGCCACAGCGAACGGCGAATGCACTTCGGCGAGACCGATGAAACGGTCGCCCTCAAAGTATCCGCCGCGATCAGGCACGGGCTTCTGGCCCTTGTCTGCATCGGCGACACCCGGGAGGAGTTCACGGCCGGAACGACGCGGGAGACGCTCGAGCGCCAGACGCGCGCCCTTCTCGCGCATGTGCCCAGTACCGCTCATGGCAATGTGGTGATCGCCTATGAACCGGTATGGTCGATCGGCGAAGGCGGCACGCCGGCAAGCCCGGATTTCGCGAACGATCAACACGCGCATATCAAGCGTGTGGCGAAAGAGGTCTGCGGCGCCGAATTGCCGGTGCTCTATGGCGGCAGCGTCAATCCGGACAACTGCCGGGCACTCATCGCGCAACCCGAAATCGACGGCCTGTTCATCGGCCGTGCGGCCTGGTCGGTTTCAGGCTTTCTCGCCATCATAGAAGCCGTAACAGACGACGTCCTCGTGTCCTGAATGACGACGACATTCCGGTCTTCCGCCTCCGGAACATAGTCTGCGTGAGTGATCTGCCTTGCTTCTCGGCGGGCAAAATCGAGAATACCTTTCGGGCAGCCCCTTCCCACATGGATCACATCCGCTGATTGAAGTGCCCGCACCTCGCGGATCGTCAGGTCCTCGACGGTTTCGGCCCGGATAATTGTTATCCCTCCTGCAGCATCCGGCATATTCATCGCCTTTGCCACGAAGCCGCTCCAGTAGCTCCTGCGCTGATGGGCAGAGGAGAAACGCTGGCTCACCTTGTCGCGTAGACCGGCCGCGACGCGGACCCAGGCCGCGAGGCGCGGCGGGACGATGCATTCGATACGCGATCTGATCTCCTGCGCCAGGACGGGAGCCGCACCGCTTGTCGATATGCCGATGACCAGAGGCGAGCGATTGACGATGGCGCCGAACTGGAAATCGCAGAACTCCGGCCGGTCGATAATGTTAACAGGAACGCCCGCCGAACGCGCCGCTTTTCTGATTTCCAAGGCTTCGGCGCGGGTTGCCGCATCGGCGACGATCAATGCCGCTCCCGCGAGCATTTCCTCGCCGGGTGTCACGGTAAAGATGTCGACATGGGCGCCCGCGGCGGCGAGAAGCTCGGCCTTCCAGGCCGCGGCGGCGGTGCCGCCGATCACGATGGCGCGCTTGGCCTCAAGGTCGAAGAAGACCGGCAGCACCGAGAGCGCTTCGATGCGGCGCTGCGCCTGGCGTGGCGGCGGCATGGGTTTCATGGATGATCCTCCCGATTTCGGGCTTGCATGATCCGCAATTGGTGCCGGCCTTGAGCAAATCGCCCACATCCTTGACAGTGGACGCCTGGCCACCGGCGACGAGCGCCATGATCTGCTTGATGCCGATAGAGAAGCACGAGCAGACGATGGCCCCGCGATCGGGACCGTCCTCTCCGCCGCGCCCGGCGAGCAGGCGGAGGCGGTTTACGCCCTGATTCTTGCCGGCGAGCTGTGCGGCGAGCCAGTTGCGCGACACGCCGACCGGGTGTCTGGCAAAGAACACCGCGGCCTCGAGCCTGTCGCCATCGAAGAGCGCGAATCGATGTTCGCCCGAGGCTTGATCGTGATAAGCGAGCAGGTCGCCGCGCAGCGCGAGAATATTTTCGAGGACGTCGTCAAAGCCTTCAACTGCGCACATTCCGGCGCATTCAAGACGCCAGCCGTTTTCCGCCGGCGCCAGCGACCAATAGTCGAGGGGCGCGCAATCCGGTTTCTCTCGGCTCACGGCGAAGCCATACCAGGCGGCCTCGACCGGGCGCACCGACACGGCCGACCATTTGAGCTCGGGTTGGCCACTCACCGGATCGGTATTCGCGGCCACGAGCCTATTGACGGTCGCATTGGCCGAGAGCGCCTCGCTCCAATGCATCGGCACGAACACGCATCCGCGCTGCTGGCGGGGATTGATGAGCGCCCTCAGGATGATGCGCTTCTCTCCTTTGGCAACCTCCACCAGGGATGCTGCTTCGATACCGAGCATCCTTGCATCATCCGGATGAAGCTCGCCGAAGGGCTCGGCGATATGCTGCATCAGGCGCGCCGTCTTGGCGGTGCGCGTCATGGTGTGCCACTGGTCACGGATCCGCCCGGTATTGAGGATGAAGGGATACGCCGCTGTCGTCGCCGTGGCGGCGCTGCGCCAGGGCGTGGGCACGAAACGGGCGCGGCCGTCGGCCGTATAGAACCTGCCACTGCCAAAAAAACGCCTAGCCCCACCCCACTGAAAGGGCGCAAGCTCCTCATAGGGCGTGTCGCTCACCGGTGTCAGATCGAGGTCGCGCGTTCCGCCATTCGCGAGCGCGGTGAGCGCGGCATGCTCGCGGAAAATCTCGGCCGGCGATCCATAGTCGAAGCCGGCAAAGCCCATGCGCTTCGCCACCTGGCTGATGATCCACCAATCGGGGCGCGCTTCGCCGGGGAGCGCAAGGAAGCTTCTCTGCCGCGAGATGCGGCGTTCGGAATTGGTCACCGTTCCGCTCTTCTCGCCCCAGGCTGCCGCCGGCAGGAAGACATGGGCGTGGCGCGCCGTGTCGGTCCTCGCCGTCACGTCCGATATGACGACGAAGGGACAGGCTCTCAGCGCTTCGGCGACGGTATCCGCATCCGGCATGCTGACCGCCGGATTGGTGGCCATGATCCATAAGGCCTTGATGCGACCGTCGCCAACGGCACGAAACAGGTCGATGGCCTTGAGGCCGGGCCGCGCGGCGATGTGCGGCGCGGACCAGAAGGCCTGCACAAGCGCACGGTGCTCCGGATTGCCGATATCCATGTGAGCGGCGAGCGCATTGGCGAGGCCGCCCACCTCGCGTCCGCCCATCGCATTGGGCTGCCCGGTCAGCGAGAACGGTCCCATGCCCGGCTTGCCGATGCGGCCGGTGAGCAAATGGCAATTGATGATCGCATTGACCTTGTCGGTGCCGCTGGTCGATTGATTGACGCCTTGCGAGAAGGCGGTGACGGATTTCTCCGTCGCGGCAAACAGGCTGAAGAAGCTTTCGATTTCACCGGCAGATAGGCCGGTCGCTTGGGCAAGCTCGGCGGAACAGGCCGCAAGAGCGCTTTCGAGCCCGGCCGTATGGCGCGAAACGAAATCGGCATCGGTTTTGCCGGTGACAAAGAGATATCTGAGAAGCCCATTGAACAGCGCCACATCGCTTCCCGGCCGCAAGGCGAGATGGATGTCGGCTGATTCCGCCGTCGCCGTGCGGCGCGGGTCGATGACGACGAGCTTCGTGCCGCGCTTCTCGCGCGCCGCCACCAGGCGCTGGAACAGGACCGGATGGCACCAGGCGAGATTCGAACCGACGAGGACGACGAGATCGGCAAGGTCGAAATCCTCGTAAGTCCCGGGAACCGTGTCGGAGCCGAAGGCCCTGATATGACCGGCGACCGCCGAGGCCATGCACAGCCTGGAATTGGTATCGATATTGGCGGAGCCGATGAACCCCTTCATCAGCTTGTTGGCGACGTAATAGTCTTCGGTGAGGAGCTGACCCGAAACATAGAAGGCGACGCTGTCGGGTCCGAAGTCGCGGATCGCGTTTGTGAATTTCCGGGCGACGAGGTCGAGCGCTTCGTCCCATGGAGCACGCTTCGATCCGATCAGCGGATGGAGCTCGCGGTCGCTGAGGGAAAGCGTCTCGGCAAGGGCCGAGCCTTTCGAGCACAGGCGCCCGAAATTGGCGGGATGATCGGGATCGCCGGCGATCCCGACCCTGCCGTCCTCATGGCGCGTCGCGATGATGCCGCAGCCGACGCCGCAATAAGGACACGTGGTCTTGACCGGCATCATGCGCCGGGACCCAAGGCCACGGCTTGCGCCGACAGGCAGATGCGGCCGTCCTCCACTTTGAGCGGCAGCTTGCGCGCACATCCCTTATCCGCGCCCTCGGCACTGCCGGTCTCGAGGCTGATCACCCAGTTATGCAACGGGCAGGTCACGGCATGGCCATGGACGATGCCTTGCGACAAGGGCCCGCCGCGATGCGGACAGCGGTCCCACAGCGCGAAGAGCGTTCCGTCCGCCGCCTTGAACACGGCGATGGCACCCTGCCCTGTCGCGATGGTGCGCGCGCCACGTCGCGGCACGTCATCGACGCTGCCGACATCCAGCCATTCGCCGACCATCGCGTTCATTCCGCCGCCTCCGCGAATCCGACCTCCGCCATGGGCTTGAATTCTTGCGCGTCATGCCCGCTCGCGCGCTCCGCCCAGGGATCATGCTGGGCGAATTTCTGGCTGAACACGAAACGATCGAACAAGGTCTTGCGTCTGTGCAGGTCATCGCAGACCTGCGCCTTGATCGTATCGATGCCGACGCGCTTTGCCCATTTGTAGATGCGCTCGAGATAGCGCCCCTGCTCGCGATAGAGCTGGACCAGCGCCACGATGACTTCGAGCGCTTCGTCTTCGGTTTGGGCCCGGGTCAGGACTTCGGTGCCCTTGATGTCGAGCCCGGCGGCGCCGGCGAAGTGGATTTCAAACCCCGAGTCGACGCAGATGACGCCGACATCCTTGCAGGTGGCCTCGGCGCAATTGCGCGGACAGCCGGAGACCGCCATCTTCACCTTGGCCGGTGTCCAAGAGCCCCACATGAATTTCTCGATGCGGATGCCGAGGCCGGTCGAGTCCTGCGTCCCGAACCGGCACCAGTCACTGCCGACGCAAGTCTTCACCGTGCGCAGCGCCTTGCCATAGGCATGGCCCGAGACCAGTCCGGCTTTGCCGAGATCGGCCCACACCGCCGGAAGGTCCGCTTTCTTGACGCCGAGGAGATCGATGCGCTGGCCGCCGGTGACCTTGACCGTCGGAATGGCGAATCTGTCGACGACATCGGCAAGGGCGCGCAATTCGCGTGAATTGGTGACGCCGCCCCACATGCGCGGCACGACGGAATAGGTCCCGTCCTTCTGGATATTGGCGTGCACGCGCTCGTTGATGAAACGCGATTGGCTGTCATCTTCATAGTCACCGGGCCAGGTGGCGATGAGATAGTAATTGAGCGCCGGGCGGCATTTGGCGCAGCCGCAAGAGGTCTTCCATTCGAGCGCCTGCATCACCGCCGGAATCGACTTCAATTCCTTGGCGACGATCAGCCGGCGGACCTCGTCATGGCCGAAATCGCTGCACGGGCAGATGGGCTGTATGGCCTTGGGCTTGTAGCCTGCACCGAGGCTGAGCCCGATGAGCTTCTCGACGAGCCCGGTGCAGGATCCGCAGGAGGAGGAAGCCTTGGTATGGGCTCGCACCTCGTCGAGCGTGCCGAGCTTCTTCTCCGCGATCGCCGTGACGATCTTGCCTTTGCATATGCCGTTGCAGCCGCAGATTTCCGCATCATCCGGCAAGGCTGCAACGGCCGCCATAGGGTCCAGGGGGGTGTCTCCCGCATAGGACTGGCCGAAGATCAGGGTCTCGCGCAAAGGCGCCACGTCCTCAGCCTTCTTCAGGAGATCGAAGAACCACGGGCCGTCGGCCGTATCGCCATAGATCACGGCGCCGATGATCCGGTTCTCCTTGAGGACGAGCCGGCGATAGACCCCGCGTGCCGCGTCGCGGAGCACGATCTCCTCACGGTCTTTGGCATCGGCGAAATCGCCGGCGGAGAAGAGATCGATGCCGGTGACCTTGAGCTTGGTCGAGGTGACGGAACCGGCAAAGGCCGCGGTGTCGTCGCCAGCGAGATGAAGGGCCGCGGCCTTCGCCATCTCGTAAAGCGGCGCCACCAGGCCATAGCAGATGCCGCGATGCTCGGCGCATTCGCCGATCGCCTGGACGGAAGGATCGCTGGTGACAAGCTGGTCATCGACCAGGATGCCGCGATTGACCGCGAGATTGGCGCTTCTTGCGAGCGCAGCGCTCGGCCTGATACCGACCGCCATCACGACGATGTCGGCTGGAAGCTCGGTTCCGTCATCGAGCGTGACGGCATGGACCTTGCCGGTGCCCTGAATGGC
>Ga0187894_10000606_pt1 | contig 48437 bp, 43 predicted proteins | sample GBC1701081metaG_FD_136650 | JGI IMG/M metagenome (GOLD analysis project Ga0187894, IMG submission 136650) | White microbial mat communities from a lava cave in the Kipuka Kanohina Cave System on the Island of Hawaii, USA - GBC170108-1 metaG ... | reverse complement strand
GTCTGCTTTCGCTCGATTTCAACCGTCCCGCGCGCATGCCGCTGCGCGTCGCCTATCTCGCGTACCTGTCCGTCGTCGGGTCGGCAGTCGGAACGCTCCTTCATGGAGACCCGGATACGTATCGCTATATTCCCGAGTCGATCAAACGTTACCCGGGCGCTGAGGCCGTGACCGTCCTGCTGCGCGCCGCGGGCTTCGGCGAAGCGGCGTGGCAGCCGGTACTTGGGGGCCTGATGGCCATCCACGTCGCGCGCAAAGTCTGATGCCACGCAGACTGTCTCCGTTCCCGTGCGACGGGACGCCGCGCACGCGGAACGGCGCGGGAACGGCGGAAACATCGGGACGGATGCCACGCAGGCGAGGTCAGCGCGACGAGGACGATGAAACCGGCTCCGAGGGCCTTGACGACGTGGGCGAAGGCATCGCGGAGAGCGTCGACACGACCCGCGGGAGATCGGACGGCCGATCGATGATCAGCTCCTGGGTCGCCAATCCCCCATCCGGCGGCGCGCCGAATCCGTAGGTGACAAAGCAGGCCCGCGTGCCCGCCCGACGTGCCGTCTCGATGTCCACCCACGAATCGCCGACCATCAACGTCTCGCCGGCCGCCGCGCCCGCCGCGTCCCGCAGGAACGCCAGGCCGGCCGGATCGGGCTTGCGGCCGTAGGGGCCGTCGCCTCCGATAATGCGCAAAAACCGCGGGGCGAAGCCAAAGTGGTCGAGAATGTCGACGGCGGGCCGCTGGGGCTTGTTCGTGAGCACGGCGAGCCGCGCGACGGTCGACAGGCGGTCCAGCATGTCAGCAATGCCGTCATACGGGCGGGTGTGCTGCACGAGCCGCTGCTCGTAGAGCGTGATGAAGCGCGCCACGGCCTCGTCCAGCGGCGCGGACGCGCCGGCCGCCTGCAGGACGCGCGAGATGAGCGTGCGCGCGCCCTCGCCCACCATCGCGACGATCGCGTCGTGGGCCAGCGGCACGGCGCCATACGTGTCGAGCAGCGCGTTGGCCGAATCCGCGAGGTCGCGGCGGGAGTCGATGAGCGTCCCGTCCAGGTCGAAGACAATGAGTCGTATCATGCGTGTGGCGAGTCCGTCGTTCCGATCCCGATCCGTCCGATCGTCCGTCCGTCCGCGCGGAGGAGAGGCCCAGTGGCCATCGTAACAGCCGGGTCCCCCGATCACCAGAAGCCTGACGGTCACGAGCCGGCCGAGTACGCCGTGCTGTGCTCCGCCGGTCTCGACAGCAGTGTCCTCGTGGCCTACCTCGCCCAGCGCGCGCGGGTGCTGCCGCTCTACGTCAGCGTCGGCTTCGCGTGGGAGGTGCAGGAACAGGCCGCGCTCGCGCGGCTCGCAGGGACGCGGCCGTTCCAGGATCGCGTCCGGCCGCCCGTCACGCTGCACTTCGACATGCGCGACGTCCACCCGGCGCACCACTGGGCCATCACCGGCACGCCGCCCGCGTTCGACACACCGGACGAGGACGTCTACATCCCCGGCCGCAACATCGTCCTGCTGACCAAGGCGGCGCTGACCGCCGCGACGCGCCAGATCTCACACCTCGCGCTCGGCCCGCTCGCGGGGAACCCGTTCCCCGACGCGACGCCGCAGTTCTTCGAGTCCCTCGCCGTCGCGCTCTCGCTCGGCCTGAACCACCCGATCGCCATCGCCGCGCCGTTCGCCAGCTTGAGCAAGGCCGCCGTGATTCATCTCGGCATGACGCTCGGCGTCGATCTCGGGCTGACGCTGTCCTGCATGAACCCGCGCGACGGCCGCCACTGCGGCCGGTGCAGCAAATGCCGCGAGCGCCGCGACGCGTTCCATGAAGCCGGCCTGACCGATCCCACGGCGTACGCGTCGACGCCCGTGCGCTGACGCGACGGGCGTAGAGATACGTCGGAGGACAGCCGCTGCCGCCGCGGCGCGGTCGTCCGCGTCCGATGCGATCTAGCGTTCGACGGGATCTTCGCCGCGGGCGCGCGCGAAGGGCAGACGTTTGAAGGTGATGGATCCTTCGAGCGTGCGGACGCGCAGCGTGTGACTGCCGTCGCCCAGGACGCCGCGAAGAATGTGGCGGGATCGATCGCTGCTGTCCGATTGCAGGCTGAACAAGGGGTCGATGCGCGTGTGGCCGTCGCTCGTCTGCGCGTCGAGCTGACCGCTGAAGGCTTCGGGCAGGTAGATGGCAATGTTGCCGTCGCCCGAGGACAGCGACCAGTCCTTGGTCAGACGGCTGCCTTCGAACGCCTTGATCGAAAGCGACCCGTCGGGCGTGCGCGCGTCGAGCGCGTCCAGCCGGCCCTCGACGGTAATGCTGCCATCGCCCGTTTCCACGTCGCACTGGCCGTCGATCGTCTGCAGCCGGATGCGGCCGGATGAGGTGTGGGCGAAGATGTCGCCGGTGAGGTCGATGCCGGTGATCGATCCGTCCGCCGACCGCAGTTCGAACCGGCCTTTCACGCGTTCGACGGTGATCGATCCGTCGCTGGTCCGCACGGTCAGATGACTGTCGAGCGGAATGGTCGCCATGAGCTTGACGCTGCGCGACATCGACGTCAACGAACCAAACGCGTAGCGCGTCGCTGGCGGCTGCCTGGCATCCACCAGGATCTTGTCGCCCACCTGCTCCACCGTGACCTCGAGCTGATCCACCAGCTCTTTGTTGGGCCCGCGGCGCTCGATCTCCAGGTACACCTCGTCACGATCCCACCCCCGGACATCGATCCCACCATCGAACGTCGCGAGGGAAATCTCCGCGGTGCCTTGGATTTTGAAGCGCTTTTCTTCGCGCGTGACGTGATCGGGGGAGTCGACGCGCACGACGCAGGAGGTCAGCGCGAGCGAGGCGAGGCAGACGGCCGCGCGTCGTGCGTCGAACCGTCGAAGACAAGTAGAGACCGCACTGCGGCCTGGAAAGGAAGCCGTCACGTTGAGTACACCGTTGAACGCGCTCCGGATCTCCGTCCCGTTTTTGGGGCGTACTCCCAATAGACGGCCTGCCCTCCGGGCGAGTTCCATCGATTCGTCAAAGATCTCCCGCGAATATCACGCGCCGGCGTGAACAGACAGCGAAGATCCCGCCAACCGCTCACGCGGCAAACGCGACCCGTCCGCCGACGTAGGTGCGCACGACCCGCAGGTCCCGATCCAGCACCGCGAGATCCGCCAGCGTTCCACGCAACAACGCGCCCACGCGCGGCTCCCACTCGCCCCCCATGCCCAGTTCGCGCGCCTGCGTCGTGGCGCACATCATCGCGGCGTCCACCAGCGAACAGCCCACCTTCTGGACCAGCAGCGCGAACGCCCGATCCATGGTCAGGGCGCTGCCCGCCAGCGTCCCATCGTCCAGGAAGCAGGCGGTGGGCGTGACCGTAATCGGACGGCCGCCAATCGTCACGCGCGAGCCCACCGGCAGCCCCGAGCCCGCCGTCCCGTCCGTGATGGCCATCGTCCGTTCGGGCCGCTTGAGCTGAATCGCCAGCTTCACCACCGACGGATGGACATGGAACCCGTCGCAGATGATCTCCGCGGCCAGCACCTCCGACGCGAGGACAGCGCCGGTCAACCCCGGCTCGCGATGCCCGAGCGGCGTCATGCGGTTGAACAGGTGCGTCGCGTGACGCGCCCCCGCCTCGACGCCCGCCATCGCCTCTTCGTACGTCGCGCCCGAGTGTCCAAGCGACACGCGAATGCCGCTGGCGACCAGCGCACGCGTGAGGTCGAGCGCGCCCGGCATCTCCGGCGCCAGCGTGACGATGCCGACGGCGTCGCGATAGTCGTCGATGACGGTGTAGATGTCGTCACCCGAGAAGCCGGCCGGCGCCTCCGCGGCCGGATCGGTGTCCGCGGCGCCCGGCAGGCGCGGCGGACGACGGATGCATTCGATTGGCTGCGCGCCGCGATAGTCCGGGTTGATGAAATTGCTTTCGAGGTGCGCCGACAGGACGCGCGCCGCGCCCGGGCTGAACGTCGCGCGCGCCTCGCGGATGCCGTCCAGCATGCCCGTCAGCGTCGGCGGGTCGCACGCGATGCTCGTGGGGCAGAACGCCGTGACGCCGTAGCGGGTCAGGCGGCGCGCGATCGCGTCGATGACGTCGCCGCCCTGCTGCGTGTCGAGGCCTTCGATGCCGTGGACGTGGACGTCGATGAAGCCGGGCACGATCGTGGAGCCCGTCAGATCCTCCACGGCGGCGTCGGCGCGCGCGGGGGGACGGCCCTCGCCGACGTCGACGATGACACCGTCTTCAACGACGAGAAACCCGGACGACAGCAGGCGATCGGGCAGGACGAGGGCGGCGCCAGAAAGAATGGTTGTCGTGCTCACGGCCAATCGATGTGTGCCTCAATCTTGCGTCCGGCGAGCGGCATGTCGAGCGCGCGGCCTCGGCCGGCCCCCGCGGCCGGCGCGACGCTGGACGCGGTAGCGTGCGATCCGGACGCGCGCGACGCGCCTGATGTGGACTTCTGTGACGCCGATGTCGTACCGCGGCGGGCCGCGGTGTCCGCCGGCTCGTTCAGCCGCAGCAGCCGCGCGTCGACGCGCTGCAGGACCTGTCGCAGCCGGCGATCGTCGGGCGCGGAGATCACGAGGACGCCGCCGCTCTCGCGCGGCGGGAAGCGGCGATCGTCCAGATAATCGCGATCGAGCGTCACCAGCGTCCGCCGCATCTCGCGCGCAAGCGCATAGTGCCGCTCGTCCGACGCGCGCCGCAGGTCGTCATGTTCGATGACGAAGAACACGTCCCATCCAAGCCGCACGCGCATGAACGAGATGAGCGGCATTGGCAGGTTGGCGTCGGCGTACACGCGGGGATCCGGCGAGTGCCGGGCGACGCGGAATCCCAGCTCGGAGGACAGACTGCCCATTGGCGTCGGCTGTGAAACGTCGCGAGTCGCAAACCCTGGACCTGGGCCCCCACAGGGGCTGGCCGCGAGGATGCCCTTGAGCCTGGCTCCTGGGGCTGGCTCCTGGCGGGCCGGCGCCCGCAAGGCCTGATGAACAAACGCCCGTACGAACCGGGGCTAGCTTATCATCTTCGGTACGGTTTCCCGCCAGGACGCGCGCGCATCGTTCGCCGTTCGCCGTGCCGGGAGACACGGAGTTTCCGGAGGTCACTCTGTGGGTGTGGAGCTACTCATCATCGTCCTCGGCGGTGCGGCCGCGATCGCCCTCGTGCCGCTGTGGATCATCTGGCGCAAGAGCGCCCGCTTCTCCGACGGCAACGTGTTCAAGGCCAGCCGGCTCAGCGCGGGCAATCGCATCTTCCCCTGCCAGGTACTCATCACGCCGCAGAGTGTCGTTCATTTCACGCCGCAGTGGGTCGGCAGGCTCGAACACTCGATCCACATGGCGCACGTCGCCTCGGTCCGCATCGACACGAACCTGATGTTCTCGGACGTCCTGATTGAAACGACGGGCGGCGTCAGCCCCATTCATTGCCGGGGCCATCACAAGCGCGACGCGGTGAAGATGAAGGAGCTGATCGAGGAATTTCAATCCGAGTACTACCGCGGACGCGCGAGGGGCGCAGAGGCATAGCGCGCGTGGCCGACGTCCTGACCCTGCCCATCCGCACGATTGTGCGGTCGACGCCGCTCACGCGCGTCATTCGCTTGAACCTCGGCGACATCCCGTTCGCGTTCCATGCCGGCCAGGCGGCGAACATCGGCCTGCACGGCCAGTCGTTGCGGCGTCCCTACTCCATCGCGTCCGCGCCGGACGATACGAGCCGCTACGGACGGCTGGAGTTCCTGATCAAAGTGGACGCGCAAGGGCTGGCGGGCCTGCACCTGGACGGCATGACGCCCGGATCGCGCATCGACCTCGAAGGGCCGTTCGGATCGTTCACGATGCCGCCGCAGTCCGACGCGTCCAGCTTCCTCTTCGTCGCCGGCGGGACGGGCATCTCGCCGATGCGATCGATCTGGCGTCAGCTCGACGCGGCCGGCGATCGCCGTCCGATCGCCGTGCTCTATAGCGCGCGGACGAGCGATGAGTTCGCGTACGCGGCGGAGCTGAAGCGCATGGCGCGGCGACGCGGCATCTCGCTCGCGATGACCGTCACCGGCGCGGTCCCGTCGCAGTGGGAAGGCGTCAGCGGACGCATCGGCCGCGAGCAGCTCGCGCGCGCGCTGCCGTCGACGGATCCGATGTGCTTCCTCTGCGGGCCGCAATCGCTGGTGGACGACGTGTCCCAGCACCTGCGTCAGATCGGCCTGCCGCCCGCCCGCATCCGCACGGAAGAATGGTGAACCGCATTTTCGCGAGTTGGAACCAGCTCGGCGGGTGGTTGCGCGCGTTGAGCGGTTTGCAGAACTCAGGTGAGCTCACACTCGCCTCGTCAGGCTGCCCAGGTGGCGGCGAGTCGCGGCGAAACGGGTACCGGGTACAATGAAAAGGCGGCTAGACACGCACGTCTAGCCGCCGATGCTCGACCCACGACTCGCTCCGGACTGCCAATCCTCAGAGCGGGTCGTGCTGTTTCTGCCCGCCGCGACGTCGAAGCCGCCTCGCGGGGCCTGTACTTGTTGCACGGTACCCTCCTTCCTGTGCGGCGCTCGCCCTTCAGGCCTGCACCTTCATCATGGCCTCGACAGCGGCCTTGCCGGCCACCGTGAGCTTGTATGTCTTCCGCGCCTGCCTCGATGTGCCCGACTTCTTCAGCTGCAACACCGGCGAGGGCTTGCGGGCCTTCAGCGTGTCGAACGCTGTCGTGATGTTGCCGATCGGGTGCCCGAGGTCCTTGAGGGCCTTGTTGATCTCGAACGATCCGAAATCAGGCTTGCTCTCACCGAACTGAACCCAGTAACCACCGACCAGCGCTTTGTCCGCGTCGGTCGCCGGCTGACAGGCGTCGAACAGCTCAGCCAAGTTCTCGAACTTCGCGCCGCCGTTCGACTCGCCACTGCCATGGTTGGACCCCGGGCTGCCCGCGTTCTGCCTCGGCGCAGGTACGACTTTGTAGCGTTCCTGGGCCCACCTGAGGACACGAGCCAAAGTCTCAGGATCGAGCCCTTCCAGCGCCTTGACGACGGCGCCCATGGCCTCCAGCTCCTTCAGTGGGTCAACAGGTGTCGGCTGGGTCGGCTTCTCTTCTTCGTTCATGACGTTTCACCTCAGTTCCACTGAGTTACCATTAGCATAACATGAACTCATGTAAAGATGTTATATGACTTCGTAGTCTCGCCATCGGGCGAGGGTGAGTTTGACTGATGCGTTGGCGCCGGCCTCCAGGCCCTGTCGTTTTCGGGAGCACCTTCTGACGCGGCAGTAGAGTTTCTGATTGACATAAAAACGTGCTATATTTCTGTCAAAACAATGGGCAAGCAGGCCGCCTCCGTGGACTCCCGGGTGCTGGCGAGGATTCGCCGGCAGCGGCCGGGGACCGTCTTCACGCCCGCCGACTTCGTCGATCTGGGGCCGCGCAACGCCGTGGACCTCGCCCTGAGCCGGAACGCGCGTGCGGGCGCGATCCGCAAGCTTGCCCGAGGCGTCTACGACCTGCCACGCCGCGATGCTCGCCTCGGTGACCTGTCGCCCTCCCCGGACGATGTCGCGTCGGCGCTGGCCGGGCGCGACGGCGCGCGCCTGCAGGCAAGCGGCGCGCACGCCGCCAACCTGCTGGGTCTATCGGACCAGGTACCCGTGCGCCTCACGTTCCTGACCGACGGCCGCTCGCGCCAGGTGCAGCTTGGAAGGCAGCAGATCATCCTGAAGCACACCACGCCGCGCCAGATGGCAACGGCTGGCCGCATCAGTGGCACCGTCATCCAGGCGCTGCGCTGGCTCGGCCAGGACCACGTCGACGACCGAGTGCTCTCGATTCTTCGCCGCCGGCTGTCTGATGCCGACAAGCGCCAGCTTCAACAGGATCTCCGCTACGCGCCGACGTGGGTGGCCGACGTGATGCGCAGGATCGCCGCCCCGTCGGTGCAGTGATGGACGTCTTCCTGACGCAACCCGTGGAGCGCCAGCGCGTGCTCTACGAAGAGGCCGGCCGACGCCTCGGCCTCAGCGCCGGCAGCGTGGAGAAGGATCTGTGGGTGTGCTGGACTCTCCGCGCCCTGTTCCGCCTGCCCTCCTCCGGCCCGCACCTCACGTTCAAGGGCGGCACGTCACTCTCCAAGGGCTGGAAGCTGATCGAGCGCTTCTCCGAGGACATCGACATCGTCATCGATCGCGAGTTCCTCGGATTCGGCGGCGCCGACGCGCCCGAGGATGCTCCGAGCAACAAGCAGCGTGTGAAGCGTCTCGAAGCGCTGATGCTCGCGGCGCAGCACCACATCCGCGACGTGCTCTGCCCGGCGCTGGAACAGGACATCCAGCGCCTGCTGCCGTCGACGGACCTCTGGAAGCTCGAATCCGATGCCGACGATCCCGACGGCCAGACGCTGCTGTTCCACTACCCGCCGGCCATGGGAGACACGGCATACGTCCGGCCGGTCGTGAAGATCGAGCTTGGCGCCCGCTCCGACACCGAGCCGTCTGCCACGCCGGAGATCACGCCGTACCTCGCAGACGCCTTCCCCGACGAGGTCCAACATTCGCGGTTCAGCGTGCGCGCCGTCGCGCCTGAGCGGACCTTCTGGGAGAAGGCTGCGCTGCTCCACGAGGAGACGTATCGCGAGGGCTCGACCGCGCCGAAGGCCCGCCTTGCCCGGCACTACTACGACCTCTGGTGCCTCATCACGCGTGGGGTAGCCCCCCGCGCAGCCAGCGACATCGCGCTCTTCGATCGCGTGGCAGCCCACCGCGCGGTATTCTTCCGGCGCAGCCGTGACGCTCAGGAGTCGTTCAAGCGGGGATCACTTCGGCTCGTGCCGGCTGACGACCGTCGCGCCCACTGGCGACGCGACTACGATGCGATGCGCGAGTCGATGTTCTTCGGCGAGGCGCCGCCGTTCAACGATATCCTCGCCATCGTCGGCCGTTTTCAGGAAGACTTCAACTCGGGCCGACACCGTCACTCCGAGCCACAGCCTTGAGCATGACTGCTGACCACCTGAAGGGAATCGAGGAATTCGAAGCCGGGCTCTGGAAGATCGCCGACAACCTGCGCGCCAACTCGAATCTCGCCTCCAACGAATACTTCTTGCCGATCATGGGCCTGCTGTTCCTGCGGCAGGCCACCAACCGCTACTACGCGGCTCTGGAGGCCATCGACGCCGACAGGAAGGCCGGGCGGATCGCGAACCGTCCCCCCCGTGGCCGCCGACTTCAAGAAGCGCCGGGCGCTGATGCTCGCGCCATCAGCTCGCTACGATGAAATCCTCGAGACACCCAAGGACGGCAACCTCGGCGCCGCGCTGATCGCCGCGATGGAGGAGATCGAGCGCGCCCACCCGCCGCTCGCCGGCCAGTTCCCGAAGGACTACGCGCACTTCGACGGCGACGTGCTCGAAAGCATGATGCGCACCTTCGACACGGAGGCGCTGCGCAAGGCGCGTTCGCCGACGAACTTGCGCTGCTTCAGCCGTCAGCAGGCTACATGCGCATGGTCCAGGACCGGATTCTCTATATCTGGGAGCAACGGCGGGCAGAAGCGAAGGATCGGACGGTCGAGCAGGAGGAGCGCGTCAAGCTGATTCAACAGAAGCTGGACCGCCTGGATGACGCGTTCCTCTTCCAGCATTCGATCGACGCCAAGACGTACGAGCGGCAACCCGACAGGTTCCGCGAGGATCGACCACCACGCCGAGGCCGTCGACGAACTCGACGTACAGGGCATCCTGGCCTTCGCAGAACGTATCCTGCCGCGCGCCTCAGACCTGTGGGTCCAGGCCTCGCTCGACTACCGCCAACGCCTGCAGCAGCTGTTCTTCCCGCAGGGCATCGCGTACAGCGCGAAGGGTTCAATCGAACCGCCCTAACCGCTCCGCTTTTCAATTACTTGGCGCCAGAAACCGGCACTGAGGAAAGAACGGTGAACCGACGCGTCCTGCCGGCGAACCCGTTACTGCGGCTGCACCGTCAGTTGCGAGTCGACGCTGCGGACGCCCGCGACGGTCTTCGCGAGTTCCACCGCCCGTTCGCTGTCGGCTGCCGACTTCACGGTGCCTGACAGCGTCACCGCGCCGTTGGTCGACGTGACGTTGATCTGCAGCGCGCCCACCTGGGTGTCGTTCAGCAGCACGGTCTTCACCCGCGCCGTGATCGTCGCATCGTCGAACGTTTGAGAGACGGGCCTGGAGGATCGGCTCGGTCCGCCGCTGCATGCGAGGAACGGACCGGACGCGGCCAGGGAGAGCAGGATGATGAAAACGGCGCGGGAGGGACGCAAGCGGATCTCCTTCAGGGCGCGCAATCCGCGGCGCCCTGCCGGGGATCGTCACATGCCCATGATGTGATAACCGGCATCGACCATCAAGGTTTCACCGGTCATGCCGCGCGATGCGGAGGACAGCAGAAACAGAGCTGTATCGCCGACTTCGCTGCCTTCGATGTTACGCCGGAGCGGCGCACGCTCGCGATAGACCTGCAGAATGCCGGAGAAGCCGGAGATGCCGGCGGCGGCGAGGGTCTTCACGGGTCCGGCCGAGATGGTGTTGACGCGGATGTTCTGCGGCCCCAGCTCGCTCGCGAGATAGCGCACCGACATTTCCAGCGCGGCCTTGGCGACGCCCATCACGTTGTAATTCGCGAAGACGCGCTCCGCACCCAGGTAGCTGAGCGTGACGATGCTGCCGCCGCCGCGGCGGGCCATGAGCGGCGCGGCGCCGCGCGCCAGGGCGACGAGGGAGAACGCGCTGATGTCGAGCGACGTGCGGAAGGCCTCGCGGGTCGTTTCGGAGAACGGCGCGGCCAGCGCCTCCCGGGGCGCGAACGCGGCGCCGTGGACGACGAAGTCGAGGCCGCCGAACTGCTGATCGATGGCCGTGAAGACGGACGCGATCTGCTCGTCGCTGGCGACGTCGCACGGCAGGATGACCGGCGACGTGGGCAGGTCCGCCGCGAGCTCGCGGACATTCTCTTCGAGCCGTTCGCCCTGATACGTCAGCGCGAGCGTGGCGCCGGCGGCCGCGGCTTTCTGCGCGATCGCCCAGGCCAGGGAGCGCTTGTTGGCGACACCAAGAATGAGTCCGTGCTTACCCGAGAGATCCATAGCGTGTGTACGAGACGAACGTGAGGCGGCGCGATGCGTCGGCCCGCATGCCTACTTGCGCCGCTTGCCGCCCTGCGGTCTGGCTGAAGACGTGTGGTGGTGATCGGACCGCTGAGGATGGGTGGAAGCGTGCGGACGCGACAGGCCGCGCGGCGATCCGTTGGCGTTGGGCCGCGCGCCGCCCTTGCCGCCTTGTCCGTTCGCGGGACGCGCCGCGCGATGCGGGCGGGCCTGCCGGAACTTGGCTGGCCGGGCGGCGGCCGCTTCGCGAATGGTGAACGACGGCATCTGCCGCGTGGGCGTCTCGCCTGCCGGACGCGGCAGCGTCGCGCGAATCAGCGTGCGGCGGTAGACCGGTCCTTCGTCCGCGCCGGCGATGGCCGCCGGAGCGCCGGTGCCGTTCGCGTCGCTCGCCGCGACGTGCTGGGTCTCGTCCGACCCGTCGTTGGATCCGTTGCCGTTGGGAAGGACGGGGGTGTCCGCGGCGGACGGGCTCGCGGACGCAGACGATCGGGAGACAGACGACGCGGGCTGACCGTTGCGCAGCGTGCCCTTCGGCTTGACGACCGCGATGGGCGGCGCGACCGCTTCCACCAGGACCGGCTCTTCCGGCACTGGCTTCGGGGCCGCGGGCTTCTCGGCCGACGCTTTCTCGGGCACGGACGGCGGGGGATCGACCAGCAGCGGCATGTGCCGCTCGCCTCGGACGCCGTCCAGGACCTGTTGATAGAGCGCGGCAGGCGCGTCTTGCTTCTTCCGGCGCGGCGGGATTCGGGCTTCCTTGTAGGGATGCTCGAATTCGCAGGTCGTGCAGCGAGTCTGTTTGATGAGATCTTCGACTATGGCCACGATGACGTGGTTGCTGAGGCGACGTTCGCGCGGGCAGTAGTCATCCACGACGTCGCCGAGCCGAAGCTGGCGCGTTTGCATCAACTCCCCCGAAGAGGTTCAGTGACGGCGCTCAACATGGCGCCTTTGCGGCCTGTGCGGTCGGTTCGTTACCAGACACAGAGTCGGAGTACACCCAACGAATGGGCAAGGACAGGGTATTCAAGCGAAGGACACAGAATATTACCAAACAGCCGCGGACTTCGGCAAGCGCTATCGATTATGCACCAAACGCGTCCGCCCTTGAAGTCGAAGTCTCCGCGGTGACATCTGGCCACTGAAGCCCGACCCGCGACGTCCGTCGCGGCGGCGTCACGCCCCCCGCGCTGCCCGTCACGCGCGGACGGCGTCGAGCCATGCCCGAGCTTCCACCAGCGCGGCGCGAACCGCCGCCGGCGCCGTCGATTGCGGCGTCTTCCGCGCATTCACCGACGCCCGCGGCGTCACCGCGGTGAGGACGTCCGCCTCGAACAGCGGATGGTGCGCGCGCCAGTCGTCCGCGGACAGGGATTCGAAGCTGCGGCCGGCCGCGAGCAGATCGCGCACCATGCCGCCGACGACTTCGTGCGCCTCGCGGAACGGCATCCCGCGGCCGACCAGATAATCCGCGACGTCCGTGGCGAGCATGAACCCGCCCGCCGCCGCTTCCACGCGCGGCGCCTGCACGCGCAGCGTCGCGACCACCGTCGCCGTCGATTCCAGCGATCCGCGCAGCGTCTCTTCGGCGTCGAACACCGCTTCTTTGTCTTCCTGCAGGTCCTTGTTATACCCGCTCGGCAATCCCTTCAGCGTCGCCAGCCAGCCGGCGAGGCGGCCGATCGTGCGTCCAGCCTTGCCGCGCACGAGCTCGAGCGGATCCGGATTCTTCTTTTGAGGCATCAAGCTGCTGCCCGTCGCGACGCGGTCGTCGAGATCGAAGAAGCCGTGCTCTTCGCCGCCGAAGATGATGATGTCCTCCGCGAGCCGGCTGACGTGGACCATCGCGAGCGACGCCGCGTGCAGGAAGCTCGCGACGAAGTCGCGGTCCGCGACGGCGTCCATGCTGTTCGCGACGACACGGGAAAACCCAAGGCGGGCGGCGAGCGCGGAGACGTCGATGGGATACGAATTGCCGGCAATCGCGCCGGATCCGAGCGGGAGCGCATCCGCCTCCTCCGCGACGCCGCCGAGCCGCGCGTGATCCCGGCGGAACGCCGCCGCGTGCGACAGCCAGTAGTGCGCGACGAGCACCGGCTGCGCGCGGCGCAGGTGCGTGTAGGCGGGCATCACGGTGTCGCCGGCCGCGCCGGCCTGCGCGACGAGCGCGCCGACGAGCCGCGCGACGGATTGCTGCAGCTCCGCGATCCGCCGGCGCAGATACAGCCGCAGGTCCACCGACACCTGCTCGTTGCGCGAGCGCCCGGTGTGCAGGCGCTTGCCGAGATCGCCCACCGCGGCAATCAACTGACGCTCCACCCACGCATGCACGTCCTCATCGTCGCCGCGGACGCTGGCCGGATCGCGCCGCACCGAGGCCAGCAGCGCCTCCAGCGCCTCGCGCACGCGGACGGCGTCCGCGTCGGTGAAGACGCCCGCGCCGCGCAGCGCATCGGCCCACGCCAGGCTGCCAACGATGTCGTCCTCGACAAGACGCTTGTCGAAGGGGAAAGACTTGCCGAACTCGAAGACGTCCTTGTCGGGCTCACCCGCGAACCGGCCGGACCAGAGATTTGCCATGACGCAATCAGACCAGGAACAACAATCGGACCAGGATCAGACCCGGATCAACAGGTGACGAACGGCCGCGGCCCGCGGCGCGCTCGGAACGATGCATATGCATGCAGCGCGCGCATATGTTTGCCGGCGAACGCTAGGCATAGGCGGTGACGCGGCACGTCCCCTGGAACAGCTCCAGGCGCACCGTGCCCGTGACGCCCTGCTGCGAGCGCTTCAGGAACGCGTCGCACGCCTCGCGCACGGGGGTGAACCAGGCGCCGCGCGCGATGACGTCGGCGATCAGGTCGTCGATCGGCTTCTGCGCCGCGAGCAGATCCGCAGGGAGCAGGCGCGCTTCGAGCTTGCGGTGCGCGACGTCCAGCAGCGTGGCGACCGGGCTCTCGAACACGAACGGCTGGCGATGTCCGCCGCCGTTCGAGAGGGACAGATCGAACGTGCCGCGGCCGATGCCGTGCGCGCCGGCGATCGTGTCCAGGCTGCTCACCAGCTCCAGCACCGGCATGCCGACGCCGTTCACCTTGCGAGGTACGCCGCGCTCGAACTCGATCTCGAGCGTCGCCGGCTCTGTCGGACACGCCGCCGCGGGCTTCGATCGCACGAAGAACCCGTCCCGTTCGACGCCCGCGGCATCGTCCGTGGCCTGGACGCGTTCCCACACGTTCACCTGACGGCCCTGAACGTCCGGACCGACAGGCAGGCGGTTCGCCTGCGCGTAGCTGATGATGTCGATACCGGCCAGATCCTCGGCCAGCGGCGCGTGGACGGTCGCGTGCGGCGCGAGCGAGCGCATCGCGGTCTCCAGCCGCGCGGCGTCGCCGAAGCGCGCGGTGGCGCCGTGCGCCAGATGCGTCGCGCTCTCCATGCCGGCGATGTCGACGACCTGGCGGGCGATCAGCGCGTGGGCGATCTCGCGGCCGGACGGGCGTCCGTCGAACGACGCGGCGTTGGCGGCGAGCGCGGGCAGCAGGTACTCGCGGGCGAACATTTCACGGACGTCGAGGACGTGCGCGCGGCTCGCGCCGCCGCCGAGCGCGCGGGCGCGGACGGCGTCCAGTTGATCGGCCTGCCCGAGGTCGAGCGTGACCGTCACCACGTCGCAGCCGGACGTGGTGAGCGCGTGCAGCGCCGCGGCGCACCGCGTGCTGCCGGAATAGGCAAGGACGAGACGAGTCATCGTTTGCTGGCGACGCCGGTCCAGGTATCGAGCTGGCGCACGAACGCGCCCGCCTGCCGTGGATCGCGGGTGATGACGAGAATGGTGTCGTCGCCGGCGATCGTGCCGACGACTTCCGGCAACTGCGCGCGGTCGAGCGCGACAGCGAGAATCTGGGCCTGGCCGATGCCGGTCTTGAGGACGACGAGCTGCTGCACCTGTTCGAAGGACCGCAGGAACTCGCGGGCGGTGCGGTGCAGGTTCGCCTGCGCGGTGGGCGCGTCGGGCGCCGCGCCGCGCTGGTACGCGCCGTCGGACGCGCGCTTGACGAGGCCCAGCTCCTTGATGTCACGGGAGAGCGTCGCCTGCGTGACGTCGAAGCCGCGGGCGCGCAGGCGCCGCCGCAACAGCTCCTGGCTGTAGATGCCCTCGCGCTCGACGAGGTCCACGATGGCGGATTGACGCAGCGGTTTCATGCCTGTGGGGTGTCGCGTGCCTGTGTCGCGTGCCCTGTTGTCGTGTCTGCGGACGGAGCGTATACAGCAGCGCGGGTGGTTTTATGCAGCGCGACGTATAAGGATACCAAAGACGCGCCCGGGATTCACAGTGGAATTCCCGTTGACGCGCCCGGCCGGGTTTTGTATATTCAAAGTTCGCTCTGCATAAGTATGCGCGCACAGCGGGCGCCACGCGCGGCAGGGGCCCATGCAGGAAGACACAGAACAGGAAGACGCAGGAACAGACACCGTGTCCCGTATCGCCGAACACACCGCCGCCTCGCCGGCCGCGGACGCCTCGTCCCCCACCGCGATTCCGGTCGCGATCGTCGGCGCGACCGGCTATGCCGGCCAGGAGCTCGTGCGGCTGCTCGCGCGGCATCCGCGCGCCGAGATCCGGGCCGCGCTGGGATCCGCGTCGATGGAAGCGCCCCGGACGCTGCCCGCGCTCGCGCGCCTGTGGGACGGCGAAGTGACGCCGTATGCGCCGGAGAAGGTGGACGGCGTGGCCGCCGCGTTCCTCGCGCTGCCGGAAGCGTCCGCCGCGGAGACCGCGCCGGCGCTGATCGCGAAGGGCATCCGTGTCATCGACCTGTCGGGCGCGTTCCGGCTGCGCGACGCGGCGGCGCGCGCGCGGTGGTATCCGCAGACGACGGCGCTGCCGGACGCGACGGTGTATGGGCTCGCGGAGAAGAACCGGCAGGTGTTCGGCGACGCGCGGCTCATCTCCTGCCCCGGCTGTTATCCGACCGCGGCGCTGATTGCGCTGCAGCCGCTCGCGTCCTTGGACCTGCTCGACGGCGACGTCACGATCGACGCGAAGTCGGGCCTCTCCGGCGCCGGCAAGACGCCGAGCGAGCGCACGCATTTCTCGGAGAACCACGGCAGCGTCGCCGCCTACGGCCTGTTCTCGCACCGGCACGGCGCCGAGATCGAACAGGAGCTGCAGCGCCCCGTGACGTTCGTGCCGCACCTCGTCCCGCTGGACCGCGGCATCCTGGAGACGATCTACGTCCGGGTCAAGCCGGGCGTGACGAACGACACGCTGACCCGCCTGTTCGCCGACGCGTACGCCGCGTCGCCGTTCGTGCGCGTCACTGGCGAGCGGCTGCCCGAGATCAAGCACGTCGCGCACACGAATTTCTGCGACGTCGGCTGGCGGCTGGAGCCGGGCGGCACGCGCCTCGTGCTCGTCGCCGTCCTCGACAACCTGGTCAAGGGCGCCGCTGGACAGGCCGTGCAGAACTTCAACGTCGCGTTCGGCCTGGACGAGCGCGCCGGCCTGCTATGACAGTTGTCAGTTGTCAGTGTTCACGGCCTCCTGCCCTTCTTCTGACGACTGATGACTGACGACTGATAACTGATGAAAGGTGTGGGCTGAAGGGATCGAGATGGAACGACGGAGCAAAGAACGCGACCCGCTGGAGGTCTCGCTGCCCACGGGCCTGACCGTGCTGAAGCTGGGCGGCGAGCTGCTCGAGCCGGGGCAGACGCTGCCCACGGTGATTGCGTCCATCGCGCGCCTCGCCGCGCGCACGCAGGTCATCGTCGTTCACGGCGCGGGCCGCGAGATCGACGCGGACATGCAGCGCCGCGGCGTCCAGAAGGTCGCGATCGAAGGCCTGCGCGTCACCGACGCCGAGACGCTCGAATCGGTCATCGCCGTCCTCGCGGGCACCGTCAACACGCGGCTCGTCGCCGCGCTCGTGAAGACCGGCATGCGCGCCGTGGGCCTCACCGGCGCGGACGCCGCGCTCGGCCTGTGCGCGCGGGTGCCGCCGCACCGCACCGTCGACGGCAGCATCTTCGACCTCGGCTTCGTCGGCCAGCCGCTCGTCGACCGGATGCCGGATCTGATCGCGGACCTGCTCGCGCGCCATTACGTGCCCGTGATCGCGACGCTGGGCCTGGACACGAACGGCGATCTGCTGAACGTCAACGCCGACACGATGGCCGCGGCGCTCGCCGGCGCGTGCGGCGCGGAGCGGCTGCTGATTGCGGGCGCGACGACCGGCGTGCTGGATTCGACCGGCGCGACGCTGCCGATCCTGGACGAGGCCGGCGTGAAGCGCCTGATCGAATCGCGCGGCGCGTCCGCGGGCATGGTCGCGAAGCTGCGCGCCTGCTGCGACGCGCTGCACGCGGGCGTGAAGGACGTCCGCATCCTGTCGGGACGCCACCAGGGCGGATTCGACAGCGCACCGGGGACGCAGATCGTGTCCGATGTACTGAATCCCGCCCTGTCGTGATCGCGTCCAGTCGTGATTGCCCACGGTGACTACTGTTGTTTGAGCGCGCCGGCGCCGGACGCCGGACGCGCACGATCGGAACGACCATGAACGACGCCCTCGATTCCGCCGTGTCGACCAGGGACATCCAAGCCGCCGAAACCGCGCACATCGTGCAGACGTACCGCCGTGTGCCCGTCGCGTTCGTGCGCGGACGCGGCGTCTATCTGTACGACGCCGAGGGGCGCGAGTTCGTCGACTTCATCAGCGGCATCGGCGTCGCCGCGCTGGGCCACGCGCATCCCGGCTTCGCCGACGCGCTCGCGGATCAGTGGCGCACGCTGGTCCACACGTCGAACCTGTACTTCCACCCGCTGCAGGGCCAGCTCGCGACGGCGCTCGCGCGCCTGTCCGGCCTGCCGCGCGCGTTCATCTGCAACAGCGGCACGGAAGCGAACGAAGCCTGTCTCAAGTTCGCGCGCCGCTACTGGGTAGCCCAGGGCGAGCCGGAGCGCACCGGGATCGTCGCGCTCGATCACGCGTTCGGCGGACGCACCTGCGGCTCGTTGTCGATCACGTGGGACGCGCATTATCGCGATCCCTTCATGCCGATGCTGATCCCGTCGGTGACGTTCGTCTCGCCGAACGACCCGGACGCGCTGCTCGCGGCGGTCTCGTCCCAAACGATGGCGATCGTGGCGGAGCCGATTCAGGGTGAAGGCGGCGTGCGGCCGCTGACGCCGGCGTTCGCGGAGGCGATCCGTCAGGCGTGCGCGCGCAGCGGCGCGCTGTATCTCGCGGACGAAGTGCAGTGCGGCATGGGCCGCACGGGCCAGCCGTTCCACTTCCCCGCGCTCGGCCTGACGCCGGACCTCGTGTCCGTCGGCAAGGCGCTCGGCGGCGGCTATCCGATCGGCGCCGCGCTGCTCTCGGAGCGCGTCGCGAGCGCGATTGCCTACGGCGATCACGGCACGACGTACGGCGGCAATCCGGCCGCGTGCCGCGCCGCGCTGTTCGTGATCGATCAGCTCGAACAGGGCCTGCTCGCGCACGTCCGCGCGATCGGCGCCGTCTTCGAGCGGAAGCTGCGGGCCATCGCCGCGCGCCACACGGATCTCGTGCGCGAGGTCCGCGGCAAGGGATTGATGTGGGGGCTGGATCTGCAGCGCGACGCCAGCCCGGTCACGCAGGCCGCCCTGTCGCGCGGGCTGCTGGTGAATCGCACGTCGGAAACGGTCGTGCGGATGCTGCCGCCGTACATCGTGTCGGAGGCAGAGGTCGATCGCGGGCTCGCGCTGCTGGACGCGGCGCTGTCGGATGCCGCGGCGGCCGAGCGGAAGGGAACTGCCCATGGTTAGCGCACACGTGACGGAGACGCCCGGTCCACAAGCTGTCCTCTCTGGCGGCGTCCCGGCCCTGGCGGCTGGCGCTTCCGGGGAGGCCCAGGTCCGTCCGGCGACGGTGGCCGACGTGCCAGCCATCCACCAGTTGATCGAGGCGAATCTCGCGGCGGGCCATCTGCTGCCCCGCACCGCGGACGACCTCACCCGCCACGCGACGCGCTTCACGGTCGTCACCATCGACGGCCGCGTCGTCGGCTGCGCGGAGCTCGCGCCGCTGAGCCGCGCCGTCGCCGAAGTGCGCTCGCTCGTCGTGGACGAATCGTGCCGCGGCCGCGGCATCGGGTCCGAGCTGGTCGAAGAGCTGAGCGTGCGCGCGCGGCGCGACGGCTTCTCGACGCTGTGCGCGTTCACGCACCATCCCAGCCACTTCGTGCGCCTCGGCTTCTCGATCGTGCCGCACCACTGGCTGCCCGAGAAGATCTCGACGGACTGCTACGGCTGTCCGAAGTTCCGGGTCTGCAATCAATTCGCGATGGTGTTCTCGCTGAACGGCGACTCCGTGCGGACGGAGCCGGCCGGCCAGCGTCCGTATCAGGCGCTGCCGCCCGCCGCGGAGCTCGCGGTCGTCCGCCGGTCCAGCGAGGTCCGCGCGCAATGATCAGTCCGATTGACGGCGGGGTGACCGCACCCCGCGGCTTCCGCGCCGCCGGCGTCGCCTGCGGCATCAAAGCGTCCGGCGCGCCCGATCTCGCGCTCATCGTGTCCGCCGCGCCCGCGAGCGCCGCGGCTGTCTTCACGACGAACCTCGCGGTGGCGGCGCCGGTGATCGTGTCGCGCGAGCACCTCGACGCGAACCAGGGCCGCGTGCGCGCGATCGTGACGAACAGCGGCTGCGCGAACGCCTGCACGGGTGACGCGGGGCTGCGCGTCGCGCAATTGATGACCGCGGAAGTCGCGCGCGCGCTCGGCTGCGAGGCCGAGGAAGTGCTCGTCGCGTCGACCGGCGTCATCGGCGTCGCGCTCGATCCGCGCAAGGTGTCGGACGGCATCATTACCGCCGTCGAAGCGCTGACCGCGTCCGGCGGCGCGGACGCCGCCCGCGCGATCATGACGACGGATCCGTTCCCCAAATCGTTCGCCGTGCGCGTCGAAACGAAGCGCGGCACGTTCCACGTCGGCGGGATGGCGAAGGGCTCCGGGATGATCGAGCCCATGCTGGCGACGATGCTGGGCTACGTCACGTGCGACGCGGCGATTGCGCCGGGGCTGTTGCGGCGCGCGCTGGTGGACGCGTGCGATGTGACGTTCAACGCCATCACGGTCGATGGCGAGTGTTCGACGAACGATTGCGTCTTCGCGCTGGCGAACGGCGCGAGCGGCGTCGAGATCGAGGACGACGAGTACGAGCTGCTCGTCGAGGCGCTGCGCGCCGTGTGTCTGGAGCTGGCGCTCGGCATCGTCCGCGGCGGCGAGGGCGCAACGAAGCTCGTCGCCGTCCACGTCACAGGCGCGCGGACGTACGACGAGGCCAAGCTCGCGGCGCGCGCGATCGCGAATTCGCTGCTCGTGAAGACGGCGATCCACGGCGCGGACCCGAACTGGGGCCGGCTGATTGCCGTCGCCGGCCGCTGCGGCGCGGACTTCCACCTCGCCGGCGCCCGCGTCATCATCGGCGACATCGTTCTGTTCGAGCAGGGCCGTCCGTTCGACGAGCGCGCGCCGCAGGCGGCGGAGTACCTGACGCGCGACCGGCTCGAGATCACCGTGGATCTCGGCGTCGGCGGTCCCGAAGACGCGACGATCTGGACGTGCGATCTCAGCGCGGAATACGTCCGCATCAACGCGGACTATCGCACGTAAGGAAGTCGTCAGTGTTCAGTCGTCAGTTCTGAGTTGTTTGTTATTGGTCGTCGGTTCGAAGGTTCTTTCGTCAGCTCAACAGCTCCGGTCGCTCTTGAAGAACTGACGACTGATCACTCACGACTGACGACTTTGTGAGGCCCGGTCATGAAGAGCGCCCTGTCTGCCTCGAGCGCCAAGCCCTATGGCAACGGCGGGTTTCGCGCGCGCGTGACCCGCGCGAGCCAGCCCATGCCCAGCGATCCGTGCCCGAAAGATTTTCTCTCGCTGCGCGACTTCACGTCCGCGCAGGTGGACGACGTCCTGCGGCTCGCCGCGCGGCTGAAGCAGGAACGGCGCCTCGGACGCCGCGCGCCGACCGCGAGCGCGCTCGCCGCCGTCCACGTCGCGCTGCTCTTCGAGAAGCCGTCGCTGCGCACGCGCGCGACGTTCGAGATCGCCGTGCGCGAGCTGGGCGGCGACGTCATCGTCCCGCCGCAGGACGTGTCCCTCGGCTCGCGCGAAACGCCCGCGGACGTCGCCCGCAATCTCGAACGCTGGGTGGCGGCCGTCGTCATCCGCACGTTCGCGCAGTCGCGCCTCGAATCCTTCGCGCACGCCGCGCCGCGGCTGCACGTCATCAACGCGCTGACGGATGAAGAGCATCCGTGTCAGGCCGTGGCCGATCTGCTGACGCTGCAGGAGCTGTGGGGCACGCTGCGCGGCCAGACGATTGCCTATGTCGGCGACGGCAACAATGTCGCGACGTCGCTCGTCCACGCCGCCATGCTGACCGGGATGCACATCCGCGTCGCGGCGCCGGAAGGCTACGAGCTGCCGGCCCACGTCCGCGCGGACGCGGCGCGTCTGAGCCAGCACGGCGCGACGCTGACGTGCGTGCGCGACCCGCGCGAAGCCGTCAAGGACGCGGGCGCGATCTACACGGACGTGTGGACGTCGATGGGCCAGGAAGCGCAGGCGGACGACCGGCAGCGCATCTTCCAGCCGTATCAGGTCAACGCGTCGCTGATGGCGGACGCGAGCCCCGACGCCGTGTTCATGCACTGCCTGCCCGCGCACCGCGGCGATGAAGTGACGGACGACGTGCTGGACGCGCAGTATTCCGTCGTCTTCGATCAGGCGGAGAACCGGCTGCACGCGCAGAAGGCGCTGCTGCTGATGCTGATCGGCAACGCGCGCTGACCCACACCGACCTGACGCACGAGCGCGCGATCCGGCTCGTGCCCACACGCTCCAGCGGCGCGCACGCAGCGCCAGCCGCACACAATAGTCCATCTCCCTATCGCCGCGACGCGGTCAGCGCCGGATGATCTGTCCATCCTCGAAGACGAGATGGACGACATGGCCGGAGCCGTTGGCCGGCGGCGGCGGCAGATGCTTGTCCTTCCACTCGACGCGCGCCGGTTCGATCGAGATGACCACCGGCCGCGGCGACGCGAACCGCAGCGCGTCGGGCGCGGCGTCGCCGTAGATGTCGAACAGGGACGGCCCGCGGCAGGTCGATCGATCAGTGATGACGATGTGCGTCACGTCGCGGCGCGCGGTGGCGGCGGCGACGGTCCGGAAGACCTGCGCGGAGACGTGCGCCGGCGCGACGAGCTTCTCGTTGCGGTTCCAATAGACCAGCAGCATGGCCATGCCGAACAGCAGCAGGCCGCCCGCGAGACGGCGTCGGTCGATCGTGCCGGCCTCGCGCCAGTACTGATCGATCAGCCACGCCGGCAGCCACGCGACGGCGATGGACGGCGCGCACACGCCGGCGGCCGCGTCGGCCGACGCGCCGAAGGCCAGTGGCAGCGTCAGGACGAACCACGCCGCCATGCACGGCAGCAGCCGCCAGAACTGGCGATCGGGTTTCGGCCAGTGCCGCATGGTGAGCCAGGCGACGAACCCGGTGAGCAGGCTGAAGAGGCCGATGTGGACCAGCGCGCGGGCGAGCGCGGACGCGGCGGCCAGGGGATCGATGCCGTGCTGCAGCCCATGCACCTGCCACAGCGTCGGCGGCCACAGCGCCACGGGCCACGCGGGCACGCCGGCGGTGACGCGCAAGCCGAGATAGATGATGAGCGCCACGCCCATCGGCCACGTCCGCCGGAGCGCGAAGCGCAGCCGCGAGCCCGCGACGTCGTCCGCGTCGATCCACGCCCAGGCCAGGAAGATGAACGGCAGCAGCGCGAGCTCGCTGCGCGAGAGCATCGCGAGGAGCGCGAAGAGCGCGGCGCGCCAGCGGCGGCGCCGCAGGACGCGGGACGCGCTCATCGTGGCGAAGAGCGCCGCGAGCAGGATCGATCGGCCGCTCAGCCAGAGGACGGCGACGGCGATGCCGTGAATGTTGAACGCCCAGACGGCACTGGTGATCGTCGAGGCGACGGGCGAGAGGCCGAGCGCGTACGCCATCCGCGCGACGGTGACGACCGCCATCGCGAGCAGGACGAAGCTCGTAAGGCCGAAGCCGTGCGAGTCGCGATCGAAGAGGACGCGATCGATCGCGAACGACATGGCGGTGAGTGGACGGTACGGGCGGGACGGCTGGCGCGCGAGCGCCACGACGTCGCTCAGCGTCTCTGGCCGGTACGCGACCGTCACCACATCGTCGCCGATAAAGCCGCGGCCGACGTCGAGACCGTAGACGAGGCCCAGCAGCACGATCACCCAGACGACCGCATGCCAGCGCAATGCACTATCCCATCTATGAGTAATCGGGAGCTCTTGCGCTCATCCGGACGGTCTCGCATGTGCCGGCGCATCCCGAGCCGGCGTCAGTGTCGCACGAAAGCCTGGCGATCGAACATAGTCCCGGGGAGTGTTCACCGTCGCCGCGGACGTGTCGGACGCGAGCCGCGGGAACGATCACGATCGGGGATTCTCGGGGAATCGAACAATGTCCAGCCGGCTGACACGTGCGTGGGGCGAACGTGCGGCTCGCCGCGGCCGTGAACTTTAGCTCGGCCGCGATGCGGGGCGCGATGCTACACTGCTGGCATGGTCAACGGGTCGCGGGACGCCATCCTCAAGAAGATTCAGCCGATCAGCGTGCACGGCCAGATCTCGCTCGATGTGCAGTTCGTGTTCGCGGACGATGAGAGCGAACAGGTACGCGTCGCGCGGATCGGGCCGGAATCCGTCACGCCGGGCCTCGAACCGGGCGATCGCGTCCGCCTCGAGTTCCTGATCGGCGTCGTCACCAGCATCACGCGCGCGAGCGCGCCCGCGGCCTCGTAGGCGCGTCAATCCTCGAGCGCCCGTCCTCTCGTCTCGGGAATCCAGATCCACAGCACAGCGGCCAGCAGGAACGCCACGGACGCCGTCGAGAACGCGGCGCCGAAGCCGCGCGTCTGCGCGAGCGATCCGACGACGAACGGCGCGAGGGCGCTGGCCAGGCGGCCGGCGTTGTAGGTCACGCCCTGGGCCGTCGCGCGAATCTCGGTCCGGTAGATCTCGGCCGTGACCGCGCCGAAGCCGCTGAAGTAGCCGGTGCCGAAGAACGCGACCAGCGGGCCGAGCAGCAGTAGCGCCAGCGGCTCCCGGGTCATGCCGTAGAGATAGACGAGCGCCGCGGCCGCGAGCAGATAGCACACATACGTGCGCCGACGGCCCACCGCGTCCGACACGAAGCCGAACGTGACGTAGCCGAACCACATCCCCACCTGCATCGCCACGACCAGCGCGGAGGTCAGCGCGCGGTCGAGTCCGACGCCGCCCTGCGCGAGCGGCAGCGCCAGGTAGGACGGAATCCAGAGGTTCAAGCCCCACCACGCGAACATCGTGCAGGCGTTCATCGCCGTCACCGCCAGCGTGAGCGGCAGCAGCGGACGCCGCAGGATCTCGTCGAGACCGCCGAACGGCCGCGTGACGCGCGTCCGCGTCCGCTGCCACAGGGCCGGCTCTTCGACGTGTCGCCGGATCCAGAGCGTGAACAACGCCGGCAGGACGCCGACGAAGAACACGGCGCGCCAGCCGCCCAGCGGCATGACGATGAAGGTGACGATGGCGGCGAGCGCGTAGCCGATGGCCCAGGAGCTCTGGACGAGGCCGAGCGCCTTGCCGCGATGTTCGGCGGGCCAGGTCTCGGAGACGAGCGCGGCGCCGCAGGCCCATTCGCCGCCCATGCCGAGGCCGAGGCAGATGCGGAACAGGGCGAGTTGGGGCACGGTCTGCGCGAAGCCGCAAGCGGCGGTGAAGACGGAATACAGGAGGACGCTGGCCATGAGGGCGCGCGTGCGGCCGAAGCGATCGGCGAGCACGCCGAAGACGACGCCGCCGACCGCGGCCGCGATCAGCGTCGCCGATCCCAGCCAGCCCGCGGTGCGGAGCGAGATGTCGAGGTCCGCCATGAGCGCGGTGAGCACCATGGCGTAGAGCATCACGTCGAACGCGTCGAGCATCCAGCCGAGCGACGCGGCGATGAGCGCGCGCCGCGCCGGCGCGGGCGCCTCGTGCCACCATCCCCAGATCGCTTGCGTGCCCTGCGTCATGTGCCCGCCTCGATCCTCGTTATGGTGAACGCGATCCGCCGCCGCGGCCGCGGCGTGAACCGTCCACGCTCATGAAGTTCATGCTCACGAAAGGGGATCCGGCGATGCGGACGGGGCAACGAGCGTCGCCCTCCCGCATCGCCGTCGTTCGGATGGTGTGTGGCGCCGGACGATCGCGTCAACGCGCGACGCGTCCGGACGGCATCTGACGAACCCGCTGCGGCCAGCGGCTACTCTTCTTCCTCCGCCTCCTCGTCATCGAGCTCGTCGTCATCGAGGTCTTCATCGAAGTCGTCGTCTTCGTCGCTCTCCTCGTCGTCGTCCAGATCGTCGTCGTCGAGGTCGTCGAGATCCTCATCGTCTTCGTCGACCTCGTCTTCGTCCTCGTCGCTCTCGGCGTGAAATCCGTTCAACAGTTCATCTTCATTGACGTCTTCGTTCACATCGTCCTCCCCGGCGGCCCCTGCCGCATCGGCCGCCGGCACGGCCGGCGCCTCTTCTTCGATTTCGTCCAGTCGACCGTAGCCCCCGCCGCCCGGCGTCTCGATGCGCAGGCGATCGCCCGCCTGGAGCGTCAGCGAGATCTTGCCCGGCAGGGCCTGTTCCACGCCATCCCGTATCAACGTATTGCGGCCCGGGCCGCCCGCTTCGCCGCCGCGCGCGCCATACGGCGCGTGCGCCCGGCGATCGGACAAGATCGTCACCGCCGTCTCAGTCAACGCTTCGTATTCGCGAATAATGCCCTCCCCACCAGGATACCGGCCCGGCCCCGCGCTGTCCGTCCGCAAGCCGTACCGACGGACGCGGACGGGCAGGTAATGTTCGATGGCCTCGACCGGCGTATTGCGCGTGTTGCTCATGTGCGTGTGCACGCCGCTGATGCCGGCCAGCCCGCGGCGGCCGCCCATGCCGCCGCCAATCGTTTCGTAATACGCAAACGGCCGGGCAGTGCGCGGATCGCGTCCGCCCAGCGTGATGTTGTTCATCGTGCCTTGACTCGCCGCCGGGACACGTCCCGGTACGGCCTGCCCCAGCGCACCGAATAAGACGTCGGTGATGCGCTGTGATGTTTCAACGTTGCCCGCGGCCACCGCGGCCGGCGACCGCGCGTTCACGACGCTGCCTTCCGGCGCCGTCACGCGGATCGGCCGCTCGATGCCCGCGTTATACAGCACATCATCGGCGATCAGACACCGGAAGACGTAGTACGTCGCCGAGCAGGTAATGGCATAGTTGGCATTGACGCCGCCCGTGGTCTGCGGATCGCTCCCGGTGAAATCGACCTCGACCTCGTCTCCCTTGACCCGGATCGCGACACGGATCCGGATGTCTTTCGTCCCGAACCCGTCATCATCCAGCACGTCCTCGAACGTGTACTCGCCATCGGGAATCTCGCGGATCGCATGCCGCAGGATCCGTTCGGTGTAGGCCTGCATCTCCGCCGCGTACGCCTCGACGTGCCGGCGATTGTACTTCTCCACCATCGCACACAATCGCCGTTCGCCGACGCGATTTGCGGCGATCTGCGCGGCCAGGTCGCCCTCGCGCTCGTCCGGCGTCCGCACGTTCGCCAGGATGAATGCCTGGACCTCCGACACGAGGACGCCGCCCTTGAACAGTTTGACGGGCGGGATGATCAATCCTTCCTGGAAAATCTCCCGCGCGAGCGGCATCGAGCCAGGGGTCATGCCGCCGACATCCGAATGGTGCGCGCGGGATGCGACGTAGAACACGGGACCGCTGTCATAGGTGAGGCACACCGGCGAGACCAGGGTGATATCGGGCAGATGCGTGCCGCCCTGGTACGGATCGTTGAGGATGACCATGTCCGACGCTTCCATCGGCACGGCTTCCAGCGCCGCGCGGACGCTGAGCGGCATCGCGCCGAGGTGCACCGGCATGTGATCGCCCTGGGCGATCGTCCGCCCGCGGACGTCGTAGATCGCGCACGAGTAGTCGAGGCGCTCCTTGATGTTCGGCGAGAAGCCGGTCCGGCGCAGCGTGACGCCCATCTCGTCCGCGATGGACAGGAAGATGTTCTTGAAGACGTCGAAGTCCGTCGGGTCGAGGCGGATGGGGAGATGTCGGCCCATGTCGGCGGTCCGGAGTGGCTAGAGGCGCGGCTGCGCGCCGAGGCGCTTGACGACGATGTTGCGGGAAGCGTCGACGTCGAAGCGGAAGCCGGGCGCGACGAACGCGGTGGCTTGCGCGCCGGCAATGACGGCGGGACCGATCGTCCCGTTGCCGGGCACGAGCGTTTCCCAGCGATAGACGGCGAGCTGACAGGCCGCGCCTTCGTACCAGCCTTTGCGCACGTCGGTCCGCGACAGCGGACGTGACGGCGGCTTGACGTGTCGCGAGATGAGCGGCTTGTCGGTCACGCCGACGGCCTTCAGGCGCAGGTTCACGATCTCGGTGGGCCGCTGCGGACTCGCGTACCCGTACAGCCGCTCGTGCTGGCGGTTGAACTCGCGTCGGAACTCCGGCCGGAACGGGACGGTGATCTCGTACGACTGCCCGATGTAGCGCAGGTCCATCGCCAGCTCGATCGCGACCTTGGTGCCACGGAAGCCTTCCGCCTGCAGATCCTTGCGTGCCTGTTTTTCCAGCGGCGCGAACAGCCCTTCGAGGTCCTCGTACGTCAGGTGATCGCGCCGGAGGACGGTCCGCGAGTAGTCCTTCGTCACGTCGGCGAGCAGCGTGCCGAGGGCGGACAGCACACCGGCATACCGCGGCACGACGATGGTGCGGATCTCCAGGGACTTGGCGAGGTCGCACGCGTGCAGCGCGCCGGCGCCGCCGAACGCGGTGAGCGCGAACTTGCGCGGATCGCGTCCGCGCTGGACGGAGACGACGCGGATCGCGCGCTCCATGTTGGCGTTGGCGACGCGGACGATGCCTTCCGCGGCTTTCAGTTCGGGGACATTGAGCCGTTCGGCGAGTCGGCGCATCGCGCGCCGCGCGCGGTCGACGTCGAGCGCCATGCGGCCGCCGAGGAAGTACTCGGCGTCGAGGCGGTTCAGCAGCAGATTCGCATCCGTCACCGTCACCTCGTCGCCCTTCCCATAGCAGGCCGGGCCGGGATCGGCGCCCGCGCTGCGCGGGCCGACGCGCAGGCCGCCGCCCGCGTCGACGTAGGCAATCGACCCGCCGCCCGCGCCGACGGTGTGGATGTCGATGATCGGCAGCCGCACCGGGAAATCGCCGACGACGGATTCGAGCGTCGTGCCGATGGCGCCGTCCACCAGGCTGACGTCGGTGGAGGTGCCGCCCATGTCGAAGGTGATCACGCGTCCGTAGCCGACCGCGCGGGAGACGGCCTGCGCGCCGACGACACCGGCGGCGGGGCCGGAGAGAATCGTCTGCACCGCGCGCGCCTTCGCGGCGCCGGCGGAGATCGATCCGCCGTTCGACTGCATGATGCGCAGGCGCGACTGCGTGAGCTGCGTTTCCAGCCGCGAGAGATAGCCGGACATCAGCGGCGTCACGTACGCGTTCAGCACCGTCGTGCTCCAGCGCTCGAACTCGCGGTACTCCGGGAGGACGCGGTGGGACGCGGACACGGTGAAGCCGGCCTGCTCCAGACGCTCCGCGGCGCCTTGTTCGTGCGCGGCGTTGCCGTAGGAGTGGAGGAAGCAGATCGCGACGGATTCGACCGCGCGCGCGCGGAGCGTGTCGATCAGCGCGTCCACCTGGGCGACGTCGATCGGCTGGAGGACCGATCCGTCCGCGGCGATGCGCTCGTCGATGCCGAAGACCAGCGACGGGTCGACCAGCGGACGCGGTCCCGCGCCGTGGATGTTATACAGCTCGCGGCGGGTCTGCCGGCCGATGCGGAGGACGTCCTCGAAGCCCGCGGTCGCCAGCAGCGCGACGCGCGCGCCCTGTCGTTCCAGCACCGCGTTCGTCGCCACGGTCGACCCGTGGGCGACGTCGGCCGTCCTGGTCCGGCCCTTGGCTTCGGCGAGTCCGGCCAGGATGGCCCGCGACGGGTCGTCCGGCGTCGATCGCACTTTGTGCACCCGCAGCTTGTCAGCGTCGAGGAGCACGAGGTCGGTGAAGGTGCCTCCGGTGTCGATGCCGATTCGCATCAGTGTCGCCGTTATCCTGGGGTCGCCGCAGTCTGGGTTGCCGTATCGTCCGGATCGAGGCCTCAGCGCTGCCTTGGAATGCGCTCACGCGCGGGGCTGCCCTGTGGGGCGCGCGCGGCGTGTTGGAACCGCGAGCTTAGGGCCCGCATCGCACGAGTGTCAAGCCGCGGCGCGGCCCTCTGCACACGATGACACAGGGCTGCACGTGATCCGGCGTCGCATGCGCGCCGCCGCACGCGTCGATCGACCGTACCAGGCTGATTACGTAATTGCACCAGCCAATTTTGTTAGTCGGCGGCCGGATGCGAAGGGCGCCCCGCGACGCCGGCAGCCGCGCGGCGCGGCACATTTTCGAGGAGAATTTCGAGGGGAATCCGGGTGCCTGACGGATGGCATGTGCCGTGCACTTATAGGGGGTGCTATCGGGCTGTTTACGGCAGGGAGCCGTGAGTGCTGGGGAGCCAGTCCGGTAGCAAATCCGGGGACATCGCCAATTCCGGCGGTGTCCCCCCCTTGCAGTCTAGTCGTCAGTTCTCAGTCGTCAGTTCTCAGTTGACTGATGACGCCCCGATAGACGGTCCTCACCGCGCACGAGCCCCTGCAGCACCACCACCCGCCCGATCACTGAACACTGACAACTGATAACTCACAACTGACAACTCAGTACGACGAGGCGCCTTCCGGATATTGCAGCGCGAGGCGCAATTCCTTCGCGAGCTGATCGATCCCGGATCCGCTGCGCTTCCATGCGCCGGCCGTTTCGAAGCGGACGTCGCCGATGCGGCGGCCCCACGGCGCGATGACGCGGCCGATGGCGCGGAAGTCGGTCCGGTCGGCGTGCTCCTGATCCAGCCGGCGGACGACGTCCGGCGCGACGCGGATGAAGGCGCGCAGCGCCGCGGCGGATTTGATGCTGTACTTGCGGCCGTTCCACGCGGCGCCGAACAGCGTCGCAATCTGCTTGAAATAGTTGACGAAGAACTTGCGCGCGTCCTCGCGGAAGTCCTCCGTCTTGCGCGGCCCGCCGAACACGTCCGACTCGAACAGCCGCTTCAATTCCTGCGCGAGCGGCGCCTGCGCGACCCGTCCGCGGCCGACGCCGAGCAGTTTGATCTCGCCGTTCAGCGGCGAGTCCTCGCGATCGTTCAGCGCGCGGACGATGTCGTGCGCGGCCGCGAGGTTCGCGTCGCTGTACAACTGGCGTCCGGCCAGCGAGACGAGGTGCGACGGATTCAGGCGCGTGTGCTTGGCGTTGATCGTGACGAACATCTGCACGACGTGATCTTCGGGCAGGCGATCGAAGATCTCGGCCGGCACCGTGAACGTATCGTGGCCGAACTGCTCGATGTCGTTGTGCAGCGCGAGCAGCCGGTGCTGGCCGTCAATCGCGCGCAGGATGCCTTCGCCTTCCGGCACCTTGAGCACGCCCAGCGACGGGTACGCCGGATCGATCGCCTCGAATTTGAGTGGTTCGTCCGAGGAGATGATGACGGCGCCCGGGATCGACGGCAGGTTGCGCGCCTCGCGGCACTGCTCGTAGTACTGCACGAGCTCGTCGATCTTCTTGCGGATAATCTGCCGCTGGTAGGATTTTTCGTTCGCGGCGATGCGTCGTTCGAGCAGGTCCCAGTTTACTTTCGACCGGCTCTTGGACCGCGTCCCCCGCACGGGCTGGGCGCCTTTGTCCCCGTAACTGAGCACCTCGAAGCGTACCAGCTTGTTGACATCGCGGGCCGTCAGCGACGCCTGGTAGAACTGCACGCCAAACTGCTCCATCCGAATGGCCGCGACAGTAATCATTGTGTGTGTCCCACAGCGCCTGACCGAGGCGAACGCGCCAATTCTGCACTGCCTGGGGGCCAATTCTGCACTGCCTGGGGGTCGAACGCCAAACTCAGCGGCGTCGGCGCTTGACTTCTCCCCTCCGACTCAGGTATACCCGCTGACCTCATCTCTCGTCCCGAGAAGGAGTTAGCCCCATGCGTGTTTCTTGTCGCCTTCGCCGGTTCCTCGCCGGCGTAGCCGCCCTCTTCCTGCTCGCCGGAGGCCCGCTCGCCGCCCAATCCGCGCCGCCCGCGTCCGAGGACGCGGACTTCGCGAAGTCCGTCCGCGAGTGGACGACGCGCCCCGAGTTCCTGAGCCCGCTGGTGGATCACCTCCCGCTCGCGCCGGGCATCCCGACGCCGAAAGCCATTCTCGGCTATCACGTCGGCACGCCGAAGAAGCTGACCCGCACGGCCGACGCGCTGAAGTATTACCGCGCCCTCGAAGCCGCCACGCCACGCGTCAAGGTCTTCACCATCGGCAAGACCGACGAAGGCCGCGAAATCACTATCGTCGCCATTGGCGCCGAGGACGCGATCCGGAATCTCGACACCTACCGCCAGTACCTCGGTCAGCTCGCGGATCCGCGGACGCTCACCGACGCCCAGGCGAAGGAGATCGTCGCGAAGGCGAAGCCGATCTATCACCTGATGGGCGGCCTGCACAGCGGAGAGACCGGCCCGCCCGAAATGCTGATGGAGCTCGCCTACCGCCTCGCCGTCGAGGACACGCCGCTGATCCGCCAGATCCGCGACACGCTGATCGTGACGATCACGCCGGCGGCCGATCCCGACGGACGCGATCGCTACGTCGACTGGTATTACAAGCATCTGATCGACATCGCCACCGAGCGCGACCGCGTGACGGGTCCGCCGTACTGGGGCAAGTACGTCTTCCACGACAACAACCGCGACATCAACTACTCACAGGTGACGATGCGCGCGCTGCTGGAGTGGTATCTGCAGTGGCATCCGCCGATCATGCACGACCTGCACGAATCGGTGCCGTTTCTCTACACCTTCAGCGGACAGGCGCCGCAGAACCCGACGCTCGATCCGATCCTCTACGGCGAGCTGCCGATGTTCGCGAACTTCGAGATGGCGCAGTTGACGAAGTACGGCATGCCTGGCGCGTGGACGCATGGCTTTGTCGACATGTGGTCGCCCGGCTACCTCGCGTTCATGTCGTCCAATCACAACGGCATGATCCGGATGTACGAGACCTTCGGCAACGGCGGCGCGACGACGATGAAGCGGACGGTCGGGGGCGGCGGCGAAGGCGGCGGACCTCCAGGCGGCGGTCAGACGACACGCGAGTGGTATCGGCCGAACCCGCCGTACAAGGAGGTCGAATGGTCGATGCGCAACAACACGAACTACATGCAGACCGGCGTCCTCAGCGCGCTGCAGTACGCGTCGTCCTTCCCGAAGATCGTGTTGGAGAACTTCTATCAGAAGAGCCGCAACTCGATTGACTCCGGCAAGAAGGACGCGCCGCACGGCTTCATCGTGCCCGGCAATCAGCGGGACAAGACGCGCGTCGCGATGCTGATCAACCTGCTGCGGACGCAGGGCATCGAAGTCGGACGGACGAAGGCCGAAATCAAGCTGTCGGACGGCACGTATCCGGCCGGATCGTACGTCATCAAGCGCGATCAGCCGTACGGCCGGCTCGCGAAGATCCTGCTGGAGAAGCAGACGTTCCCCGACGCCAGCCTGCGGACGTACGACGACACGGGCTGGACGATGGGCCTGATGCTGCAGGTGGACGTCAAACCGACCGCGGACAAAGAAGTGCTCGCGGCGGCGGTCGAGTCCGTCGATCGGCTGACGCCAACCGGCGAGGTCCAGGGCACGGCGACGGCGGCGTACGTCATCCCGAACGTCGGCTCGAATCAGTTGATCACGCTCCGCTACAAGTTGAAGGACCTGCAGGTGCAGGCGCTGGAACAGGCCGCGAAGGTCGGTGTCGCGGAGGCGGGCCCCGGCTCGCTGATCGTCTCCGTCAATCAGGGCGGACGCGACGTCCACAGCCTCGTCAAGGCGGCGGTGCAGGCGACGGGCTTGAAGGCCATCGGCGTCGCGTCGGTGCCGGCCGGCGCGAAGCACGACGTCGATCTGCCGCGGCTCGCGATCTATTCCACCTGGGGCAACACGCAGGAAGTCGGCTGGGTGCGCCACGCGTTCGATCAGTTCGAGATTCCGTTCGAGCTGATCTACAAGGAGCGCGTGACGCAGGGCAACCTGCGCGCCGCGTACGACGTCATCCTCGTGCCGAACCAGGGCCGCAGCGGCAAGGGCCTCGTCTACGACATCGACTCGAAGGGCAAGCCGCTCGCCTACACGAAGTCGGACGACTTCCCGACGCTGGGCACGTACGGATCCTCGGATGACATCACGGGCGGCATGGGGCTCGAAGGCGTCCTCGAACTGCAGCGGTTCGCGCAATCGGGCGGCCTGATCGTCACGCTCGGCGTCGCGAGCTATCTGCCGCCGGAGTTCGGCCTCGCGCGGACGGTGAACGCGTCGCGCCCGTCCGGCCAGTTCTACGCGCCAGGACCGATCGTCCAGGCGGAGATCCTCCAGTCGTCGCATCCGCTGTTCTACGGCTACACGGAGAAGACGATCCCCGTCCGCTGGGCCGGCGGCCCGCTGCTGCAGGTGCCCGAGGCAGACCGCGCGAAGCAGGTGCTGATGCGGTTCCCCGGCGGCGATGCGTCGGTGCTGAGCGGACTGATGAGGGGCGCGGGCGAGATCAGCAATCGTCCGGCCATCGTGGAGACGCCGCTCGGCACGGGACGCATCCTGATGTTCGCGACGAACCCGTGCTACCGCTGGCAGAATCACGGCGAGTTCGCGATGCTGTTCAACGCGCTGCTGCACTTCAACGACGTCAAGCCGACGGACGCGTCGAGCACGACCACCAGCGCGCCGCAGCCGCAGCCGCAGCCGCAGCCGTAGCCGTAGCCGTAGCCGTCGTCGTTCGGCGCACGCACACACGCGCGATCGCGCGCCGGGCACGGCCCGGAGGACACACACAGAGGAGCGGACACCAGCCGGTGACGCTCCTCTTCTCACGTACGCTTCAGCGTTTTCTCAGCGTTCTCTAAAGACTGGCGTGATGGCCGTGTACCAGACTGGGGAGTGCAGCCGGTCTTGCCGCGGCTTGCTGTCAGAGGTTATTTAGCGGCTGGGAGAACGAGCAATCATGAAATGGCGATCGCTGCTTGCGGCCGCGGGAGTCGCGCTGGTGAGCGCGTCCGCGGCGCAGGCGGCCACGATACAGTTGGTGGCGTCGGCCGACGGCACCGTGTCGGATGAGCTGTCGGCGGACGGGTCGATGATCAAGGACGGGATCTTCGAGACCGTCGACGCGACGGGCGAGTTCCTCGACATCCGCTACAACCGGTTCGAATGGACGACCCACGGCATCTTCGAGTTCGACCTGGCGATGCTGCCGAAGCACGCGGTCATCACGAAGGCCGACTTCATCTTCCGCATCTTCGCGACGGGCTCGCAGCCGGCGCTGATTGATTTCTTCGCCGCCACGGGCGACGGCCAGATCACGCTGAACGACGCGACGGACGTCGCCGCCGGGATCGGCCGCATCACGCTGCCGACGGGGCTGCCGGCGCTCGACAACGAGCACTTCGTTCATCTCGACGCGAACGATCTGAACGGGCTGCTGAATTCGTCCTCGAAGATCATGCTGCGCGCGCAGATGAATCACGCGTCGGGTTCGAGCATCACGACCGTCGTGCCGCTGGAGTTCGGTCCGGGACATGTGACGCTGCCGTCGCTGCGCCTCGAATATGAGATCCAGCCGCCGGCCACCGTGCCCGAGCCGACGAGCCTGGTCCTGCTGGGGAGCGCACTCCTGCCTCTTGCCCGTCGTCTGCGCCGCGGGCGCGAGACGGCCCGCCCGTAACCCTCTGCCAGATTCTTCAGACGTCAGGTGGGGGGCGCGCTCCGCTCCTGCCTCACGGGCCCGCCGCGCCGCATCCGCAATGACGCGCGCGCGGCGGGCCGTCCAACCGTTCACCCGATCCCTCTCCGTCACTCCGACGACTTTGAACACCGCCTACTTGAAGACCGCGCGGCCCTGGACTTCCCACAACCCGTCGCGGCCGCGCACTTCGAGCCACAACGCCCGGCGGAACCCCGGCGCATCGAATTCGAAGTCGTAGGTTTCGCCGACGGCAATTGTCTGCGTGGCCGCACGCAGCGTCGCCGTGCCCGACGGCACGGGCGCGCCGTCCTTCGTCAGCGGACGCCACAACACGGCCGGCCCGGCATCGGTCCGGAGCGCGACGTCGACGATGTCGTTGCGCGTGATGTTCATGAAGCGCAGCCGGTGCCGCTGCCCGGCACGCCAGGAGAACTGCGGCGTGCGCGAGCCGTTCAGCACCATCGGCGTCCCGCGGACGACGCTGTCGCGGCCGATGACGAGCGAGTGGTCGGTGGCGGCGTCGTACGTCTCGGCGGGATCGATCACGAGCAGCGCGCCGTACAGTCCGCCGGTCAACTGCCGGTTGTCGTGCATGTGCGTGTGATACATGAACGTCCCCGTGCGCGGCGGCGTGAACTTGACGACGAACGACTCGCCCGGCGCGATCAGCGGCGTTGTGCGCGGACCCATTCCGCCGAACCCGTGCACGCCGTCGTAATAGCTGTCCAGCTCCATGCCGTGCCAGTGGACCGCGGTCGCTTCCGGAAGCTGATTCACCAGCGTGATCTCGACCGGCTCGTCCCGTCGCAGGACCAGCGTCGGCCCCGGCACGCCGACCTTCGCCGCATCCGCCGCGGCTGGCGCGGACGCTGGCGCGGACGCGTCGGTCTGCACGAAGCCAAAGACGGGATGCGCGGCGCCGGGGCGCGGCTCGCTGCGCATGGCGAGCGTCAACGCTCGCGGCGCGACCGCGGGCGCGGCGGCGGACGCCGGCACGTGGTGCGCGGCGGACGCCGCCCCCTCTCGTTCGTGGACGGTGATGCCGAGCACCATGCCCGCCATGCCGGCCAGGACGTCGTGTCCTGGCACACCGTGATTGGGCACACCGTGATCGGCGTCGTGCGCGCCGCTTTTTGCGTCAGCATGCGCGGCGCTGGCGGGCTGGCTGCCGGCCGGGCCAGTGCTCGGGGCATTCGATCGCGCTTCGGGTCTTCCCAGCCGGCGCTCGGACGAGACGTGCTCGATGATGTGACAGTGGAACAGCCAGTTGCCCGCGCGCTCCGGCGTCCACGTCAGCGCGACGGTGCCGCCCGGCGGCACGAGTTGCGTGACGACACGCGGCTTCTGGTCGGCGGCGTAGATCGTGTCGCGCACGCCGTCGCCGACGCTGTCCACGTCGAAGTAGAAGCCGTGCAGGTGCAGCGGATGCGGCTCCGCGCTCGCGTTGACGAAGCGCCAGCGCACCGTGTCGCCGACCCGATAGGTCAATCGCTCCGTGTCCGGCCACGACAGGCCGTTGATCAGCGTCGTTCCCTCGCGCACGAGCCGCATCGCGGCCATGAACGGATCGTCCGCCTGCTGCGCGGCCTGCAACTGCGCCTGCGTCAGGTTCACCCATTCGGTGATGACGAACACGCGGTCATCCACGCGCGCGCCGTTGGCCTGCGTGCCGGCCTGGACGGGATCGACGATGAAGGCACCCGAAAGCTGTCCGTCGCGCCCGAACCGCGACGTCAACGCGAGACCGCCGCTGGATGCCCACCAGGTGTACGTGCCGGGACGGCCGCTGCGGAAGCGCACGGTCCGTGACGCGGACGCGGGAATCTCGATGGCCGCGCACGGCGTGCCGGTGCGCGCGCACAGCCCGTGGACCTGCAGCTCGACGTCGAGATCGTTGCGGATCTCGGCGACGATCTCCGTGCCTTCGGGGACGCGGATCAGCGGCGCGGGCGCGACCAGCGGCCCGTCGCCTTCGGCAAACGCGTCGATCGTCAGCGCCGGGCCGTCCGCGTACTGCGGACGCCACAACCCCACGTCCGCGCGGAGCTTCAATGACAGGACGCCGTCTTTCAGCACGCCCGCGGGCCGCTCGTTGCCGTGCGTGACGACAGGCGGCAGGCCGGTCATGTGGCTGGACACGGCCAGCGTGAAGAGGAGCGCGGCGGTCAGCGTCGCGTGTACGGCCAGACGGCGGTACACGTCGCCGCGACGCGGCCGCGTGGGATGAGGAACGAGCGCCGGACGATCGGCGGCAGCAGACATGACGGTACGCATGACGAACACCCGCAAAGAGGAAGAAGAAGCGGCTGCAGCAATGAAACAGCACTGAATAAACGAGTCGTCTGGCGTGCTCAGGGGCGGGGGCAGATCAGACGGTCACCTGGCCGGATGGGCCACCATCCATCGTCTGATGGCAGGCATCGCGAAGTCCTTCGGATCCGCTGAAGAAGGCGTGAAAGTTTCGTGAGACTGCTCGACCGCCGAGTCGGTTTGCGGCGGTTCCTTCGTCGAGCCCTCAAGAGCCGATCGTGACGCGCGGACGCCGCGCGCGCGCGCCCAGACATCTCCAAAGGCCAACATCGTGACGAATGAAGCCAGGTTCGCCCGCCCTTTGGAGATGTCCGCCGAGCGGAGCGAGGCAAGACAGACAGCAAGAACGCTAGCGAAGCGGAGCCCATCCGAGCGCCTCGTCTGATCTCGGCGGCTTGAGGCGGGGCTTTGCTAGCAATCTTTCACGAAATCCTCAGCGTTCCTTCAGACCTTGCGCGGGGACCGTGCGCTATCGTCGATCGGATTATTTGATCGCAATTGGAGTCTTCATGATCCGCAGAGAGACGGAGCCCGATACCTTGAGATATCACCGAACCCTGAGATGGCTGTGGCTGGCGGCCGTGACCGTGACGCTGCTGGCGCCCATCCTGCGCGCGCAGAGCGCCCCACCGTCCCGACTCGATCCGACGTTCGGCGCCGGCGGCACGACGTCCGTCGACTTCGGCGGATCGTCGTTCGAACGCGCGCACGCCATGGCCGTGCAGCCTGACGGCAAGATCGTCGTCGCCGGAACGAGCGTCGGCGAATTCGCACTCACCCGCTTCAACATTGACGGCACCGTCGACGGCAGCTTCGGCAACGGCGGGACCATCAAAACCCGCTTCACCGAAGGCGACGCGAACCTGTCGTCGCTGTTCCTGGAGGCGGACGGACGGATCCTCGCCGGCGGACATGTGTTCGTGCCGCAGCCGGAGAGCGGACGTCAGGTACACCTGGGCCTGGCGCGCTTCACGTCGGACGGTCTGCTCGATCCCACGTTCGGCGTGGACGGCCGCATGACCGCGCTCCTGGGTACGGAAGTCGAAGATTTCCCGTCGCGCGTCGTCCGGTTCCGGATCGTCAAGGTGCTGCGCGACGAGCAGCAGCGCTTCGTCGCCGTCGCGACGGAGGAAACCATCAGCAACGGCATCAGCTCGGGCAGCGTGGTCCTCGTCCGCTACGTCCCGTCCGGTGATGCCGGCATCGCGCTGGATCAGGCCTTTGCCGACGGCGGCGTCGCGACCCTCGGCCTGAACGAGCCTCCGAGCGGCGCCACGGCGCTGATGCTGCCCGACGGCGCGATGATTGCGATCGGCAGCGCCGGCACGGCCCGCACGCTGACACTCGCCCGCTTCGACGGCCAGGGTACGCTCGACGAGACGTTCGGAAGCATCGGCATCACGACGACGCCGCTGCCGGCCGCGCCGGTCGCGTCCGCCGCCGTGTTGCAGCCGGATGGCGCCATCGTTATCAGCGGCGCGATCGGATCGGACCTCGCGCTCCTGCGCTATCGCGCGAACGGCACGCTCGACCCGACCTTCGGCGCCAACGGCGTCGTTTCCACACCCATCACCGGCGGCGCACGCGCGCATGCCGTGGTCCTCACGCCGGATCTCGACATCGTCGTCGCGGGCATGAGCAACGCGCAGGTCAACGCCCAGTTCGTGGTCGCACGCTATCGCCCGAACGGATCGCCGGACACGTCGTTCAGTGACGATGGTGTCGCGGTGACCGATGTCGATGGCCGCGGCGACGCCGCATTCGCGGTCGCGTTGCAGGCCGACGGCAAGATCGTCGCCGCCGGATCGACGTTCGATCCCAGCCTCGGCATGGACTTCGCCGTCGCCCGTTACCGGGCGCGCTTCGAGGCGGACCTCGCGATCGCCAAGATCGCGTCCGCATCGACCGTGGACGTCGGCCGCGACGTCACGTTCACGCTGACGGTCACGAACCACGGCCCCGACGCCGCGAAGAGCGTGCTCGTCCGCGACATCATGCCGGTGGACGTGACGCTCGTCTCGTGCACGACGTCCGCGGACGGCACGTGCGATCCACATGGCAGCGGCGACGGTACGCTCGTCATCCGCTTCCCCGAGCTGGCCGCCGGCGAGACGGGAACCGCGACGATCGTCGCGACGCTGAACGTGAACGTGCCGAACGGCACGGTGATCGCCAATACCGCCGTCGTCGTCACCAACATCACCGATCCCGTCAGCGCCAACAACGTGGCGGTCGCACGCTTCATCGCGCGCGCGATTCCGCACACGCTCCGCTTCTTCCTGCATGGCAACGACACGCCAGGCACCGCGGGCGGATTCACTATGGACTTCGTCCCGTCCACTTCGCAGACGCTGACGGTGAACCTCAGTCAGTCGCCGCGGTGGTTCAGCAATCCCACGCTCACCGGCACCGTGCTGGCCGGAGGCACGTTCAAGGTCGTCCGGCCGTGCAGCCTCGGCGTCAGCCTCGCGGCCACGTATCGCCTCGCGAAGACGAATCCTGACGGCAGCGCCGAACAGGTGCTCGGGCAGGTTCACCGGCCCATCGGTCTGTGCCTCGGTTCCGAAGTGATTGCGATCCCGGTGTCCACGCCGGCCGCGTTCGCGAACCAGCGGCTGAAGCTGACGATCTCGTCCGCGGTCAGCGTCAATCTCGATCTGCGGCTGGGCCCCGGCGCCTTTGCCGAGGTCACCAACTTCGTCGGCATTCCGTAGTCACTGCGAAGGCAGAGTCACTGAAGACAAGGGGGGAGAACTTCGTATGAACCGCCGCATCGCGGCCGCGGGTCTGTCCGCGGCCGGTCTGTTCTCATTCAGCGTGATCGTCGCCGCGCAATCAGCAGCATCGGCGCCCGCACCGGCGTCGGCGCAGCAGCCGCCGGCCGGACCGGCACCAATGGCGCCGGTGCCGCCGCCCGCGACCGGCACGCAGGTGACGTTCTCCAAGGACGTCGCGCCGATCCTCTATCGCAACTGCACGAGCTGTCATCGCCCGGGCACGACGGCGCCGATGTCGCTGTTGACGTTCACGTCCGCGCGTCCGTACGCGAAGTCGATCCGCAATCAGGTCATGGACCGCCAGATGCCGCCCTGGCACGCGGATCCGCACATCGGGACGTTCGCCAACACGCGCGCGCTGTCCGACGCGGACCGTCAGACGCTGATCACCTGGGCGAACACCGGCAGCCCCGAAGGCCATCCGGCGGATCTGCCGCCGATGCCGACATACGCGGACGCGTGGAGCATCGGTACGCCCGATCTGATCGTCGGCATGCTGGAGGAGTACGAAGTGCCGGCCGACGGCGCGATCGATTACCAGTACTTCGAAGCGCCCTCGACGCTGACCGAGGACCGGTGGATCGACGCGATGGAAATCCGGTCGACCGGCCTCTCCGTCGTCCATCACGTCGCGGTGACCGAGATGCCGCCGCCGGAATCGCGTCAGCCGCGCGAGCGGTTGGTCGCGGTCGATCCGAAGTACTTCGTGCCGGCGTTCCGCACGTCCGGTCCCGAAGGCGCGCGCGGTCCGCTGCTGATGCTGAGCGCGGGCGGCACCGGACCGCAGGTCTTCCGTCCGGGCACCGGCCGATTGATCAAGGCGGGAACGACGATCATCTTCCAGGTGCACTACACGACGAACGGCCAGAAGACGAAGGACCGCACCAGCATCGGCTTCCGGTTCGCCAAGCAGCCGCCGAAGGAAGAGATCCGCCTGAGCCCGCTCGCGAACGCGAACTTCGTGATCCCGCCGGGCGCGCCGGACCATCGCGTCGACGCGGAGATGACGTTCATCAAAGACGTCAAGCTGCGCTCGATCGTCGGCCATGCGCACCTGCGCGGCAAGAGCTTCACGTACACGCTGCAGTATCCGGACGGCCGGCAGGAAGTGATCCTGTCGATTCCGGAATATGACTTCGACTGGCAGACGGAATACGTCTTCGCGGAGCCGCTCCGCGTGCCGAGGGGCACGAAGCTGCTCGCGACGGCGCTCTTCGACAACTCGCGCGCGAACCGCGACAACCCGGATCCGACGGCCGAGGTGCGCTGGGGCGAACAGACGTGGGAAGAGATGATGTTCAGTTGGTTCACCTACTCCGCCGACACACCGGCCACACCGTTGGTCGTCACGCCGAGCGGCGCACGTTGACGCGGCCCTGGCGTGCGTCGGCGGCGGTCGTCGGTGTCGCGGTCATCGGCTGGTGCGGCTGGACAGCGTCCGCGCACCCGCGCATCTCGACGAGCCTGACGTGGCGCGCGGATATCGAACCGCTGTTCGCCCGCCAGTGCGGCGCCTGTCACGGCGCGTCCGCAAGCGCAACGGCGGCACCGACCGCGATGCCGATCGCGGCAGCCGCTGCGGCGATCGCGTCGAGCTCGCTTCCGCTGTCCACGTACGCCGACGTGCGTCCGTGGGCAGCGGCCATCCGGGAGGAAGTGCTCGAGCGCCGCATGCCGCCTGCGCACGCGCGCCCGGGCCTGGATCCAGGCGTGGACGATCATCCGCTCTCGCCGATGGAGCGAGATCTGATCGTGGCCTGGATCGACGGCGGCGCGCCGGAAGGCCAGCCGGGCGCGCCGCCCACTGCCGCCTTCTGGTGTCCGATGCATCCGGAGATCCGCGCGGATCAGCCCGGCGCCTGTCCGCTGTGCGACATGCCGCTGTCCGCCTTCGCGCCGGATCTCACGCGACGCTACACCTGGTCCTTCCAGCCGCCGGCGATCACGTCGCCTGGACGGCCGCATCGCGTGATGTTTTCGATCACCGAACGACCGGGCTCGATCAGCGAGCACCCGATCGCCGGGCAACATTCGCGCACGACGACAAGGACCGGAACGCCGGTGCGCCGGTTCGAGCGCGTCCACGAGCATCCGCTGCACCTGTTCGTGGTCAGCGAAGACTTCTCGTCGTTCGAGCACGTCCATCCGACGCCGCCATCCGACGCGGATCCGGACGCGCGATGGTCGATGTCGTGGCGTCCGCCGGCGCGCGGCCGCTATTGGTTCTACGCGGATTTCCTGCCCATCGGCGGTCCGCCGCAACTCCTGCAGCGCGTCATCACCGTCGGAGACGCCGCGGCGGGACCGCACGCGGCGCCCGCGCGATCGACGGCATCCGCTCGGGAGACGCGCGTCGCCGTCAGCGGCGGCGTCGAGGCGACGCTGACCGCGCCGCCGCTGCGCGCGGGAGACGAGCATCGATTGACGATCGACCTGCGGGACGCGGCCACGCAGTCACCAGTCACTGATCTGGAGTTGTATCTTGGCGCGTGGGGGCATCTCTTCGTGCTGCACGAGCAGCGAGACGAAGCGCTGCACGCGCATCCGGACGCGGAGGCGACGATAGCCAAAGGTCCTGGCCTGGCCTTCGACGTCCTCTTCCCGCGGGCGGGCACGTACTACCTGTGGACCCAGGTCTCGCGGCGCGGCGCCATTGTCACGCTGCCGTTCGTGCTCCGCGTCCTGCCGCGAGCGTGAACGACCACCGATCGGCGAGCCGCGTCTTCAGCATCGACAGCCAGAAGAGAAAGAGCGTGAACAGCAGATACGCGATGAGCGCCTGCCACAGCGCCAGGTTCTTGTGGAGCGGATAGCTGAGGATCCCGTAGACCATTTCCACGTGGATCCAGTAGATGAACAGCGACGTCCGTCCGAACTGCTGCAGCGGGCTGAAGCGCGGACGCTCTGACCGCTGGGCCCAGGGACGCTGTCCCCAGAGATACGACAGCGCGACCAGCACGATGAGCACGCCGACGCGCAGGAAGAAGAACGCGGGTGAACTCGTCCAGAAGGACGAGGACGCGTAAGGCGACGGTAGATACGACGACGCGTAGGAAGCCGACGCGATCAGCACGCCGCCAATCCCGAACCACCAGTTGAATCGACGCTCGCCGGCCGCGTCGCGCGCGCGGTCGAGCATCACGCCGAGCGCCGCGCCTGCGAAGACGAATCCCGCCCACGGAAAGAACGTGAACGTCGTGCGGCCGGCCCACGGACGCAGATACCACTCCAGCGGATCCGGCAGCGCCGCGAGCGCGGTGGACGAGCGCACGAGCGGCGTCAGCAGCGACAGGAGGATCGCGATGGCGGACAGCCAGACGAAGCGCGCGGTCAGGCTGCGGCCGCGGCCCCACACGAGGGCGGCGAGCGCAATCGCCGGCCCCATGATGTTGAGGATGTCGACTTTGAGAATGCCGTAGAGCGTCGCGCCGGGACTGAGCAGCCACGCCTGCACGCGGAACAGCAGCGCGAGTCCGAAGATCTGGACGCCGCGCCAGGCCATCGGTCTGGCCGCCTCGACGCTGTCCAGGCCTTTGCGCTCGCGGCCGCCCGAGGCGAGCGCGACCGAAACGCCGGCGAGGAAAAGGAAGATCGGCGCGCCCCAGCCGCCAATCATCACGACGAACCAGTAGGCCAGGGTGCCGCGCTCGTCCAGGCGCGTCCACGCGTCGAACGTGTGCGCCTCGATCATGATCAGCACGGCGAGGCCGCGCATCCAGTCGATGTAGCCGCGCCGTGGTCGCGCGGGCACGGCCGCGGCGGCCGCCTCGGTCATGGGAGTGTGACGGCGCGGCCGCCGATCGTGATCTGTCCGTCCGTCTTGCCCCACGCGAAGGTCTTCGTGCCGGGTACGGACGCGTGCAGCACCTTGCCGTCCGCTACGTCGACCACCTGCACGGCGTCCTTGCCGTCGGTGACGACGACGAAGGCGAGGCGCGTGCCGGACGGCGACCAGCGCGGGTTCTTGTAGACGACACCGGGCGCGGCGGCCTTCTCGCCCGGCTTGGGCAGGGGCGAGGGTCCGGTCGGCTGGGCCGGTGCGGTCTTGTTGCCGAAGACGACACGGCGATCGTACGAAGGCAGTGCGAAGACGGCGATGCTGTCAGGGCCGGCGACGACGAACTGCTTGCCGTCGGGCGAGAAGCGCGGATCGCACGAACCGAACGTCGTGGGCACTTCCTGCATGATCTCGCGGTAGATGTGCCACACGCGCGTCTGCGCCGAGTGCTCCTCGGCGGACTTCGGCGGACCGGATTTGTCGACGCACGCGACGGTCTGCGTCTTGTCCGCGAGGCGATCGTAGTTGACGAGGAACCCGCCGAAGGGCGGAATGCGCGGCGCGTCGGGATCGTCCGGCATCTTGAAGGAGCGCGGTGGCGCGGTCCCGGCCGGCGGCTTCGCGCCCGCGGGCGGCTGCCGCGTCGGCGGTGGTGGCGGCGGCGAGACCGGCGGCTGCGGCGCTGGCGGCGTGGCCGGTGCTTGGGCGGTTGGTGTCTGCGTGGCTGGTGCCGGCGTCGCCGCGGTCTGCGTCGCCGCCGCGGCGGACGCCGCCAGGTTCACCCCGACAACCATCGCCGCCAGAGTCATCGTCGCCAGAATGCGCATACCCGAATGATCCTTCTCCGAAAGTCCACAAGTTCGAGAGTCTGAAAATCCGAGAAAAGAGTTCCTGACGCAGAAGGCTACGACGCCGTGTCAGCCGTCCGGCGCACCGTGAAGGTCACGGTGAACTGGATGTCCTGACGCATCGAGTTCCACACGGAACAGTATTTCTCGCGTGAGAGATCGATCGCCCGCTGCACCTGTGCGTCCGGCATGTCGCCGTCGATCGTGAAATGCAGATCGATGGCGATGAAACGCGTCGGCGGCTCGAGCGGACGCCGGCCCGTCAGTTTCGCGACCACGCCGCGCGGCGGCTGGCGGGCCTTGGTCAGGATGTGGACGAGGTCAATCCCCATGCACCCGGCCAGGCCGCACGCCAGCAATTGCATCGGCGACGGTCCCGCTTTCGAGTCGCTATCAACGACAAAGGTCTGGTCGCCGGCCTGCGCGCGATACTGGAGATCCGTCTGCCAGGTCAGCTCGACGATGGTCGGCGGCTTTTCAGCGGGGCCAGGAGCGCTGGCGCGTTGGTCGTCTTGCACGAGCGCTAGTGTAGCAAAGGCCGGTCGCACGCTGTCGCCCGCGGACACATGCACTCATCGGCGCCGCATGCCGTTCGTTTGCTCATGAAAGCCGGCACGGGAAGACAGGCCCGCTGACGAGCGAGATTGTGTGCGCCTTAAACGCACGAAAAGACAATCACGACCAGAAAAGTCCGTGTTATGATGCCTGTCAATTGAGACTGGTCTCATTTGATCGGACTACTCCCACAGGAACGGAATCCACCGTGGCCACCCTCGCACCACAGAGCAGCAAGCCCGCCGGCACGCCTGTCAGCTTGACGCAATTGCAGGCCGGCGCGGTCGCGCGTCTGCACGAGGCTCAGTTGGCGCACGAGGACTGCGCGCTGTTGCGCGCGCTGGGCATGACGGATCAATGTCTCCTGCGCGTCTGCAAGGCGGGCGAGCCCTGCATCGTGCAGGTCAAGACGACGCGGATCGGCCTCTCGCGCGAGCTGGCCCGCGGCATCTTCGTGATTCCCGAAACCAGCGCCCCGCCGCTCGTGGTCTGAGGCGGTTCGCATGTCGACTGTCGTCGAGACGCGGTCACCCGAGTCCACGCCTACGCCGCGGCCGGCTCCGGCCCCAGCGGTCGATCGCCTGCCGCGCATCGCGCTGATCGGCAACCCGAACACGGGCAAAACGACGCTGTTCAACCGTCTCTGCGGCACGCGCGCGAAGACGTCGAACTTCCCCGGCACGACCACCGCGGCCCGCATCGGCCGCGCGACCGTCGGCGCGGACGATCATCAGCTCCTCGAAGTCATCGACCTCCCAGGCATCTACCGCCTGAATCTCGATACCCCCGAATCCCGCATCTGCCGTAGCGCGCTCGCCGGCGAGGGCCTCTACCGCGCCCCCGACGTCATCGTTGTTGTCGTCGACGCCTGCAACCTGACGCGCAACCTGATGCTCGTCGGCGAGTTGCTCAACGTCGGCCAACCGGTCATCGTCGCGCTCAACATGGTGGACCTCGCACAGCGGCGCGGCTTGACGCTCGACGCGCGCGCCCTGTCCGTCCACCTCGGCTGCGACGTCGTGCCGCTCGTTGCGCGACGCGGCGAAGGCATGGACACGCTGCGCGCCGCCCTCGCGGGCAGCGTCATCGGTCATCCATCCGTCCGCGCCGCGCTGAGCCCGCCGCCGGCCGACTCCGCGGCTGACGGCCCGCTCGAAGCGTGGGCCGATCGCCTCGTCGAGATCAGCGTCGGCGGACGCGACGCCGTCGGCAGCGGCACCGACACGCTGACCGAGCGGCTGGACAAGACGTTCACCCATCCGATCGTCGGCGTCATCGTCTTCGTCAGCGTCATGGGCGCGCTGTTCTACACGCTGTTCGCGCTCGCGTCGGTGCCGATGGACCTCATCGAAGCCACGTTCGCGCACCTCGGCGAGTGGGTGACGCGGGTCATGCCGGAAGGCGCCGTCCGCGATCTCGTCGCGGAAGGCATCATCAGCGGCATCGCCGGCACGGTCGTGTTCCTGCCGCAGATCTGCCTGCTCTTCTTCCTGATCAGCATCCTGGAGGACACGGGCTACCTGGCGCGCGCCGCGTTCGTGATGGACCGGCTGCTGTGCCGCTTCGGACTGCCCGGCCACGCGTTCGTCCCGCTGCTGTCGTCATACGCGTGCGCGCTGCCTGGCATCATGTCGGCCCGGCTGATTCCGGATCGCCGCGACCGCCTCGCGACGATTCTCGTCGCGCCGCTCATGAGCTGTTCGGCGCGCCTGCCCGTCTACGTCCTGCTGACGAGCATGCTGTTCGTCGACCGGCCGCTGCTGGCCGGCGTCGCGTTCGCAGGCTGTTATCTGCTCGGCAGCGTCGCCGCGCTGGTGAGCGCCGCCGTCATCCGGCGGACGCTCGTCAAAGGCACGGCCCGCCCGATGGTGCTGGAGCTGCCCAGCTACAAGGCCCCGTCGCTCTGGAACGCCGTGCTGTCCGCCAAGGATCAGGGCCTCGCGTTCCTGAAGACCGCCGGCACCATCATCATGGCGATCTCCATCGTCATGTGGTGGCTGAATACGTATCCGCACGGCGCGCCGCCGGCCGAGGCGGAGGCGCTGCGCGCGCAGGCGGCGCAGACCACCGACGTGGCCCAGCAGGAAGCGCTCACGGCGCAGGCGGATCAGATGACCGCGCGCGCCGCACAAGCCAACAGCTTCGCGGGACGGCTCGGCCGGACGATTCAACCCGTCTTCGCGCCGATTGGCTACGACTGGCAGTTGACGATCGGCGTGCTCACGAGCTTCCTCGCGCGTGAGGTCTTCGTCTCGACGATGTCGGTGCTGCTGGGCGGGACGGAGGACGCGGACGTGGCCGATCGCGGCGTCATCGAGCGGATTCGCACCGCGAGGCGCGACGACGGCCGCCTGTTGTTCACACCGGCCACGGCCGCCAGCCTGCTGGTCTTCTTCGTCCTGGCGATGCAGTGCCTGTCGACCCTGGCGGTGACGCGTCAGGAAACGGGCGGACTCAAGTGGGCGGGCGTGCAGCTCGCGTATATGTCCGTGCTGGCCTACGTCGGCGCGTTCGTCACGTTCCAGGGCCTGCGGTTCTTCGGGATCGACTAAGATCGCAAGAGGTCGACCATGCTCATGCCGCTCGATTGGCAGTTCGCGACCGTCACCCTCATCGCCTCCGGGGCGCTGTGGGTGCTGGTGCGTCCGCTGCTGCGGCGCAAGGGCCGCGGCGCGAGCGGTCAGTCGCCCGTCTCGCACAAGCCGTGCGCGTCCTGCGCCTCCAACGCGGCGTCCCCCGCCGCCGACCGCACGCGCACGTCGACCGTCCAGGTCGTCTCGCTGAACGATCTCCGCACCCGGCACTGACGCGCGCACACGACCGTACAAACGTGAGAGCGGCACCCACCTGTGCGAGGCGGGGCCGCTCTCAAGATGTCTGACGTCACCCGAAGGTGAGTCGACGGACTAGAACTACTGGCCCGAAGGGCCAATTGAGCGTCGCGGGCCGAGGTCGAAGACCGGAAGCCCGCTAGAACTGTCGGCCGCAGGGCCGACTGAGCGTCGCGGGCTGAGATCCGCAGGACCGGAAGCCCGCTAGAACTGTTG
>Ga0187894_10000605_pt1 | contig 48448 bp, 50 predicted proteins | sample GBC1701081metaG_FD_136650 | JGI IMG/M metagenome (GOLD analysis project Ga0187894, IMG submission 136650) | White microbial mat communities from a lava cave in the Kipuka Kanohina Cave System on the Island of Hawaii, USA - GBC170108-1 metaG ... | reverse complement strand
TTCGGAAACGTCGATCCCTTCAGCACCGCCGATCACCTTCAGCCGCTCAAAGATCTTCTGCTGCGGGATTGTGCGGAATATAAATTCCTGGCAGCGGGACGTTATCGTTTCCGGCACCTTGTGCAGCTCCGTCGTCGCCATTATGAAGACGACGCCGGGCGGCGGCTCTTCGACCGTTTTTAGCAAAGCGTTAAATGAATGGCCTGAAAGCTGATGTACTTCGTCGATGATAAAAATCTTAAAGCGGTCGCGGGCAGGAGCAATCTGAATTCCTTCGAGTATGATTTCTCTGATTTTTTCCACCTGCGTGTTCGACGCCGCGTCGAATTCGAGCACGTCGATCGAGCGGCTTTCCGAAATCTCGACGCATGAAGGACACGGATCGGGGTCGGTGGATTTGCACGGATTTATATTCGGTTTTTCCGTCTTGTGGCAGTTCAAAGCCTTCGCCAGCAGCCGCGCGGTCGTCGTTTTCCCCACGCCGCGTGCGCCGGCAAAAAGATAAGCGTGGTGCAGCCGGTCAAATTCGATCGCATTACGCAAAGTCTGCGTAATATGCTCTTGCCCCGTAACCTCCTCAAAAGCCTGCGGCCGCCATTTTCGCGCTATTACCTGATAGCTCATCGTCGATAAGTGAATTGTAAATGGTAAATGGTGATTAGTAAAAGGTGAGCCAAAAAAGCTCTCCGCGTCACGAAGGCGAGACCAAAAGCTCCCCTCCTTACGAAGGAGGGGTGGCCGCCGTTTCGGCGGACGGGGTGGTTCTCTGCTGCCAACCGAAGGCCGAAACTATTGTCTGAACGACCCACTCCGGCTCGTCGAATACCCACTTGTTTTCAAACCTGATCACCTTGATCCCGAAACGCTCTAAAAACAGTCTGCGTTCCTGATCGTATATGACCGCCAGATCATTGAAATGCCCCTGCCCGTCGAGTTCGACCCCGAGTCTTTCCGAAGGACAGTAGAGATCGAGAATGTAACGCCCGACGCTTTGCTGACGGCGGAACTTGCGGCCATCTACCTTTGAGTTCTTTACGATGTTCCAGAACTGGGTCTCGGCCGGCGTTAGACTTTTCCGCAACTCGGTGCGAAATGTGCGCAGCTCAGGCAGACTGTGAATATCGGTTGTGCTGCGAGCGTAAGCCATCGTTAGGTGAGTATATCGATTATTGACCACGCGAGAGAACCACCCCGTCGGCGAAGCGCCGACACCCCTCCTTCGTAAGGAGGGGAGCCTTTAAAATTGGCGGCTCCAGACTTAACCGCAACACAGGCTGAAATTGCTACCGTTGCTCGATTCCTCGCCTAGCGGAGTTCACAACTCAAACCTTGTGCGGAGCCTGAAGCCGTAACTAAAGGATAAGGGATAAAGGATGAAGGATAAAGCGGGAAAATCGATCTTACGCGGCTCGCGCTTTAACTTTCTTTGCGATCGTTATGAAAATTGCACGGAGTTCGTCAGCCTCGCGATGGATCGGCTGCAGCCTTTCGCGTTCGTAAATTTCCATATCTTCGAGCAATTCGAGCCAATAGATCGTTTCTTCAAGTTCTTGCAGCGCTCCCTGTATTTTACTAACGAAATCGGCGTCAGACTTTGCATACTGGCTTTCTCGATAGTGTGCTCCGACCGAAGTGCCAGAGCGAAGAAGCTGCTTTCCGACCGTTTGAGCAGCGGTTGTTTTCGGAAGGGATACAAAAAGCTTAACGATACGGATCGCAAAGCTTCTCGTTCTAAGTTTCAGATCCTGCTCCACTTTATCCTTTATCCTTTTTTCTTTCTCCTTTCGTCCTGGCGGAAAGGGTGGGATTCGAACCCACGGAACCCTTTTGAGGTTCACAGCATTTCCAGTGCTGCCAGTTCAACCGCTCCTGCACCTTTCCGCAATATTTGTCCGCGAAAGACACGAAAAAACGCGAAAAAATAACATAGTTCGGTTTCGCGTCTAATTGCGTGCGGATAGTAATGTCAAATATCAAAAATTTGTCATCTTCAGACCACAATTTTCTTTCAGATTTTATATCTCAATATCTGAGATTCGAAATCTGAGAATGCAAACCCGGATCGAGAAGCTAATCTTCAACTTCGCCGTTCTCCGCTGTTTCCTCGGAGACGGCAACACCTTCCGCCTCAGTGGTTTCTTCCGCAACCGGCGCTTCGTCACCGGCTAGCCAGATGAAGAAGAATCCGGCGAGCAGGGCGCCAAGAATAGGCGCGACCCAAAACAGCCACAGCTTTTCGACGGCCCAACTGCTGCCGAAATACGCCAGCAAAATTGCCGGGCCGGTCGAGCGAGCGGGGTTTACCGACGTGTTCGTCACGGGTATCGTGATCAAATGAATCAGCGTCAGGCACAAGCCGATAGCCAGAGGCGCGAAACCTGAAAACTTGGCTCGCTGCGTCGCGCCAAGAATGACGATCAGAAAAAAGAATGTCGTGACGACCTCCGCAACAAACGCAGCGAGCGCCGAATACGAACCGGGCGAGCCTGCGGTGGCGTCGAAACCGTTCGCGGCGAAGCCGGTGTTGGCAAGCTGCGTAACCGACATTCCGGCTTTTCCCATCGCGATCAGGTAAATTATCCCGGCCGCGGCTATTGCGCCGAGAAGCTGCGCGACTATGTACGGCAATAATTCCTTCGCAGGAAAACGCTTTGCAGCCCACAGTCCGATCGAGACCGCGGGGTTGAAGTGCGCTCCAGAAATATGGCCAAGCGCGTATGCACCGGTCAAAACCGTCAAGCCGAACGCCAAAGCGATGCCGAAGAATTGAATTCCATAATTCGGGTAATTCAGAGCCAAAACCGCGCTTCCGCATCCGCCGAACACCAGCCAAAACGTGCCCAAAAATTCAGCCGTCAGCCTCTTGCTAATAGGCATAAAGAGATCCTCCGTTTATTTTCAGAACTTTTATCAGGTATGGCGTGATAAATTTTCAACCGCTACGCCGATCCGACTAGCGATAGAACGATTCCGGACAAGTAGATCCAAAAACTAAAATCCCAAATCCGAAATCTGCCTGGCGGAGAGGGTGGGATTCGAACCCACGGTACCCGTTAGGGCACAACGATTTTCGAGACCGTCCGATTCAACCACTCTCGCACCTCTCCGCGAATTGTTAATGATAATGGTTCGGGCCGTGGAATATCAAGCCGCTAATGCAGAAGCCTGACCGTCAGGGAGGGCTATGCGTCCCCTGCGTAGAAAGCCCTCCCTGACGGTCAGGCTTCTGCTTTTCGGCGCCGATCGCGGAAAAAATCCTGCATCAGTGCGCGGCATTCTGCGGCCAGGACGCCGGAAACTATCTCGACGCGGTGATTAAGCTTTTCGCTTGTGCAAAGTTGGAATTGCGTTTCGACCGCACCGAAGCGTTCGTCCGAAGCGCCGAAGACGAGCCGGGCGACGCGTGCATTGACGAGCGCGCCGGCGCACATGGCGCACGGCTCAACGGTCGAGTAAACAGTGGAGCCGACGAGGCGGTAGTTGCCGATTTTCTTCGCGGCTTCACGCAGGGCGATGATCTCGGCGTGCGCGGTCGGGTCGTTGTTTGTGATCGTCAGATTTCCGGCGGTCGCAAGATGTTCGCCGTCCGCATCGATGATCACGGCTCCGACCGGCACCTCTCCGTTTTCGGCGGCAAGCCGGGCGGCTTCAATCGCCATTCGCATCCAGTGCTCGTCGTTCATTGAAGATATTGTAAATGAAAAACCCGGCAGAAGCCTGACCGTGAGGGAGGGCTAAACGCAGAAGCCGGCGCGTGAGCAAGGGGCGATATCCGGAAGCTCGATTCGCTCATGTTCCTTTCGGCAGCCTGACCGCGCGCAAAGCTTGGCAATGAAGTTGAGTGTTTCGCCCTTGCTCACGCGCGGGCTTCTGCATTGCCGTCTGAAAGTGTAAACTAAGACATAGCGACGGCTCTTGCAAGCCGTCTCCCCTTTTCGCGCACCCGCTGTCAGCTTATGAAAGAGGATGTTCGGACGGCCTCACCGGTGGCCGAAGAAGACATACACATCACATCGGTTCCCGAATCGTTTCGTGCCTTCGCCGAAGAGGTGCGAAAGCGCAATGTCAAACCGCGCACGACCCCGCTGACCATTCCGCAAAAATTGCAGCCCGCCGAATTCAACACGGCGATGGTACATTTTTACCGCGGCGAGATTCAGCGGTCAAACATCTGGCGCAACCGTTTGGACGCGACCACGAACTGGGCGGTGATCACGGCGGGCGCGACGCTGTCGTTCGTTTTCAGCTCGCCGGAAAATCCGCATTTTGCCATTCCCATCAATTCGATCCTCGTCTCTATCTTTCTGTTCATGGAAGCACGCCGCTATCGTTACTACGAGGTCTGGGCTAATCGCGTTCGCGTTTTGGAAACCGGATATTTCGCTCCGATGCTTTCGCACCGCACGATCCCGCCGGACAAGGAATGGGCTGATCATATTTCCGCCGATCTGATCGCTCCGCATTTTACGATCAGCGAATGGGAGGCCGTCGGGCGTCGTCTTCGTGCGAATTATCTGTGGATATTTATTCTGCTCGCGGTTTCATGGACGCTGAAGATATACATTCACCCGACGCCGATTCCAACGACCACTCCGGAGGAACGCGCGGCGTTTTGGGACGTCGCGTTAGCACGGGCACGCGTCGGGTTCGCTCCTGGCTGGCTGGTGGTGACGGTCGGCGCAATATTTAATTTCTTAATTTTCTTTGTGGCCTTCAGCACGCTGAAGCTGCGCGATTCGTCAAGCGAAGTGCTGCCGCTGGAACATTTCGAATGGCATCCTTTTAAGGAGGTTTCGCAATGGGCCGGCGACAACATAAAACGCCGCAACCCGATCCGCCGCTCGAAAAAAGCACGGCAACGCATGCGCTCGGTGCATAAGACGGAAGGGTGATTCGACCGCGAAAAACGCCAAAAGACGCGAAAATGAAAAAAAGGCAAATGAGATTTTGGGGAGCGATCTTTGCGCTTCTGTTCGCGGCGAACGCCGGCCTTGCGCAATCGTACCCGGCGAGAGTCGCGATAAAAGGTGACGGTAATTACGCAAAGCCGACCGAGGCAAAGCTTTCAAGCAAACTAATCGGACGCGAGATGCCGTATCGCGTTATAGTGCCGACCGACTATTCGTCGGCAAAGGAAATGCGGTATCCGGTGATTTATCTTCTTCACGGGTTGACCGGTCATTATGATAATTGGACCGACCGAACCTCATTGGCTGCGAAGGCCGCAGATTTCAAGGTGATAATCGTTACTCCCGAAGGCGATAATGGCTGGTACACCGACAGCGTTTCGAAAGTGACGGATAAATACGAGAGCTATATTGTCAAGGAGCTCATTCCGGAGATCGATGCAAAGTATCGAACTATCGCGGACCGAAAAGGTCGGGCGATCGCGGGGCTTTCGATGGGCGGGTTTGGCGCGTTAAAGTTTGGGTTAAAATATCCTGAGTTATTTTCTCTCGCGGGCAGCTTTAGCGGCGCAATCGGCGCGGCCTCGATTTCAGAAAAAGATTTTCCCGGCCCGATCAGCAAAAGCATCGCTGAAATCTTTGGCCCGGCGGGCAGCGAAACGAGAAAGGCAAATGACGTCTTCGCTATCATCCGCGATGCTTCGCAGGAAAAGATAAAGACGTTTCCGTTTCTTTACGTCGATTGCGGGAATGAGGATTTTCTGATTCAGAATAATCGGGAGTTCGCCACGCTGCTTGCCGAGAAAAAGGTGCCGCACGAATACCGCCAACTGCCCGGGGGACACGATTGGAAATATTGGGACAAGCAGGTTTTGGAATTTTTGCAGATTGCGAGTGATCGGTTGAAATGAAACGCTCTCGCGGCTTGCCGCCCTATTTGCGGAAAAGCTGCGCTTTTCCGCGCGGTCGACCCCACTGGACACGCGGCTGTGCCGCCGACTTCTTTGCTGCAATCGGAAAGCGGCGGCATAGCCGCAAAATTTTGTGCTACGTTACCGGAAAAGCGCAGCTTTTCCGCAAATAGACGGGCAGAGCCCGGAAGAAAGTTCCAAAGCTGGAGGGCAGTCTGAAGAATGTCAATACGATTCGGCAAATTTATCTTTTGTGTTCTATTTCTCACGGTCACCATCTGTGCCCAAGAGCAGACGATCATCAACGATCAAACTGCGGCGAAGATGCTTTTGGGAAAGCACAAGCTTTCACTGCAGTGGATAAGCTGGGATTATTTCGGGTCGGCGACGGTGACGAACAAGGCCGGCGTTTACAGTATCAAGGGAACGCAGAAGGGACGCGCCACCAGCGATGTTCTGACCATCGACGGGATGATCGTTTCGATCGACGCGAAAGAGTTCGTTTTCGAAGGCAGCATCGTAACGCAGGTTTCAAACATAAACGGCGGCCAGCCGTGCACGCGGCAGGGCGATTTCACTTTCCGCATCACCGGCAAGCGAAAATACTGGCGGCTGATGGAAATGGACAACCCGTGCGACGGCGTGACCGACTACGTGGATATTTTCTTTAGATAACAAATTCAACGCAAAGCCGCAAAGACTGCAAAGGTGCAAGAAAAAGCTTAAGAATTTATCTTGCGACTTTGCGGTCTTCGCGTCTTTGCGTTAAGAATTTTCTTATGCTTAATTTTGCGATTGAAGCGGCGCGGGATGCGGGGAATTTGCTGCTGGAAAAATTCGGTCGGATCACGGCGGTCACAAAAAAGGGCGACATCAATCTTGTGACCGAAGCCGATCTGGCTTCCGAAGAACTTATCGTCGAACGGATTCGTTCCTATTATCCAAAGCACTCGATTCTGGCCGAAGAAGGCGGCGAGGTTATCACAGTCGATGGCGATGCGGCGTGGAAGTGGGTCATCGACCCGCTCGACGGCACGACGAATTACGCACACGGCTATCCGTGTTTTTGCGTGACGCTGGCTTTGGAGCACGACAGCGAGATCGTGATCGGCGTGACGTTCGACCCGACCCGTAATGAAATGTTTGCAGCGGAAAAGGGACGCGGCGCGACGCTGAACGGCAAGCCGATCCGTGTTTCGGCGACGGAAAAACTTGGCGATTCGCTTATCGTCACCGGCTTTCCGTACGACTTTAAGCAGCGAGAAAATTTCGCGCGCCATCTTACGGAATTTCTTTTAAGCTCTCGCGGCGTGCGTCGCGACGGTTCGGCGGCGATCGATATGGCTTACGTTGCCTGTGGCCGCTTTGACGGGTTTTGGGAAGAAGGACTGAACCCGTGGGACGTGGCCGCCGGAAAGCTCCTGATCGAGGAAGCCGGCGGGGTAATCTCTTACTACGACGGCTCACAATTCAGTATCTACAAGCCGCCGATCTGCGCCGGCAACGGCCGCATCCACAGCCAAATGCTCGAAGTGCTTCGATAATCACATCTCGCGTGTGCTAATCTAAACAGTCTTGAATAGTTTATTCGGCGGATTTCTGACAACCGATTACCGACTACTGACCACTGCAAATGGCCTGGTTTAGACGCGACAAACCGAAGATCGAAACGCCGGAAACGGACGAAGAGCGCACCGTAAACACTTCGGGCATCTTCGTAAAATGCCCCGATTGCGACAACGCTTTGTACAAAGGCGAGCTGCACGATTCGCTGCACGTTTGCACGCATTGCGATTATCATTTTCGTTTCCCGGCACGCGACCGGCTATCGATTTTGTTTGACGACGGCCGGTACGACCGCTTGGACGAAGACGTGACGTCCGGCGATCCGCTCGAGTTTGTCGATACTAAGCCGTATAAAGATCGCATCCAGCAGGCGACCGAATCTTCGGGCTTGCCGGAGGCGATAGTTTCAGGTACAGGAAAGGTTGGCGGCCACCGTGTTTACGCGGGCGTGATGGATATGTCGTTCATCGGCGGCTCGATGGGCTCGGCCGTAGGTGAAAAGATTACGCGGCTGATCGAGCGCGCGCTCGAAAACAAAGGCGCGGTTATCGTTTATTCCGCCTCAGGAGGCGCGCGCATGCAGGAAGGCGCTCTTTCGCTGATGCAGATGGGAAAAATTTCGGCCGCTCTCTCTATGCTGCACGACGCGCGGCTGCCGTTCATTTCCGTGCTCACCGACCCGACCACGGGCGGCGTGACTGCGAGCTTCGCGATGCTCGGCGACGTTATCATCGCCGAGCCAAAAGCATTGATCGGCTTTGCCGGCCCACGCGTTATCGAACAAACCATCCGCCAGAAATTGCCGAAAGGCTTTCAACGCAGCGAATTCCTGCTCGAACACGGAATGGTGGATATGGTCGTTGACAGACGCGAGATGGGTGAGAGCATTGTTCGCGTGCTGGATTTTATGATGAACAAAAGTGCGGAAGCCCGCGCGTGATGCGAAAGCCCGCGCGTAAGCAAGGGCGTAACACGCAACTTCCGGGTAGCGCCCTTGCTTACGCGCGGGCTTCTGCAAAAAACAAATTATGCTTAGAAAAATCTTAACCGAACTTTACGAACGCGACCTGGACAAGCTGAAGGAAGAAATTGCGCCATACCAGGACGAAGCCGATCTCTGGAAAACGTCGGGCGAGATCACAAACTCGGCAGGAAATCTTTGCCTGCACCTGACGGGCAATTTGAAACACTTTTTCGGCGCGGTGCTCGGCAATTCGGGCTATGTTCGCGACCGCGATGCAGAATTTGCGAACAGAGGCGTGTCTAAAACCGAGATGCTTGCAGACATAGATGCGACGCGCAACGTCGTTCTTTCAACTCTCGCAGAAATGACGGAGGAAGATTTTGACAAGCCGTACCCGATCGAAGTTTTCGGCCGCCCGATGACGACCGGCTATTTTTTAACGCACCTTGCGACGCATCTCAACTATCATCTCGGGCAGATCAATTATCATCGACGGCTAATGACTTAGATAAAGGAGCCTACGTCTCGACAAAAATACTTTTTTTGCTTCGTACTGTATTACTCTAAAAGCATGAATACTCTGACGATACAGCTCCCCGATTCAGTGGACGTTGAGAAATCGGATGTTCTGAGAATGATCGCGTCCCGTCTTTACGAACGCGGAACGCTCTCGCTTGGTCAGTCGGCCAAATTGGCTGGTATGCGAAAATGGGATTTTGCCGAAGTGCTTGGCGATTATGGAGTTCCTATCTTCAATTATCCAGCTTCTGATCTGGCAGAAGATTTCCGGAATGCCTAAAACCATCATTTCCGACGCCAGCTGCTTTATTCTTCTTGAGAAGATCAGCGCATCAGACCTTCTCGCAAAAACTTACGGAAAAGTAACAACGACACCTTTGAATTTTTTGAGATTGCTAAATCTTCACAGGCGTAACCTGATAGCCTTTTGCTTTTAGCAGATTTATCAAGCCATTTTTTCCACCGAAGTGTCCGGCACCGACGGCGAAGAAGGTCGGTCTTTCTTTGATGGCAGTTTCCATTTTTGGAATCCAGTCAAGGTTTCGGTCGTCGAGAAGGCGACTTTTGAAATCTTTATCGTTCGTCATCTGGCCTGTCGAAATTTCGAAAAGCTTTTCGGGGTCGCGCATCTTATATGCTTCCATCAGGCGTTTCAGGTCGCGTACCGCTTTCTGTGGGTCGAGCGCAATTTCGTAAAGCTCCTTTGCCTGTGCTTCTATCGGTTTGCTGTCGAGCACGTTGATCTGCGAGGCGACGGTTTCGAGACCGAAGATCGGTTTCTTCTTCGCCGTCGCTTTTTGCATCAGCGAAAGATCGTAAACGTTCGGGGTGCAGCCGATCGCCTTTGGGCTTGTCAACGCCATCACGGCGAGCATTGTCGGTTTCAGCGCTTTTAGATTCTCTGCCGGATAGCCGAGGAGATCTTTTGTCATCGCGTCGATCTTTGCGAATTGCTCCGGCGTCAGATAATCCTTGAGCGTCTTGCCGCCGGACATCAACGCTGCCAGAGTCAACGACTGCATCTCGGCCGCATCGTCCATGTCGATCTCCATCACCATCTGATCGGTCTGGTCGAGATAAACGTCGAGCGATTCAAGCGGGACCATCTCGGCCGGGCAGATCGCGTGAAACGTGCCGAACATGTAGGAATGCTTTGTGAGGCCGTTGCCGCTAATGCGATACAAAAGGCTGCCGGCCTCAGGCGCCGATTGTGTTTGGCCTCGCGAAGAAAACGGAAACCAGCAAACAGCCGCAACGGCTAACGTACAGACGAAAAATCTTTTCATATTGTTTTGACGCGGAAAATGAAATCCGCAGAAATCTTCATTAGAATTAAGATAACCGTAACCAAGTGTTCTAGCAATACATAATGAACTTTCAGCAGACAGTCGATTACCTGCTTTCGCTCGGCAACGAGGTCGAGACGATGAAGCTCGGGCTGGAGAATATCCGCAAGCTGCTCGACGCGCTCGGCAGTCCGCAAAAACACTACGTAAAGGTGCAGATTGCCGGAACAAACGGCAAGGGCTCGGTGTGCGCCTTTCTCGGCTCGATCTGCCGCGAAGCAGGAATCAGAACGGGCGTTTACACCTCGCCGCATCTTGTTTCGATAACCGAACGCGTGAATATCGACGGCGTTGGTATCAGTGAAGACGAATTTGCCCGGCTCGCCACACGCGTCCGCGACGTCTCCGAAAAATTGGTCGCCGAAGGTGCACTCGAAACCGTTCCAACATATTTTGAACAGGTCACCGCGATCGCTTTGCTCGGCTTTGCAGAATCAAAAATGGACATCGCAATTCTCGAAACCGGTCTCGGCGGTCGGTACGACGCCGTGACCGCCGCGAATGCGGAAATTTGCGCGATCACGCGAATCGATCTGGATCATCAGGAATTTCTAGGGGGAACGATCGAAGAGATTGCGGCTGAGAAGGCGGCGATAATTCGTGCGGATTCGCGTGTGGTGATTGGCGAACAATTCGACGCGGCGTTTGACGTGATTCTGAATCAATGCCGCCGATTGGGAGTTGCGCCAACATTACTGAACGGCGGACGCACGACCGGCAGGTGTGCCGCCAATGTTTACGAAGAAGAGGCACACTCGCTACCGCTCGTGTTTCCGCCTTTGGGCTTGGCAGGCATCCATCAGATTGAGAATGCAGAAGTCGCCGTTGCCATCGTAGAGATACTTCGTGGATATTTCCCTATAACCAACGAGCAAATTAGCGACGGGCTTGCGAAGGCCCGGCACCCGGGCCGGTTAGAGCGAATCGATCGGTTTCTGCTCGACGCCGCGCACAATCCCGGCGGGGCGAAGGCTTTGCGTGATTATCTAGACGAATTTGTCGACCAACCGATAACACTCATTTTCGGTGCGATGAAGGATAAGAATGTTGCAGAAATCGCGGAGATCCTTTTTCCAAAAGCCGAGCATGTTGTATTGACGGTGCCGAGCAATACAAGAGCGATGCCGGTTGAAGAGGTTGCAGATCTTGTACCGAAATCTTTCGATCAGGGTCGCCTGTTCAAACATCCGGATGTCGCAGACGCTCTTTCAAAAGCTGAAGCGGTCACGCCGGAAAACGGAATTATCCTCGTTACCGGCTCACTGTATTTGGTCGGCGATATCAAGCGAATTTTGAAATCTCGAATTTGAGATTTGAAATTTCAAATTTAGAATACGCATATGCGCAAATTGGTTTTGATACGGCATGGCGAGAGTGAGTGGAATAGGGAGAACCGGTTTACGGGATGGAAAGACGTAGATCTATCTGAAAAGGGCAGGGAAGAGGCGAAGGCTGCGGGGCAGCTACTTAATGCGGAAGGTTTTGTATTTGACGAAGCTTATACATCCGTTTTGAAACGCGCGATCCGCACGTTGTGGATGATCCTCGACGAGATGGATCTGATGTGGATACCGGTGACGAAATCGTGGCTGCTGAACGAGCGGCATTATGGCTCTCTGCAAGGGTTGAATAAGGCCGAGACCGCGGCGCAGTACGGCGAGGAGAAGGTTTTGATGTGGCGGCGGAGCTTTGACATTCCGCCGAATCCTTTGGAGGAAACGGACGAGCGTTGGCTCGGAAGGGATCCGCGCTATCTCTCCATCGAGCCGGGAAAATTTCCAAAGAGCGAAGCGTTAAAGCAGACGGTCGAGCGCGTCGTGCCGTATGTTCAGGCAGAGATAATGCCGAAGGTTGCCGCCGGTCGCCGTTTGCTGATCGCGGCACACGGCAACAGCTTGCGGGCGTTGGTAAAATATCTCGATTCAATCTCTGATAACGATATAATCAAATACAACATTCCCACCGGCATCCCGCTCGTCTATGAACTGGATGAAAACGCCAAGCCGCTGCGAAATTATTATCTAGGTAACGCCGAGGCGATCAAGGCCGCTCAGGAAGCAGTCGCAAATCAAGGGAAAGCAAAATAGGTCAGTACCGCCTGCGGTAGCGGGCGGTTGAACTCAGGAAAACCGAAAAGCACTTGGCGACCGCGAAACGCACGAAATATACGAACGCCATTTTTCACGTATTTCGCGGATGATCCTAGACCGCCCGCTACCGCAGGCGGTACAGACAGAACATGTCTTGGCAAAAAGCTCTATTTATAGCTCTGATTCTGTTTTGCTTATCGCCCTACGGCTCTCCGCCGCTGGCGTTGCTGCTCGGATTGCTTTTGGCGTTTTCGGTAGGCAATCCTTTTCCGCAGTTAACGGGAAGGCCGACGAAACTGCTTTTGCAGGCGTCGGTCGTCCTGCTTGGGTTTGGGATGAATCTCGAAGCGATTTACAAAGCCGGTCGGGAGGGAATTCTTTATACGATAGCGACGATCTTCGGAACTTTGGTTCTCGGTTATTTTGTCGGTCGTATGTTAAAGGTCGGCAGCCGGACGTCGACATTGATCTCGTCGGGGACGGCGATATGCGGCGGGAGCGCCATAGCGGCGGTCGGGCCGGCAATTAATGCCGAGCACGAAGAGATGTCCGTTTCGCTCGGGACCGTTTTTGTTTTGAACTCGGTCGCGTTATTCGTTTTTCCTGTGATCGGGCATGGGCTGTCGCTGACACAGGAACAGTTTGGCATCTGGTCGGCGATCGCGATACACGACACCAGCTCGGTTGTCGGCGCGGCCGCAGCGTTTGGCGAAAAGGCATTGGCGGTGGCGACGACGGTGAAGCTCGCACGGGCTTTGTGGATAGCTCCGCTTGCTCTGGCATTTGCGTTCATTTATGCTCGAAGCGATTCGGGCGCGAAGGCAAAGTTTGTTGTGCCGTGGTTCATATTTCTTTTTGTCGGCGCCGCTGCCGTGCGCACCTTTGCTCCGGGCTTCGTCCAGCCAAGCCTCTTCGATTCACTCGTCAACCTCGCAAAAGCCGGCATGACCGTGACGCTTTTCTTCATCGGCGCAAGTCTGACACCGCAAATGTTAAAAGTGGTCGGTATGCGGCCGATGTTTCAGGGAATTGTGCTGTGGATCGTAATTTCCGTTGCGTCGTTTTTCGCGGTTCTTAGCTTGACTTGACTGGAGAGTATTGACGTTTGTATTCGCTAAGTTTCCGGCTTCGCATAGCCACGCCGTTTAGAGGCCGTGTCAAAACTCGCATGCAATGCGACTGAGCCGCTCTATTTGCGGAAAAGCTATGCTTTTCCGGGAAGTTCGTTTCCATGCCGCGGCTCCGCCGCCGCTTACGAAAACTACTGATGACATCGCTTTATCGGCGGCCGCAGCCGCAGAGAGGTTTTGGGTCGTCGACGGAAAAGCGGAGCTTTTCCGCAAATAGATGGGCAAAGCCCGGGGGAAAAGCCGAGTTTTGACACGGCCTCTTTACGGCCGTGGTGAAGGCCGCAATTGCGGCGGTAGGGCGTTCACGCCCTTACCTTCAGCTTGAACCAGGGTAAGCCCGTTAAAACGGGCTAAGCAGTGGATCGCCGACGTTCTCCACGCCGTAAACGGCGTGGCTACGCTAAAACGAAAACCAGCAGCTTTCGGGACTGTCGAAACAAAATATCAACACTGCATAGAGCCGCAAGCATTTATAGCCTGCCTGCGTTCCAGTCAGACCTCAAGCTCGCGGCGCGTTTGTAATAACTGAACGATGCTGTTGCGCGAGATGACACCGGCGATGCGTCGGCCCGAAACGACGGGAAGCTGGTTTACGTCGTTGCTGGCCATTGTTTCAAGCGCATCGGTCAGGGAAGTTTCCGGCTTGATGGTTTGCAGCTTGTCGAACGTGCGCATCGCGTCGGCCACCGTTTTGGACGGCCATTCATCTCGCGGAATGTCTTTTATCTCGTGCGTCGTGATGAGCCCGGCCAGATGATTGTCTTCAACAACAAGAAAACACCGATTGCCGGATCGCAGGATGTTTTCATCGACGAACTGCTGTAGATTTTGCCGGCCATCTGCAATGGCGCAATCGTTTCGCATCACGTCGGCAGCTTTCAGGCCGCGAAGATTTTGTGTTACCTCAACCTGTGCATAGCTTGCGCCGGCGGCGCTTAGCAAAAACCAGCCGATGAATGCGAGCCACAAACCGCCGAAGCCGGCGCCGGAAAAGAATTGGAATACCCCCCAGACGATAAACAGTATCGCGAAAATCTGGCCGACGCGTGCGGCGATTCGCGTCGAGCGGTCAACGTTGCCGGTGACCCACCAAATGATTGCCCGCAGGACGCGGCCGCCGTCGAGCGGAAAGCCGGGCAGCATATTGAAGATCGCGAGCGTGATGTTGATGAAGCCGAGCCAGACGAGCGCGGTCAGGGCCGGCGTGCTCGGCGCAAATAGCTGATTTTCGGGCACCCACCCGAATGCGGAAGCCGCGGCCAGACAAAGCACGCCGATCACGACGCTTGCAATAGGGCCGGCAATGCCCATCCAAAATTCAGTCGAAGCGTCGGCGGCATCCTTTTCGATCGACGCAACGCCGCCGAGGGCAAACAGCGTTATCGAACGCACCGGCAGCCCGCGCATCTTTGCGACGGCCGCGTGCGAGAGTTCGTGCAAGATCACCGAGACGAAGAACAAAAGCCCTGTGACGATGGCGGTTGTCCAAACCGTCGCGGTGCTCCAATCGGGATTCACTAGGGCAAACTGGGCCGCCAGCGAAAACGCGATCAGAAACGCTATCAATATCCAGCTAAGATGCAATCCGATCTGAATGCCCCAGATGCGTCCGAGTTTTATGTGTGGTTGCATAGACTTTTAAGTCAGTATCGCCTGCGGCAGGCGGGTGATTGAACATTGGTTCCGAGCGCGCCGCAAAATGCGTGAATCCATCAGCTTAAACCACCCGTTACCGCAGATAGAACCGACCTACCGCCCTGCGGCTTTCGCGCGGGACTGCGGCTGTTGGCTTTCTCGCCCGCCTTCGTCGATCTCCAGGCGGCGGCCGCGTTGTTTTTGCTCCGGTTTCGGCAGCGAGATCTCGAGCATTCCGTTTGCGAAATCAGCGCGTGCCTGCTCGCCGTCGATGCCTTCGGGCAGGGGGATCGAGCGGTAAAAGCTGCCGTAGCTGCGCTCGGAAAAACCCTGTTCGGATTCGCGCTCGTCGCGCCGCTCGCCCTGAATGACGATGCGATTTTCTTCGAGATCGACGTTGATGTCGTCTTTCGTCATGCCGGGCAGATCGGCCCGGACGACGATCTCGTCGCCGCGTTCAAAGACTTCGGTTTGCGGCGCCCATTGCGCCATCTGTTCCAACTCTCGCCCAAAGCCGGGCGAGAAGAGAGCGAGTCCGCGATGCGGCGAGCCAAAGCTGCCGAACGCGAAATCCTCAAACAGTCGATCCATTTCTTCGTTGAAGCGCCGCATAAGACCGAACGGGCTCATCGCTTGTCCTTGTTGCCCGCGCCGCTGCAAGCTTTGTTCCTGTTGCCGACCGCGCGTCATCGACTGCGGCCGATCGTAACCACCTTGTTCCTGCCCGAAGTTGTTTTCCGGCCGGTTGCCGACGGCTTGCGATCGTGCGTCGCGGCCAGACTCTGCCCGCGGCTGTTGTTTTTTTTGATTGTCTTTCTGTTGTTTTGCTTGTGCCATAGATTTACTTGTACCTCCTAAAAAATTGGTCTGCGGTCACTTTGACGTGACAAATCCTTTCGCCAGGCTCTGTGGGCGATATAGTCCAACACGTCCGGCGTCGACGATCTACTTCTGCGCCATTCTTTTGTTTCCGGCATAGCTGGCGACGGTTTGGGTAAAGCTCGTGATCTCGCGCGGCAGTCCGGTCATTTTCGCCTGCGCGGGGTTCTCGATCAATGCCTTGCCCGCCATGCCGTAAACCGCTCGGTTTGCGTTGTCATCAGGCTCGATGTATGCGCCTTTGAGCGAGGCTCCTACGAAAGCGCCCTTGCTCATCGACCAGGTCAGGATGCCGGAGTCGAGAGTAAGATTGGTGCTGGCTCCCGCCGTTCGTCCGACCGGACCGGCAGCAAAGCTAAGCTCGCCGCCGAACTCCAGCTTGTCGTCCAACAGTTCGCGCAGCGCGCCTTCGTTCATGAACAGCAGAATGTAATCCGTCTTCTCAACTCCGATCTGAGCGCCAAAGCTCGCCCCGCCCATGTTGTAGAAAACCGGAACGCTCCAGCCGTCGGCCGTTCGGCGTGCCACGACGCCATCGCCGCCGCGTCCGCCGACTATGAACGCTCCCTTAACCACGCCGGGGAAAACGGCGATCGCTTCAGCTTTCTGAAGCAGCTCGCGCGGGATGAAATCGTCCGGCTTTTTCATCATGGTGTTCAGCACGCGTGCGGCGTCCTTAGCCTCATCGCGTGCTTCGCGTAGTTCATCATTTTTCTGGGCCTGAAGGTTTGCCGCGGCAAAAGTCAGCGACAGTGCCATAACCAATGCGCCCGCGGCGCGTTTAACAATTGTATTTTTCATATTGTCTCCCTTTTTTATTATTCAGTTTAAACTTCATCATTGCCGACAGGCTTTCAGCCTGACTTTGTATTCGTGCTCGCCTTCTTTCGATCGTTTTTCTCGGCTGCTTGTTTCGGTACGAGCGGTTCCGTTTTGCCGCGTTTGAGCGCGCCGCCGGCGCGAATGTCATCGAGCGGGACGACAAATTGCTCTTTATCGCTCACGCGTTCGAGCATTTCGGCGAGCCGCGCGTTGTCGAGCCGTCCGGCGTCTATGCCGTAGGTTTGCAGCTCCGCCCGCAGATTCTCGACCGTGTTCGTGTTGCGTCGGTAAACGTCAGGGTAGATATTCAGCACGCCGTTTTCGACGACCATCGTGTCGTAGTTGATATCCACCGGAATAAGTTTTTCGAATTTGATCTCGCGCCTGTCGGAACTCGTTCGTGCCAGTTGAAAATCCTGTTCAGTGACCGGAAGATTGCGGGCCCGGGCGATCAGTCTCGACAGCTCGAAGATGTCGTCCCGCAAAACACGAACGCAGCCGTGCGAAACGAGGTTGCCGATGTCCGAGGGAGACTGCGCTTCATGCAGAAGATACGCATCGCCGAGCGGAATTTTTATTTTGCCGAGCGGATTATCGGGATTGTCGGCAGGAATTCGCTCGTATGGTTCGACGCCTGACGAGCGAACCCATTCGCTGTCGGGCGGCACCCAGTCGGGATTGAGTATCAAGCTACGCGCAGCACGGATTCCGATCGGAATCGGAAATTCGCGCAAGCCCACGCCAACGCGATACGCCGCTACCTGGCTGCCGCCCTGCCACATCGTGAGCAAAAATGCCGGCACGTTTACTGAAATGCGAATATTCGGATCGCCAGCCCGGAGTGTTGCAGTTCTCACGCTCCCGCCTGTGAATTTATCGGCTCGTTCCGATTCGTCGCCGTTCGGATCCTGCAGCAACTCTTTTTCGTCGGCTTTGACCTGCTCGGCCCGGGATACGAGCAGCAGATGCTCAGTTTGTTGCACCTCACCGTTCGGATAATGCGCCGTGGCCCACACCTCGCCGTTGAAATCCATCGGTGTTTTCATTTCGTGAACGAAATTTCCGCCGGACGGCGCGGTCAGCGTTTTCAGTTTCAACTCGCGGTCGGCGGCTGCGACGGGCCGATAAAACAGATCGACTTTCTGCGCGGTTTCAGCCTGGATCGTCAGCGTTAGCCGATCACCGGTGATTAATCGGTAATTGTCTTCGCCTGGCTCAAACGGCGCGGCCTCGATAGTCGGCACGCTGGGCGTTTGCACGGGCAGATTCACGTTCGTCTCGCCGCCGTTCCCGCCAAACCAGCCACAGGAAGTCGAAAGCAGAGCCGCAAGCGTGAAGTAAAGTATTTTTTTCACTCTGGTTGGGGACATTCGTTTTGGAGCCCTTTTAATATTTCCGAGCGAAGATTCTCGACCTTTGCGTCTGTAGAAAACGTATCGATCCGTGATTTTCGCGCATTTTGCCGATCAGTTCCGTATGATGGCAAACACGACGAGAGATTGTTTGTGCGGTCACGCGATGGATACTTGTTTATCCGATCTCTACCGTTAGAACTACCTGTGCGCGAATTTCGATAGTGCCCGGCTCGATCGGAGTCTGCGCGGCCTCGGCACGCGCGAAGGCGACATCTCGAACGGGAATAACCGGCGAACCGCTTTCGACCACAGATAAGATCCGCACGATCCGGACGTTCAACGCCGCCGCAAGTGCGTCCGCTTTTCGACGCGCGTTTGCCGCAGCTTCGCGAAGCGCCTGTGCCTGCGCTGTCTGTTCATCTTTCAGCGTGAATTGAAGGCTCTGGATTCGGTTTGCGCCGGCCTGCGACGCCGTGTCAATGACGCTGCCGACCTTGGTCAAATCATCGAGCGTAACGCGCACGATGTTGGTCGCGGTGTAGCCGGTGATCGACGGCTCGCCGCCTTCGCGCGGATAACGATAGTTCGGTGTAAGCGAATAGCTAACAGTTTTGATGTCCGCGTTTGCACCGAGCAGCTGGCGCAGGCGCGCCAATGTCGCCTCAAGTTTTTGCGCGTTTTGCGAAACGGCCGCTTGCGACGTGTTCGCCTGCGTGACGACGCCGACGTCGATACGCGCACGGTCGGGTTGCACGGTCACGACCGCTTCGCCGCTCGTTTGAATCGACGGCGGCGGCTTATTGTTGACCGTCTCCTGCGCGACAGACGCCGATGTGAACAGAACTAGAATGAAAACAACTTGTCTTAAATTTTTCCTTGACATAACTTTTGCCGACTCGTCTGTTCAGTATAAAAAGCGAATCGTTTCGATACAGTCTTCTTCTATACGTTGGCGGCAGCGAGAAAATTCAGGGTCTGGCAGCGCGATTGGCGTTGTTGGCCCGGGCGGCAATGAGTTTTGAAATGGAAGCTTTTCTAAGAGAGATAACTTCGGGGCTGCCGGACGCGGAACAGTTGGCCCGTGTTATCGTGCGACTGACCTTCGCAGCCACGCTTGGCGCCGTTGTCGGAATTCAGCGTGAGCGTGCGGGCAAACCGGCGGGCGTGCGGACACACATGCTCGTCGCGATGGGCTCCACGCTTTTCGTGATCGCGGCTTTGGATTTCGGTATGACGACGAGCGACATGTCGCGCGTGATTCAGGGCGTCGCGGCGGGAATCGGCTTTATCGGCGGCGGCGCGATTTTGAAGATGAGAGAGGAACGCGAGATCGAGGGAATAACGACCGCCGCGGGCATCTGGCTGACGGCCGCGGTCGGGGTCGCTATCGGACTGGGACGCTGGGGCTCGGCTCTCATAGGCATAGTGCTGGCGCTGATCATCCTCTCCATTGTTGGCCAGATCGGCAAACGGATAGGAAATTCGCAAGAGTCCGGGATGGCACCTGATACGGAAACGGAAGCGGAATAACACCAAAGATTTGCGAATATGCGACGACGAAACCGGTGACGATCAGTTGTACTCGTAAATAAATGTTCGCCTATCCTTTGCTCCGCTTCCACTTCAACTCTATCTCGATCCCTTCCTCGTCGCCCGCACGCTCGTATTCGATCTCGACGGTTGCATAAGGCGGCACGTAAACACGCTCGCCGGCGATTTGTATCTCGAATGTTTCCTCGTTTTCCAACGCAGCGGCCAGACGCTTTAATTTCTCGACGGTTGCTTTGGTCGAGTAAGATTTTTCGACGTCAACTTGAGCCTTCATTTCTCTTCCTCCTTTTTTAATTGAACAACGCTTTAAGTATAAGGTGTGTAGGCAAGTAAACAATGAGCGGGAATCCGATCATCAACGCTATGAAATAAAGCAGGCCGTAATGCTGCCGCGTCGAGCCGAGGCCGTAAACCCAATTTATGTTTTCCTTCGGAGTTGAAATCACGCGGCTCAGCGACAAAACGATCCAGGCCAGAACGGTTTGAACTGCAAATGCGCGTTCATCGTATTCCAGCCGCCAAACCATCCAAACCAGCAGTGGAGGCAAGATGAGATGGAACAAAGACAAAGCGCGAATGGGAATGCTAATCTTCGTGTCGAACATGTAATGGCTAAGTCCCATCAGCTTTACGCCGCTGACAAGACGTGCGAGGAAATCGACAGTCCATACAAGCTCAAGCAGAACGATCGCTACAGCCATCGTGCTTGCAATCAGTGAGCTTTCGAGCCATAACGCGGCGACAGTGCCGAAGAGCGCAATATCGGAAAACCACAAAAAATTCGCGGCTCCGTAGCGCCGCAAATAGACCGGCACCAGCACAGACACGTAGATCATGCAGCCGAGCTTTAGCCAGAGCGGAAGTGCGGACTCCACGGCTTCTATACTATCTCGGTTGGTTTTTTTCTGTCCGGCTCGCGGATCGGCGGATTGCGGGTCGGCTCTTCGACAGGTGACGGCGGCGGTTTTTCCGCGTCGGGCGGGACAGGGATCGCATTTGGGTCGGGCATACGGTTTTGCGGCACTTCGCGTTCGTCGTCCGACGAGGATTCCGGCTTCGGATATTGAGTGGTCACTTTCGCCTCCATGAAATAAGATCGAATCTTTTTGATCTCCAGCTTTTCAAATGCTTCTTTTTGAGCCGTGTCCGCTTATCCAACTTGTAATGCGATCTTTCCGAGATGATGCTCTTCAAGCGCTTCGTGCGCGCGGACGACCTGATCGAGCGTGAATGTTTTGTGAATGTGCACCTCGAACGAACCGGCTTCCACCAGTTTGTTCACTCGTTCAATGATCTCCCGCTGCGGATCGCCGTCGTACGCTTTTATATCCATGTCGTGTGGCGGCTTAGGCTCGGGCATTACGCCATTCGGGTAAGCGACCCGTCCGTCGGTCTTGACGGCCGAAAGAGCGCGGTCGGCGGCAGCACCTCCGGCGGTAAGAAGCGCGGCGTCCAGGCCGTTCGGCGCAAATTCCCGAGCGGCATTAAGAACACCTTCATCGCGACCGTCCGCCGACGAATCGGCACCGAGACGTTTTACCAGTTCAACGCCGTCCGCACCTGAAGCGACCGCAAATACGCGGGCGCCCATTCGCTTGGCAAGCTGCACGGCTATGTGCCCGATGCCTCCGCTTGCTCCGAAGATCAAAACGGTTTCGCCTTTCTTCAACTTCAGCGTGTCGTCCAGCCCACGCAGACCTGTCAGTGCGTCGCCGGAAAATACGCCGGCCTGTTGCATCGTCAGGCCGCCGGGAATATGCGAAACCAAATCGGCCTTTACGACGGCCGATTCCGAATAAAATCCGCCCTTCGGATTCAGAAAACTCGATGCGTAAACTTCGTCGCCTTCCTTAAAGCGCTCAACATTACTGCCGACTTGAGCAATTGTGCCGGAACCTTCGGAACCGAGGACGTATGGAAAATTCGGCTCACCTTCCACGTATTCGACAAATCCGCCCTCGCGTTCGAACGGATCCCATTGCCCAACGCCGGCCGTGTTGACTCGGATCAAAACTTCGTCATCCGCAACTTCCGGAACGGGAACGTTTTGAATCTTAAGTCTTTCGGAACCACCAAAACCATCGATTGCGACTGCACGCATCGTTTTCTCCTTTGCTTCTACTGTTCTTGCCATTTTTTTCTCCTGTTTTGCCGGATCGTGAGGCGCCGCCGGCGCCGATTATCAAAGATTGTTCCGTGCCTATCTTCACTTGGTTCTTGAAAAATTATTTTAGTATTTAACATCCGGCGGAAGCTCCGGAATCGGTTCCGGCGGAGTGGGAAACGGTTGCGGCTCGCGCGACGGATCGTGGACAGGATCGGTCACCGGATACGGATCTTCCGGCGGCGGATCGGCAACGGGCGGGTTATCCGGCTCCGTGCCAGGTTGGTTTGTGTCTGGCGATTGCTCAAAAAATAAAGAATTTACCATCATATGCGACCTCTGATTTTTTTATTGCCTCCCTAAATCTAATCGACGGCCGCCAGCGCTTGTGTATGACTAAATACATCGGGCCGGCCTGGCAGGCGAAATTGGATGTCACGTTAAGTCGATGGCTTTCACTCACTATTCGCGATCTGCTAAAATACTCGTTTCGGCATTATACGCTGTTTCATACTGTAATGAGCATCAAGCAGATCACCGTTCGCGGAGCCCGCCAGCATAACCTGAAAAACATCAACGTCGAGATACCGCGCGATAAATTTACGGTCATAACCGGCCTTTCCGGTTCGGGCAAATCGTCGCTCGCCTTCGACACGATTTATGCCGAAGGCCAGCGGCGATACGTTGAATCGCTGTCCGCGTATGCACGCCAATTTCTTGATCAACTCGAAAAACCGGATGTCGATTCGATAGAGGGCCTTTCGCCTGCGATCTCCATCGAGCAAAAAACGGTTTCGCGTTCGCCCCGTTCGACAGTCGGCACGGTTACCGAAATTTACGATTATCTTCGTCTGCTTTTTTCGTCGATCGGGCAGCCGCACTGTCATCAGTGCGGCGAGCCGATCACGCGGCAGTCGGTCGAGCAGATCGTCGGCGGCATACTCGAGCTGCCAAACGGCGAACGTGTGATGCTACTGGCTCCCATAGTTCGCGGGCGAAAGGGCGAATTTAAGAAAGAACTTGAAAAGCTGCACAAGGATGGCTTTGTCCGCGCCCGCATCGACGGCGAAATGCGGCAGCTCGACGAAGAGATCGAGCTTGTAAAACGCAAGAACCACACGATCGAAGTCGTCGTCGATCGTCTTCTGATAAAGGAAGGCGTGAAGGATCGCCTGACCGAATCCGTGAGGACCGCGCTGAAATTGACAAACGGCTCGGTGCTGGTTTCGGTGATCGACGGCGAAGAGAAGCTTTATTCCGAACGGATGGCGTGCGTGAATTGCGGGATAAACATCGCGACGCTCGAGCCGCGTTCGTTTTCTTTCAACTCGGCTTACGGCGCCTGCAAGCGCTGTCAGGGAATCGGGACGGTGATGGAAATCGACGTGAGCAAGATCGTTCCCGATCCTGCTAAGCCGGCGGGCAAACTGGAATTTCTCGGCGGCGTCGATCGCTCGGGCGCGTCATTCTTGAAATCTGCATTGCTGGCGATCATCGAAAGATTTGTTGACGGTGACAAATTAGAACCTCCGACAGAAGGACTGCGCGAACGAAAAAAAGGCAAGCGAAAAAAGGCGGAAACACGAGTAGCGAGTGTGCCGACTGCATTGATGAATACACCGTTTGCCAATCTGCCGGACGAGATTCGAAATGCGTTTCTGCACGGCACAAGAAAACGTCTGACGATTCGCCAGGGCGATTACAAATACGAGAGCGACTGGAAGGGCGCTTTGCGCGCGATGCGCGAGCGGCTGGAAAATCCGCCGTCCGAGAAAACACGCGAGGCGCTTTACGAATTGGTCGGCCCGGTTCCGTGTCCGGTTTGTAGCGGTGCGCGCTTGCAGCCGGAAAGTCTGGCCGTACGGATAAACGGCCTTGGCATTGCGGATTACACGGCGATGCCGATAGACGACGCCGCCGTGAAATTTGCCGCCGTAAAGTTGAACGCACGCGAGACGAAGATCGCCGGCCTGGTGCTAAAGGAAGTGAATGACCGGCTGCGCTTTCTAGCGGCTGTCGGACTCGGATATTTAACCTTGGATCGCGCTTCGGCGACGCTCTCCGGCGGCGAAGGGCAGCGGATACGTCTTGCGACGCAGATCGGCTCGCAGCTTCGCGGCGTGCTTTATGTATTAGATGAGCCGAGCATCGGCTTGCATCCACGTGATAACCGAAAGCTGCTGGATACGCTGCATGAGCTGCGTGATCTGGGCAACACGGTGCTCGTCGTCGAGCACGACGAGGAAACGATCGAGCACGCCGATTACGTCATCGACCTAGGGCCGCTCGCCGGCACGCACGGCGGCGAAGTGGTCGCGACCGGTTCGCCGAAGGATATTGAAAAAGAAAAAGATTCGCTGACCGGAAAATATCTGAAGGGCGAAGTCGCGATCGAGGTACCGGAATTTCGCCGCCTTGCGAGCGGTAACCGCATCACGGTAAAAGGAGCACGCGCACACAATTTGAAAAACATCGACGTGCAGTTTCCGCTCGGGTTGTTCACTGTCGTCACCGGAGTTTCGGGTTCGGGCAAATCGACGCTTGTCGAGGAAATTCTGTATCCTGCGCTGTACCGCCACGTTTACGATTCGAATCTCGAACCGCTTGCCCACGATAAAATCGAGGGACTCGAGCTTGTCGATAAGATCATCGAGATCGACCAGTCGCCGATCGGCCGCACGCCGCGTTCCAATCCGGCGACGTACACGGGTCTGTTTACTCCTATTCGTGATCTCTACGCGATGCTGCCCGAATCGCGTCAGCGCGGCTACAAGGCCGGACGTTTTTCTTTCAACGTAAAAGGCGGCCGCTGCGAGGGCTGCGAGGGTGACGGACTGAAACGCGTCGAGATGAATTTTCTGCCCGACGTTTACGTCACCTGCGACGTGTGCCGCGGCAAGCGCTACAACCGCGAGACGTTGACCGTGAAATACAAGGGCCTCTCGATCGCCGACCTGCTCGACACCACGATCGAAGACGCGCTGCCGCTGCTGGAAAATATTCCCGCGATAAAACAAAAGCTCGAAACGCTGATCGACGTCGGGTTGGGTTACATAAAGATCGGCCAATCCTCGACCACGCTTTCCGGCGGCGAAGCACAACGCATTAAACTCGCCAAGGAACTGTCAAAACGCGCAACCGGCAAAACGATCTACATTCTCGACGAGCCGACGACCGGCCTGCATTTCGCCGACGTTCACAAGCTGCTCGACGTACTGCAAAAGCTAGTTGACACCGGCAACACCGTCATCGTAATCGAACACCATCTCGACGTTATAAAGAGCGCCGACTACATAATCGACCTCGGCCCCGAAGGCGGCTCCGGCGGCGGCAAAGTCGTCGCCGCCGGGACGCCCGAAGAGGTAGTCCGCGTAAAAAGGTCCTACACCGGTCAGGCGTTGAAAATAGTTTTGGGTTGAACCGGCTGGACGACAAAGCGCTAACTGCGCATAATACATCTCATAGCTTTTCTATACAGTGCAAAATTCGACCAAACGACAGGGAGATCAAAATGTCCACAGCACAACAAGTTCAGCCCGAAATGCCGCCGCATGCTCAACTTATTCAGATGGCCAGCGCGTACTGGATCTCTAAGCTCGTTTACGCCGCGGCCAGGCTCGATCTGGCCGACCGTTTAGCGGACGGGGCGAAGAGCGCCGACGAACTTGCCGGGCCGACTGAAACGCACGCGCCGTCACTACACCGTTTTATGCGGACGTTGGCCAGTTTGGGCGTGTTGACATCGGTCGATGATCGGCGTTTTGCGCTGACGCCACTCGGCGAAGCCTTGAAGACGGGTGCTCCCGGCTCGGCGCGGTCGAGCGTGCTGTCGGTTGCGGGGCCGAGTTTTGTGCTCGCGTTTGAAGAGATAATGCACTCGCTCAAGACCGGAGAAACCGGATTCGAAGAGGCGTTCGGCATGCCGGTATTTGACTATTTCGCGCAGCATGCGGACGAAGCCTCGCTGTTCAGCGAATTGATGGTCGGATTTCACGGCGGCGAGACGGCGGCAGTCGCTGCGGCTTACGATTTTTCGGGCTTCGGCACGATTGTGGACGTTGGCGGCGGGACGGGCAACATGCTCTCTGCGATACTCTCGCATCACGAAGGCACGCGCGGCATTCTGTATGATATGCCACACGTTGCGAGAGAAGCTCCGGCTCTGTTGGAAAGGAACGGAGTTGCTGATCGTGTTACGATCGAAAGCGGCAGCTTCTTCGAGAGCGTGCCGGAGGGAGGCGACGCATATATCCTCTCGCACATCATTCACGACTGGAACGAGGAACAATGCCTCACGATCCTGGGCAACGTCCGCCGTGCGATGAAGCCCGACGGCCGCTTGCTGATTGTCGAATTCGTGCTTCCCGAAGACGACACGCCGCACCTCGGCAAACTCGCCGACATGGTGATGCTCATCGTCCCCGGCGGCCAGGAACGCACCGCGGCGGAGTACGATGCGTTACTGTCAAAGGCCCGGTTTAAGATGACCCGCGTCATACCGACCGAGTCGCCTGTGAGCATCGTCGAGGCCGTGCCGCTATAAACGCTGATACCGTGTCGGCTCGGTATTGGTTAAGGAGGTAGGTGCTCGCCTCACGTTCCGCGTTTTCGAGAGTTTCTATTTTGTCTCATCACAATCTTCACACTCTACTGAATAGCCTCGATCATCTCTTTCACCGCCTGGCTCAAGCCGACGAAAACGGAGCGCGAGATTATATTGTGGCCGATGTTGAACTCGGTTATTTCGGGGATGGCGGCGAGAGCTGGGACGTTGCGGTAGGTAAGGCCGTGGCCGGCGGCGATTATTAGGCCGAGATCGGTGCCGTGGACGGCGGCTTCGCGGAGGCGTTCAAGCTCGGCAAAGGCGCGTCGTTCGCCTTCGCCGTGAGCTGCTCGAGCGCCAAGCGTGGCTTCGGCGTATTCGGCGGTGCAAATCTCGACCTGCTGCGCGCCTGCATGAGTGGCAGCGTTGATCTGTTCGAGATCGGGATCGATGAAGATGCTGGCGAAGATGCCGACCGATTTCAGGTTGTCGATCGCATTTTTTACGGCGTCGAAGTTGCCGATCACGTCGAGGCCGCCTTCGGTCGTTATCTCATTCGGATTTTCGGGCACGAGCGAAACTGCGTCGGGATTAGTCCTCATCGCAATTCCGATCATCTCGGCTGTAGCGGCCATCTCGACATTCAAATAGGTCGTAACAACGTCGCGTAGCAACTCTATGTCGCGGTCTTGTATATGCCGCCGATCGCCGCGAAGATGAACGGTTATGCCGTTCGCGCCCGCCTGCTCGCAGATCACCGCCGCCGTGATGATGCTTGGCTCGATGGTTTTACGTGCCTCGCGAATCGTGGCGACGTGGTCGATGTTTACGTTTAACCGGGCAGTCATATAAGAAGTTTTACCACAGAGAACACTGAGGGCACAGATCAAAACGCTTTTGTTCGATTCCTATCAATTAGCTTTCCCCTTGAACTCTGTGGTCTCTGTGGTTCGGTCTTGATCGATCTCGTACAGGCCTCGCCGAGCGTTGCCGCGAATTTGCGATAGCTCGCCTATCATGCGCCGCGTGTCGCGGAAGACGCTGACTTTCGATCCGGCGACGTCGTTCCAGCGGACCGGAATTTCGGCAAGTCGAAGTTTGTGGTGATTCGCGACGAATAAAAATTCAACATCGAAGCCGAATCTGTCGATCGTCATCAGATGGAGCAGCGGACGAAATTTCGTCAGGTTGAACGCTTTGAAACCGCATTGTGTATCTGAGAATGGCAAGCCGGACATCGTGCGAATTATCAGGTTCATCACGCGGCCGCCCTGCTCGCGGCGCCACGGCTGGTGCGTGCCGATCAGCGAGCGGTCGAGAGCGCGCGAGCCGAAAGTTACGTCATATTCGCCGCTTTTAATCGGACCGACCAGTTTCGACATTTCGTCGATCGGCGTGGAAAGATCGGCATCACTGAAGAGAGCGATGTCGGCTCGAGCGGCGAGCAAACCGGTCTTTACAGCGAAACCCTTCCCGCGGTTTTCTTCGTAACGAATAACGTTTGAGCCTAGAGACGGAAATTTTGCGCAGGCCGATTTTGCGACATCGGCGGTCGCGTCCTTCGAACCGTCGTCAACGATTATGACCTCTGAGTTGGGCGATTTTTCCGCCAGAAAAGTAAAGATCACGGCAAGGGAATCGCCTAGCCGCCCTTCCTCTTCAAACGCTGGGATCACTATGGACAGTTCCGGTTTCATCGAGCGAAATGTAGATGGTAAAGCCTGTGAATACAAAAGTAAAACCACTAAGGCCAGGCAGCGTTGGATTCTATTTTCGGCAACTTTGGAGCCTCATTCGGCACCTAAAATGTGCTACAATCGAATGCGAGTTTGGGCACGCCATGCGAAGAAATTTCATCTTTATAGCGTTGATCCTGGCCGGTATCGGCGGCGTTGCGGGCGGCCTTTTCGGCAGGCTGCAGAGCACGACCTCGGCCGATACGGGCATAACGCCGCAGCGCGTTGTGGCCGATTACCGCGAGGCTCTCGACGTGATCGGGAAAAATTATGGTGGGAAAACGGATTATGAAGAGATCACCGACAGCTCTATCCAGAGCATGCTGTGGACGCTCGATCCGCACTCGGCATTTTTCACGCGAGACGAATTTAAAAAGCTGACCGAAGAGCAGGCGTCGCAGTTTTACGGCATCGGCGTTTCGATCCTTCAGCATCGCGACGGCGTTTACGTGCAATCGATCGTTCCAAACACGCCGGCCGATGCCGCAGGACTGCGTTACGGTGATCGCATTGTGCAGGTTGACGGAAAAGACGCGACTGAGTGGACGAGCGCCGAAGTTTCCCGAAACGTTCGCGGCGAGCGTGCAACGACCGTGAAGGTGAAGGTCGAGCGGGCAAGCTCGAACACGCCGCTGGTGTTTGACATCGTTCGCGGCGGCGTTCCGTTACCGTCGATCAGAAATTATTTTATGCTGCCTGACGGCGTCGGTTACATAGGGCTGACGGGCGGGTTTCAGGAAACAACGGCGGAAGAGCTTAATGACGCAATGAAGGCTCTTGAAAAGCAGGGAATGAGATCGCTGATCCTCGACCTGCGAAACAATCCCGGCGGCATTTTGGAGCAGGCGGTCGCCGTGGTCAGCCGTTTTATTCCCGGCGATCAAACAGCAGTTTCCGTGCGGGGAAGATCGAGTAGCTTCGTGTCGCGCGAATTGCGGACGAGCGGGACCAGCGCCGAGAAACTGCCGCTGGTCGTGTTGATGAACGGCGGCTCGGCGTCGGCTTCGGAGATCGTCGCCGGAGCGATACAGGATTACGGGCGCGGCATTGTGGTCGGTTCGGACAGTTTCGGAAAAGGTCTCGTTCAGCGCGTATTTCGGCTTCCTTACGGTACGGGATTGACGCTGACAACGGCGCGTTACTACACGCCGTTCGGCCGCTCGCTGCAGCGCGATTATTCGAGCGGGTCGATCTATGATTACTATGCGAATCATGACGACGAAGCCGCTAGGGGTCAGCCGAAACCGGCGGGCGTTCCTGTAACGCTGCCCGACGGCCGGACGCTTTTCGGTGGGCGCGGCATCGAGCCGGATGTGGTTGCAAAAGCACAGGAGTTTAACGCACTGCGCGTGCGGTTAAACGACGCGGCGTTCTTTTTCGTTCGACAACTCGTTGCCGGCAAGATTGCCGGTCTCGAATCGTATAGAGTAGACAAGCAGAGTCAGCAGCATGCGTTGCAGGCGACCGCTTTCCCAATTTCCGACAAGCTATTTGAAGCATTTCGTCAGCACACGCTGGCAAATAAGGAAAACGGTTTGACGGCTGAGAACATTGCTTCCGAAATAGACTACGTAAAAGCGCGGTTGCGGCAAGAGATCGCAACGGCAAATTATTCGAATGAAGCTGGTGCGCAGGTTCTTCTTGAGGTCGATCCGCAGCTTATAAAAGCAGCAGAATCCATGACTATCGCTCGTCAAATGGTCGAGAAAAATCTCGCGATGCGCCGTTAAACGAATTTTTAGACTGGATGAAGGCACGGTTTGTAGATTCCGTGTCTTCTGTGTTTTTCGTGGTTGGTTTTGAAAATGATTGGAGCGGCAAGCGTCGCCGCTTGCCTTGGTGTTAAGCACGAACAGATTTTCGCGTCGAAGCAACGCTCATTGCAGGCTGGCAGATTGCGTTCCAGTCATCGTTTCGGAATACGGCGGAATTTGCGGTAAAATATTGAAAGAAAAGCATTTCGGATGGTGATGTATAAGCAGATTGGCATCCTTACGGGCGGCGGCGACGCTCCGGGTTTGAACGCGGCGATTCGCGCCGTCGTGCGGACTGCGATCGGTGAATTTGGGATGAAGTGCGTCGGCATCGAAGACAGCTTTGAGGGCATTCTCGGCGAAACGCACACAATGAATTTGACGAAGCAGACGGTGAGCGGCATATTGCCGCGCGGCGGCACGATCCTGGGGACGCGAAACAAAGGCAGCTTTGTCAAGATGGTTGACGGCAAACCGTCGATCGCCGAAATGCCGGTCGGCGAGGCTCTCGCGAACCTCGACATTCTTGGGATCGAGGCGCTCATCGCCATCGGCGGCGAGGGAACGCTGGCCATCGCCGAGCAGTTTCAGAAACGCGGATTTCCGGTGATCGGCGTGCCAAAAACAATCGACAACGATCTTGCGGCGACGGAATTGACGTTCGGATTCATGACGGCCATCGACATCGCGACCGAAGCTCTCGACCGTCTGCACACTACGGCCGCGTCGCACGACCGCGTGATGATATTGGAGGTGATGGGCCGTAACACCGGTTGGATCGCGCTGCACGCCGGGCTTGCAGGAAGCGCCGATATAATATTGATACCCGAGATTCCCTTCTCGTTCGAGTCGGTCGCGAGAAAAGTCGAGGAAAGAGAAAAAAGCGGTTCGCGGTTTACAAACATCGTCGTCGCCGAAGGCGCGACCGAAGTAGGAAAGAGTAACATCTACTCGGACACGCAGGAGCTGCGGCTTGGCGGCATCGGCGATCACGTTCGAAAGGTTGTGGAGCGGACGACCGGAAAAGAATCCAGATGCACCGTGCTAGGGCATCTGCAACGAGGCGGCAGCCCGAACGCTTTCGACAGAATGCTCGGCACGAATTTCGGAGCTTGCGCCGTGCGTGCGCTTGCGGGTGGCGAAACCGGCAGGATGGTGGCGCTGCAATCCGGCACAATCATAACGGTGCCTTTGTCCGAGGCATGCGCGAATATTAAAACCGTGCCGCCCGACGGCCAGCTCGTTCGCACAGCTCGGGATATAGGAATTTCGTTTGCCGCACCGACGGAGTCCAAAGTCTAAAGTCCAAAGTCCAAAGTCGGTGACCAGGCGGATTTTGGACTTTAGACCTTGGACTTTAGACTATCTTCTATGGAAGAAGTGAAAAAGAAACTACAGGAAGAGCTGGCGTCGCTTGACGACGAACTTCATTTTAAGCTGCCGGCCGAGATTCAAAAGGCGCGCGAGTTTGGCGATCTGCGTGAGAATGCAGAGTACAAGGCGGCGCTCGAAAGGCAGACGTTTGTGAAAGCGCGGCTGATGCAGGTGCAGCAGCGGATGCGGGAAATGGACTCCATCGACATTGCGGCGCTTCCACACGACCGCATCGCTTACGGCTCGAAGGTCGTTTTGTTCGATCTGGAAAAAGAAGAAAAGATAACGTACAAGCTCGTCACGCCCGAAGAAGGTGACCCGGAGAAAGGCCTGCTCTCGACGCTCTCGCCGATCGGATCGGCGCTGATCGGCAAGGAAGAAGGCGACGAGATAAAAGTAAAAACCCCAACCGGCTGGCGCAGCTTCGAAGTCAGCCGCGTCGCTACGATTCACGAACAGGATTAGCTCTCAGGAAGCGTGAAAAGACAAACTTGCGTTCCGATCGTTAAGCAAGCGGTCTTCGACCGCGTGTTTTTGCAGCTTGCGTTCCGATCGTTAAGCAAGCGGTCTTCGACCGCGTGTGTTTGTCGCGCGCCGCCGCCACCACGGTCGAAGACAGTTGGCTCAATGCCGTTGAGCGCTCGTTCACACTCACGGTGCCGGCCCGAAATTGCTTTTTTCGTTTCCGTATCTGAAAATTGAACCGAGCAATCTGCTTCATCTTCGAATAGCTAACTGCGGTTGGATGAACAACTTAAATCTCGGTGCAGGTATCAGCCATGGGGCGATGCGCATTATCGATGCAATGGTGCGAGGACTTGCCGCGCTGGGAGTGCCGCCGAATGTTTTGACGACGATCGGCGTGATGATAAACGTCGGGTGCTGCGTTCTGTTTGGGTTTGGCGAGTTTTTCTGGGCCGGAATCGTTCTCATTGTCGCAAATATCTTCGACATGCTCGACGGCAGCGTTGCTCGCCTGACGGGGAATGTTACAAAGTTCGGCGGCTTTCTCGATTCGTCGCTCGACCGGCTTTCAGACATGGTCGCGTTCCTGGGCATCATAATCTTTTACGCCGGGAACAACTCGCAGAAATCGCTGCTTTACGTGACGCTCGCTGGGGTTGCGATGATCGGGTCGGTGCTGGTCAGTTATTCGACGGCGCGAAGTGAGGCTCTCGGCGTGAGGGCGAACGTCGGTTTCTTGCAGCGGCCGGAACGCATTGTTCTGCTGATAATCGGCGCCCTTTCGACCTGGGACTGGAGCTCGGATTTCTTTTTGTTCAATCGAATGCCGCAGGTGCTTTGGGTACTGGCGGTTGGGTCGATATGGACGTTCATTCACCGAATGATTCACATTTGGAAGGAGTTTAAGCAGATCGAGGGCAGAACCGCGAACACATGATCGAATGGATCTCCGAATTTTGGACTTCGCTCACGTGGGGCAGGATCGCTTTGGGCGCCGCGGTTTTCGTCATTTCTTTTTTTCTTAGTATCGTTATCGTTGCCGTCGTCATTGTAAAAATTCCGGCGAATTATTTCAGCTCGCACTACCAACAGGATTTTATGCCGAATGCTTCATGGCTCAAGCGTTGGGGAGCGACTATCTTAAAAAACCTTGTCGGATTCGCACTGGTACTCGCCGGAATCGCAATGCTGATCGGGCCGGGGCAGGGGGTTTTGACTATACTGATTGGGCTGATATTGATGGATATTCCGGGCAAACGGCCGCTCGAAGCAAGGATCATCGGCCGCCCGACAGTGCTCGCCGCAGCAAACGGCTTGCGGGCGAAATACGGTAAGCCCCCGCTCATTGTTGATTAAAAATGGGTCTTCGCAAACTCTTAGGACGTAAGGATAAGACCGACCCGGTGGAGGAACGCCGCCGATATCTTTTGGCGCACGGCCGCATCACGGACGGCCGGATTATCGACAGCGATACGAACCCGCGGGGCAGTGAGGTGGTTTTTTATCGCTATACGCTGAACGGCGTCGATTTCGAATCGTCTGAGCTGCTCTCGGATGAGCAGCGTTGCGACCGATTGAAATACGCGCCCGGCTCAAAGATCGGCGTACGATACGACCCGAAGAATCAGGGAAATTCGACGTTGGAATAACGGTTTTTCTACAGGATGTGCAGGACATACAAGATGCACCTCTTGATTTTATTCTCTTCATCCTATGTATTTTGTTTGAATTATGTTTCGCAAGATGCTGATAGCAAATCGTGGCGAGATTGCGTGTCGCGTGATACGTGCTTGCCGCGAGATGAATATTGGCACGGTGGCGGTCTATTCCGATGCAGACCGCGACGCGCTGCACGTGCGGATGGCGGACGAAGCATTTCATATCGGGCCGTCGCCGTCGAGCGAGAGCTATTTGAAATTCGAGAAAGTAATCGATGCTGCTGTTAAGGCGAGGGCCGAAGCGATTCATCCCGGTTACGGTTTTTTATCCGAGAATCCGGTGTTTGTGCGAGCGGTTGCCGAGACGGGCATAACATTTATCGGCCCGCCGCCCGAAGCGATGGAAGCGATGGGCGGGAAGATATCGGCGCGAAAGATCGCCATTGAAGCGGGTGTTCCAGTCGTGCCGGGAACGACCGAGCCTCTGAAATCGCTTGAGGATGCCGCGAAAACCGCGCAAGAAATCGGCTACCCGATAATGCTAAAAGCTTCGGCGGGCGGCGGTGGAAAGGGAATGCGTCTGGTCAATTCTTCGGATGAGCTTAATTCTGCCTATGAAACCTCGCGTGCCGAATCACTTGCGAGTTTTGGTGATGACGCGGTTTACATAGAAAAGGCCGTCGTGCGGCCCCGTCACATCGAGATTCAGGTTTTTTCCGACACGCATGGATATCACGTTCACCTCGGAGAACGCGAGTGCTCCATACAGCGGCGGCATCAGAAGGTGATCGAGGAAGCGCCGTCGCCGATCGATTCCGCGGAGCTTCGCGAAGCGATGGGCGCCGCAGCGGTGAAAGTTGCGAGTGCGGTCGATTACGTCGGTGCCGGAACGGTCGAGTTCTTAATATCTGACGTGGACAAGTCGTTTTACTTTCTAGAAATGAACACGCGTTTGCAGGTCGAGCATCCTGTTACCGAGCTCGTGACCGGGATCGATCTTGTTCGAGAGCAAATCAAGGTTGCCGCGGGGGAGCCTTTGTCATTCAAGCAGGATGATGTTCGATTGACGGGGCACGCCATCGAGTGCCGAATCTACGCCGAAGACCCGGACAATAACTTTCTTCCATCGCCGGGAAAAATAACGCGGCTACGCATTCCGCAGGGGCCGGGTGTTCGCGACGACGGCGGTGTTTACCTCGGAGCCGAGGTTTCGATCTTTTACGACCCGATGATCTCGAAATTTGCCGTCTGGGGCCGCGACCGAGCCGAGGCGATCGATCGGATGCGCCGGGCTCTTGCCGAATATGAGATCGGAGGGATAAAAACGACGCTGCCGTTTTTCCGTGAGGTTGTTCTTGATCCCGAATTCATTGCCGGCCGCCTCGACACAGGGTTCATTTCTTCTTTCGAACAGCGCCGCACTAAAAGCGAGCAGGATCGTGAGATCGAAGCGTTCGCCCTTATAGCTGCAGCGCTTTCGTCTCAGAAGAAGAAATCTGCTGGAACGACTAAAATCACCGCCGATTCGAAATGGGCCAGAGCCGCAAGGCAGACTGGCGTCAATAACGGAATTTAAAATAAAAAAAGCGGGTGCCGAAACACCCGCCTCAAAGCATTCGCCAGTTTATTCAATCGTACTTGGGAAGAGCTACAAAATTCTGGTCTGCGAGATCGCTGTCGAGTGTGAAAGTGAGCGTGTCCGGTGCAAAGAGGTAGCGTTTGTGCGAGGCGGTTAGGAAATAAAGCTCCGCAACCTCAAGGCCCTCAAACCGGTAGTAGCCGAATGAACTCGTTCGCGCGTTCATAACTGCCCCGGTGCTCGGGTTCGTCAGCGTCAGCCAGGCGTTTGCGATACCGCGGCCCGAACTATCGGTGATGCGGCCCGAAACCTCTGCCGAACCTGCGCTCGGCGAAAGTTGTACGTTCGAGTAGGTGCAGGTGACTTCCTCGCCTTCTTCCAACTTGATGGTTACTTTGCGGTTCGCAAAATCTATAACATTCGAATATTGAACCTGGTCCGGAATCGTATCATTTACCGCACACTCTATATCCGCCAGCGACCACCCGGTGAGCAAGGCTTCCGTTACCGTTATCCAGTTGCTCGAGCCGAGCTTTGCAAACTTGTAAAGATCGGTTACGATCTTGCGATCGGCCGGCTGTGCATTGTTGTCGGTCAGCGTAAAGTTCGACGGGCTCGACAGGTTTGTCGAGGAAAAGGGAAACGCCGTTGTTGATGCGCCGGTCCCGTTGAACGGCGACGCTTGCTTGATGAGCGTCACTTTTGCCGGCTGGTAAAAACAGAAGTTTACGCTCGTAATCGTCGTTTTGTTGGGATTCTGCAAATTGCTGCCGCTGAACCCGCCGGACGGGTACCAATAAACGCGCCCCGGGTTTCCGGAAGACGCGCCGATGATGACGGCGCTGATCGCCTTTTGCGAGCTCCAGTTTAGCGAGTTGCCCGAACGTTGTGTCGTAATTGTTCGAGTCAGATCCTCAGGACCGGTTAAATCCCGCGACGGGTTAGTATTGTCTTTGAACGGAAAGGTGGTCGACGACGTTGAAGGCGTGTAATTCAACTTGATTTCATTGTCCGTCGTAACGTGCTGCAAGTTCGAGTTTGAACTGTCGTTAACTGCCTTGCACCAGAAGCTGTTCCAATTCATCCATGTATCCAAAGTCGGAACCGGATCGTCACCCTTTTTGTCTTCGCGATCCAAAACTCTTTGGGCCGGCAGGGTTGACGTCAGCATTGTAATGCAGAGCACGAATACGCAGAAGGCTGCGAAAGATTTACGGTTCGAGACCGATGCTTGGGGATTCATATCTGTCTTCACTCCTGAATGTATGCAAAGCTAAACGCGAAATGGGCTGAATCTTCCAGGAAATGTGAACACGGGCAAATTCAGAATGTGAAAGGTCTGTAAGCCGTTGAGCGAGTGAAGGTTTAACAATATTTAGAAGTATTGTAATTTGATTGAAATCGGTGGATCAGACAGGCCGGTTGATTTGAAAAAGGGAAAAGGCGTGAACGTATGTTTAACATTCACGCCTTTCTTCTATGCCGAACAGTTGAGGGTCAGTTCGAAGCCACGAAATCGTAGCCATCGAGATTGTCTTCCAAGGATATGGTTCTCTGGCCGTCAACAAATTGGTATCGCTTATGCGTCGCGGTTACAGAGTAAAGCTCGCCTACGACCAAATCGTCAACACGGTAGTATCCGAATGAATTCGACAGCGCGCCGCGAACTTCACCGGTCGTGCCGTTGGTGATCAAGATCCTTACGCTGGCAATTCCTCGACCACCGGTTGAGATGGCTCTGCCGGTCAACGCAACCGGCGCGGCACTCGGTATCAGGATAGAATCGTCCTCGAAGCAAAACCTGACCTCGGTAAGAGGCAAAAAGCCGCCAGTGCCGTCGGGCGGCGTCGTAAGACCAACTCCATCAGGGATTCCACCCCTTGAGCCGTTGGGATAAGGATAATAATAAGAGTCGCCGCTGGGTGTGTTCATGATCACAACGGTAATATCTAAGTTGGACGACCAATTAATAGATTGGCCGGATCTTATGATCGAAACATTACGCGAGGCCGATTCCGGTGTGCCCGCAGGCAAAGTTCGCGTGACGCCATTCGGATGTACGCCGTTCAAAAACGGATACGGACCTGAAGGCCCTTGCGGTGGCGGAATGTCGGACAGCATGAGTTCCCAATCTTCAGTAACGAAGCTCCAAATTCCACCCGTCTTTCTTAGTTTTTCACAGTTAAAAAGCGATGAGATGTAAATGGGTGTGGGTGCAGTCAAAACCGGAGGCGGAGCGTCTTCGCCCGCCTTTTTTGACCGGTCACTTCTGCTCTGCGCATTAACAGAGTTGAGCAATGGAACACCAAACAAAAGCGCAATGACTGCGAGAGTCAGCGAGAGATTCATCAATTTGCGTAGTTTCATTTCGTTTCACTCCGAAAATGGTAAAGTTCAAGCCGTGCGGCGCAAACAGAAATTTCGTAATAATAGCGCTGATGTCGCTAAATTCCAGATAATTCGATAGCCAAATATTAAGCAACACCAAGCCGAAAAGTCAAACTATTTCAGTAAAGTTGGTCGCGTAAATAAAGATAAATCAATATTTCGCTGATATTTACGGACTGATAATTTCGAAAAGACGGGCCAGATCGGCAATTCTTGCATAAAAACGGGTGGATCGAAATCCACCCTTTTTACCAGGAGTCTAGAAGTTGGCATGTCGGTTACTCACGCCCGCCCCTTTCGCCCTGAGTCCTTGAAACCGCCCATTTGCGGTGCAAAAAGACGATTTTGCCATCGATTCCAGTGTCTTGAACAATAATTTCCGGAAAAGTATCGAGGCCTGCAAAAATTATTCGAATTAGATTATCGCTCAAAGCTGACAAAAAGTCATCCCTTAATTTCATATCCGACGTTCAATGGGCGTGAAGGCAGCAGCTTCTTGAAACCTGTACAGCTTACTTTAAGTAGATAAAGGGTTAAAAAAAAGGCCCGGTCATTGACCGGACCCCTTAACATCTAAGCTTTTTAATGGTTTCACCTTAAATTACCGACAAAATTTACCCCAGTCAGACTATCATTGAGGACAAAAGACTGCGTTTCCTGATCAAATACGTAACGTTTCGCGCTGGCAGTAACGGTGTAAAAGTTTCCGGTCATAAGGTTGAAAAACGTGTAGTAACCGAAAGAATTGGTCATTACGCTCGACCGTTCGCCAGTGGCAGCGTTTTGCACGGTCAACCAGACATTTTTTATTCCCCGTCCGTTCCTGTCCACAACCCTGCCTGACACGTTTGCCGGAGCAGCCGACGGCGCCAATTCCTGACTGTTGAATGTGCAGGTGACCGATTCACCTGGTTCGACCTTGATCGTTGCCTGCCGGCTCGCAAGATTCACCGTCGAGTTCTGGATGTTCGACATGCCGTCGCCGGGTGTTTCCTGACACTGAATCGACGTCAGCGACCAACCGGACAGGCTGCCTTCGGTAATCGTGATATCGCCTGCCGATTCCAGCGGCACGATGTTCGGATTGACGTACCGGTCAGCGGGCTGGACATCGTTATCGATCAGGGCAAAGGTCGCGGTTCCCAGATTTGTGGCCAAATATCCGAACGAAGCATTCGAAGCGGTTCCGCCGCCGACGCTGGTAACTTGTTTTATGATCGTTACGCGTCCCGGCATAGTCGGCGGCTGCGCACCGCCGATCCAAGAATGCAGCAGCCGGTTCGGGCTTACGCTATCGGTGTTCCAAACGACGCCTTCGGTCGTCCCGTTCATTATCTGCTGCGAAACTATCGCAGGGCTGGCATTCGGGTTCGATTCCAAATATAAAGCCGCAACACCGGCAACATGCGGCGACGCCATCGACGTCCCGTTCATAAACCTTGTCGATACGTCGTCGCCGTTGCTCAAAGAGAGAACGCCGTTGCCCGGCGCGTAGAGATCAAGACACGGACCCTGATTTGAATATCCGGGGCGGTAATCGTTACTCGCGATAGACCCTACGGTAAGAACATTGGGCGTCCGTGCGGGCGAGTAATTACAGGCGTTCGATCCGAAATTTCCGGCCGCAACCGAATAAGTGACGCCAGATGCAATTGATGACTCGAGGGCACTATCAAGTGAGTTGGAGCCGCCCGAAGCAGTAATGCTTATATTCGCGACCGCAGGATTGATGCGGTTTGCGGTGACCCAATTGACTGCCGCTACAAGCTCAGAAACCATGCCGCTTCCGTCGCACCGCAGTACGCGGACGGAATGCAGCGTAACGTTCTTGGCAACGCCGTAGGTCGAGCTTCCGACCGTTCCGGCGACGTGCGTTCCGTGTCCATAACAGTCGTTGCCGTTCTGGCCGTCGTTGGTGAAATCGACCGAGTTGTTTGCCCGACCGCCGAATTCCTGATGCGTTGTCCTGATTCCAGAATCGATAATGTAAGCGTTAACTCCGGCACCGCTTGCTGTGTATTGGAACGAGCTGTTAAGCGGTTGTGTTCGCTGGTCGATTCGGTCGATGCCCCAAGTCGCGTTCGGTTGAATGGCGGTTGACATTACAAGAGCATCTTCTTCCACGTACATTACTCGGTCGTCCATGCTCAGGGCGATCGCGTCTTTCTCGGAGAGCTCGGCGGAGAAACCTTTAAGAGCCATTTCGTATATCTTGTCAATATTTGCCCGGTATTCACCGGCAAGCTCGAACGAAGTCGATTCCGGCGAAGCGAGACCTTCGCGGCCAGAGGTTTTTTCATTCAGAACCACTATGTATCGCCCAGGAATTGCGTTGACCGATCGGACAAGTTTTTCCTCCTTGGCAGCGGAGCCATGCGGGGCAATGCCAACGACAAGAAAAATTGCGAGCACCAGGCTCGAAAGGGCGAGAAGCTTTTTCATCTTGATTTGGATCTCCGTGAAAACTTTAAGGATGGGTTTTGCGAAAAGTTGGCGAGAATGAACTGCGGTCGGAAAACCGACGTATAAACAAAATAAAACAATTTACAAAAAGCGTCAACAACAATTTATTCAGATTGATTTACCGAATCCTCGTGATGAAAGAAAACCGGTCAGAATGACCGTTTCAGTGGGATTTTTCGCGGAGCCGAAAGGTGAACGGTGAGGCGATTTGGTAAACTCTTACGAGTATGGAAGAGAAACTGAGGCAATTTCAGGGCAAGAAGATCGATGTGAATTGCGGCAATGCCGCGTTGTTTCGCGGCACGGTCGAAGGAATTGAGAATGGATTGTTAATGCTGCGTGACGAAGACGACGATGTAACGTTTCTTTGTGTTGGGAAGATCATCGCGATCACCGAATGCTCGCAGGCTGCAACGCGGCCGGGTTTTATCGGCCAGAAGTAAAAGCAATCATCGTACAAACAACAAAGCCCGAAACAAGAATGTCTCGGGCTTGTTCCATCATTTATTCCGAAATCTATTTCTTTTCCTCGGTCTCGGTTGGTTTCGGCGCAACTGTTTCGGTGACCAGGCGGCGGAAGCCTACAATTCGCTTTTCCCAATATCCTTTGAACGGCGAATACGTGATGCCTTTGCTGGAAGAAGCGTGGTAAAAACCGTTCGCGTCGGCGACGATTCCCATGTGGCCGAGGCGGTTCATAAAGACGAGCGTTCCGAATTTAAATCTCTCATCGCCTTCGACCGGAACGGAAGCCGCCCACAGGCTGCGAGCGCTTTGTCGCGTGAAGCCCATCCCGGCTTCAGCGAAAACCGACCAGACAAAACCCGAGCAGTCATAGCGAAAGGGGCCGGTCGAGCCATACCGATACGGAACGCCGAGCTTTGACTGAATCGAACGCATCATTGCAGAGGTTGTCGAAGCCGCGAATAGCGAACCGCGATTTGCCGCCGCCGTCATGGCGTTGAGCGGGCTCGATTCGCCTGTTTTCTTTACGAGCGACTGATTGTATTCTTCGCTGACGGCGATGTCGTTGGTGAGCGGCTGGCGCGAGGGAGCGTTGGTCGGCTGAGAAGAAATTGAAGCTTTGGTTTTATCGGCGGCAGGTGCAGGCGGCTGATTTACAGGCTGGCTGAGAACCGGTTTGCTCACCCTGTCTCTACTTTGTGCGGAGATTCCTTCGGCGAAAACCGCACAGATAAGAAGCCCTGCGGCCAAAAACAAAATGATCTTCATCAAATTCTTCAAAACTTACTACTCCTACACGCGGCAAAATTCAAATGCAAAAACTCGCTTGTCGAAGCGTAGCTTTCCGATACAATCCGAATTTTTTCCGCTTGATAAATTGACTTAACTTTTCGAGTGACCGACGGGTCTGAAAACTTGCATTGGGGAATGCAAAAACAGTTTCAAACTATAAGCCAAAAGAGAGCCTAGCATAACCGGCGGGCATAATGCAAATGTGCCATGCGCGCATAGCCGCTCAGGAGGGGTGGCTGCGTTTAACAGCCGGAACGGTTGAATTCTCCAATCACGGACCGCCCCGCCTTTCGGTCACCCCGCCTCAACGGCTATAGGTTTTTTGGTTTTTGGGCTTTCCTTTTCGGAAAAGCCCTTTTCACTCCCGCCCGGCGCTCGTTCAGTTGTCCATCGTATGCAGAGAGATATTTTTAATAAATCCCACGTTCCAAAAAATGCAGAAGCCTGACCGTAAGGGAGGGCGTAACATCCGACTTGAGTGTTACGCCCTGCCTTACGGTCAGGCTTCTGCATTTAAAAGTTAAAGGTCCAGCCAGAGATGACCGAACCTCAATTAACTCTTTTTTCCAACTATGCCGAGAATGATGTGCCGCAGCCGCAGCCGCCGGTGGCGTTGGGGTTTTCGAAGGTGAAGCCGGAGCCCATCATATTTGAGGTGTAATCGATGGTTACGCCGTTGAGATATTGGGCGGAGAACATATCGACGAAGAGCTTGATGCCGTGCTGATCGACGATGAAATCGCCCTGCCGCGAATCTTCTTCGACGTTGAGGCTGTATTGGAAACCCGAACATCCGCCCGGAACCACTCGGACGCGAAGCCCGGCCGTTTCCGGAAGATCGTCTTCCGCCGCCAAAAACTTTTTGATCTCTTCCGACGCCGGAACCGACACGTTCAATTCAACGCTCGGTGCTGCAACTGCTGCCATAATATTTTTCTCCTGCCAAAAATTTGGATTCGGCTCGCGCCGAATCCTTACATTAATTTCAATTTTAGTTGATTTGCGCTGGAAGTTCAAGCAATGACTGGAGCGTTTCTTCGTGCTTCGCACTCACCGCAAGCAGGGATGCTTGCGGCTCCAGTCACTATTTCAACGTGATTTCGATCGAGTAGGCTGCACCCGTGCCGGGCGGATCGTCGATCGTTCGGACGCCGTAAACCTGGATGCTGTATTCGCTGGTGATCGGCATCTTGCCGGACCATTCGCGTGGATAGCTTACGTCCTCGGCAATCATCGAATCCTCGGTCGGCCCGAGTACTTTTGTTTCATAGATCGAAAGATGGGCGTTCGGGTCGGATGAAATTAATCTAACACTTAGCGTCTGGCCGCGGCGCGTACGCAGGACGTATGCGTCGTAGTCGGCATATTGGCGCTGGAGCTTTGCTCGATACGTAACCGTGTTTTTTCCCTTTGGGAAAACAACACGGCGGACCGTGTCGCCGAACGACGCAGTAGCCAGAAGCGAAATGATCAAAAGGACCGCGGTGAGATGAAGCAGCGTTGAAATCGTTCGTGGTTTCATATTCATTATAGTAATCAGTTTTGCCTGTGATGTGAAAGTGAGGGCGGCGAGCCGCAAAGAGAAATATATGCAACTCATCGGAAAGGCAGAGCCTTTCCGCACAGCAATGCTGCCGGAGCCGCCGTTACGGCGTTACGGTCAGTGAAAATTTGCGGGTTTGCATTTCGCCGCCTCGGGCGGTCACCGAGAAAACGAATGTGCCTGTCGTGTTCGTCGGTCCAGTTAGCTCGCCCGTTTGAGAGTCGATGCTGAACCCGGATGTGGTCATAGGCAGCACGTTACCGCTGAGGTACCACTTGATCGGCTGCGAGTTGCCGATCGCATTGAACTGAAAGCGAACCGGCGTCCCCTTTTTAACGTCCGGCAGATAGTGTGAATTCGTGATCGTCGTGCCGCGCACCGTCAGGCGTAAAGCGTCGCCGTCGTACAGGTTTTGGCTGTCGGTGAAATACACCGTGTAAACGGCGCTGTTTGGCCGAGTGGGCGTACCGGTTATCTCGCCTGTCGCCGGGTTGAGCGCCAACCCAGCGGGCACGCCACCCGTAAACTTGTACGGCGGACGACCGCCCAGAACCTTTAGAGTGACGGCATAAGGTTGGCCGATAATGGCATCAGGGAGCCATCTGGCGACCAACGCCATCTTCTTTACTTCCAGTGTGAAAGGCTGATCGAAGGAGCCTCCGGCAGTATCGGTTACGGTAACGCGGATGTTGAATTTACCGGTTTCCGACGGCGTGCCGTGAAGCGTGCCGGACTGTCCGTCCAGCGTGATACCGCGTGGCAGCTTACCCTCGGCGAGAGCGAATGTGGTGGCCGAGCGGACCGGAGACGATGCGACGAAGGTGAAGATGTAAGGATGGCCGACGACGGCCGGCGGCAGAGCGTTGTCGGATATGTACAAGCGCCTAACGAAACCGATGATCGGCGTGCTTATCTCTCCGGGCGTTCCTTCGCGTCCCTGAAAGATGATCTCTCCTTTACCGGGGCTGCCAAAGAGTTGTATGTCTCGTTGCTTTCCTCCGAAGGTGCCGGTGCCTTTAACCTCAACGGACGAACTCGTCTGATAAAATGAGGTGATCTTGTAGGTTCCTTCCGGCGTGGTCAGCTCGCCGACCAAAGACCGTCCCTCCCTGCGAAGGTCCATAAGCACGTTTACAGGAATGGTGACTCGTTTAGGAAGCCGTCTGCCGTAGGTGCCGCCCCAGCGTCCCAGGCTATCGAAGGCGCATGTAGGCAAAGTGATTGTGTTTGGACCGATGAGCCGGGTTTCGTCGCCGGTACAGAACGATCTTACTTCGGCCTCGCCTTCGATCATTGTCGTCAGCACGCCTAGGTCGGTGCCGGACTCGCCCTCGATCGGTCGCCAAAGCGCGGTCTCGGTCACGATCTCCTGAATCTTGTCATTGTAGGTTTGACCGATTGAAAAACCGGCGGGCAGAAGCTCGGAAAAAAACGGACCGCTTTGGCGTTCGGAGCCGACCGGTATTATCCCCAGTTCGTCGTCCTTCGGCCGCGTGTTTTTCTTTTTGGCGGGCTTCCGTTTCCACTTGTCGCATTGAATCATGTGGCTGCGGGTAATATCTCCCTTACGCTCACACCTGATCGAGCATCGATTCTCGGCCCAGACGACCGTTTTTATCGTTTTGGTTTCGCCGTCGATCGTTTCGTCGTCGCAGGAAAGCTCGGCTTCACTGCCCTTGTCGCAGATCACTACCGCATCGCATCCTTCGAATGGTCTTTCCATCTTTCCGAGTTCGTGAATCTCAGTGAAACTCTCAAAAGAACTGTTGGGATCCTCGACGGGTCTGGTGAATCTTAAACTGCAGGAGGGCTCTTTACCGCGGCCGAAGTCGGGGAATTTCATCTTGACCATGCAGCTGCATTTCACGCAGTCTGCTAAAATCCCGTTCCGAGCCGCATGATAGTTGGCGCCAAAAACGAGTGCCGCGAAAAGGACGAGCATTGTCCATAGCCCTCTGTCATTCATGATTCTCCTCCTCCGGTCCGTCAGTCGAACCGTTGAGTCTGGCGAGATGTAAACGTGGTGATGTTAGGTCCGGGCGCAGCCGGATCAATTCATTCAACGTCGCGACGGCGGCCTGCCGCTGCCCGGAGAGTTCGAGCGCAATCGCCTTGCCTTCGTAAACGTCTGCGTCGAAGCCTAGCTTGAGCGCTTGGTCGAAAGCATCGAGCGCCTGCCGGTGATTTCCAAGCTCTAGGTGAAGCCGACCCAGAGCGGCGTACCCATCGTCCCGAGTGGGAGCATGGCAGATCGCAGCTCTTGCCGACGAGTCTGCTTCATCCCAACTTCCTGTTTGCAGCGCGATATGCGCCCGCCACAAAGCGGACTCGGCGAACAACCGGTGATAGGCGTAATTGAACGCAAAAAGGCTGACAATCGAAACGAGAAGAATCGACGCGTAGCGTCCGGCGGCGGGCTTTGGAAAGGCAGCCTCATTTTTACAAACGGTCGCTTCGACCGCACCGGTCAAAACGGCGAGCAGCATGAGAGTGGTTGGAAGATGGAGCGGGAAAGCGAAGAGCGCGTTCACGAAGATCGAAATGAGCGCAGCCCAGCAGCCGAGCGCGACCGGATCGTCGGCGAGAGCGCGACCTCTTTTCAAAACCAACCAGACAAACGCCGCTATTGCAAGCAGGCCGAACAATCCTAACTCGGCCCAAACTTGTAGATAGTCGTTGTGCGCGAATGAAGTGAAGCTTGCGTTAGTTAAGAATGTCTCCGCGCCTGGCTCGGCAAATGCACGAGCCTGATAAGGCGGGAACTGCAAGGCGTATGTCCCGAGGCCGTGGCCGAGCAACGGAGCGTCCTTGATCATCGTCGTAGTTACAGACCACATCCAGACCCGCCCGCGCACCGACTCGACGTTGAGCAGGTGATTGACCGCAGCTTGTCTGGTGATGAGCGGCCACGCAATAACGACTATTGCGGCGAGACCGGCAAGAACTGCCGCGGCAAGTTTCTTTGATTTGAACCATTCAGATTTATCCCGACGGCGAATGATAAAAAATGCGGCGACGGCGACGAGGAAGGCTAGCCACGCGCCTCTCGCCAGCGTCGCCGCCAATGCGGCGAGCATTAGGACAAATGCACAAAGCGTCCCGCGCGTAAGCCACGGCTGATCACTGTGAGTGTGACGAAGATCCATCAATCGTCCCAAGGTGACCAACGCCGCGACGGCGAGAAATTCTCCGGCCCAGTTAGGATTTCCCAGCGTGCCGAAGGTTTGCCACTTGCCGTCCAGCCCTTCCGTCGCAAAAAAAGGATCGCCGAAAAAATACTGCAGCAGGACATAGACGGCTTCAATGGTGCCGGCGATGATCACCGCGCTCGTTAGTGCGAGTCGCATTTCGGCCGCCCGCATCAGATTCAACGCAAGGCCAAAAAGCAGCAGGTAAGGTAAGAGACGAAAACCTTCTTCAAGCGAGATCGTCGGGTGCGAAGACCACGCGGCCGACGCAAAACCAATCGCGACAAGAGCGATGAGCGGAATCCAGCCGGGCGTGAGCAGCAACGATTTCGATCGAGCCGTAAGCAGCCATACCAAACCCAGCGCCGCCGTGCCGACCTGAACAAGAATCTCTTTGGCGGCGATGTACGGCTCAAAAAGTTGGGCCGCAAACACCAGCGGCGTCAGCGCAACCAGCAGGCAGAACAACATGGGCGCAACACCGGCGTCTGCAAATTGGTGCGTTGAGGTTGGCGTGGCGGCTTCGCTCATTGATTACGGCGTGATACCTATACTTTTCAAATTTTGTTTCGCCATGTTTTTGATCAACTTTAGCGATTCAGGATCGTTCTTCGTTTGCGCCGTTTCGTAAAGAAGATGCGTGAACACGCCGACCATCACCAGAGCCTCGTACATTTCCTGTCTATGTCTCGGCGTCATGCTGTCGAATATTCCGTTTTGAGCAGCGTATTCGGCTATCGCGTTCCGCAACTCTACATTTTGATCGAAAGGAAGAGCCTGCTGGCCCTTCGTTTCGCTGTAAACGCGGCTGTTGAGACCGATGTAAGAAACGAGTGCTAAAGCGAGATCGTTCGAATACCCTTGTCGGGCGGCTTCTACATCGTATTTGTCCAAAATTGCCGAGAGCATTTGGTTCAAAGCAGTTTTGTCTTGTTTGAACTTGGCGCCAAGACCGTCCGCGAATTTTTGCGTCATCATCCGCGTTCCAGTCGATTTGAACTGGACCGCTTTATTCATCTGGGTTGGCGTAACCGGAACGGCCGAAGCCTGACCAGAGGATCTCGATTGAGAATCGACCAATTTCCTTTTCGCCTCCGCGTAGCCGGGCGAAGACTGTTGGTAGATGCTGTCCCAAATCCTGTTCGACAACATGTTCGAGAACATGTTGTTATAAAACGAGTAGTCCTGGGCGGAAACCTTTTGAGAACAGGTAAACATCACTGCCCCAGCGAAGCAAGCCAGGTAAAGTTTTGTAGTTTTCATTTTTTCTCCTTTTAGCCGCTATAGTTTTATGCCAACCAATTTCAGATGTTGTGCCGCGCTGAGTCTGAGTGCTTTCAATTCCTCGGCATTATTTTCTTTTAATGCCTTTTCGTAAAAGTGGTAAGTAAGCGCGCCGCCGATAATCAGCAGCTCGTAGAGCTCCTGTTTTTGCCGGTCCTTTACGTTATTGAAAGTGCCGTTATCGGTAAGGTATTCGGCGACAACATCCCGAAGTCCTATATTTTGTTCGAAGGGAAGAATCAGTTTTTCTGTTTTCCCGTTGTACATGTGACTGTTGAGACTGACGTAAGAAACGAACGCCAACGCCCAGTCGTTCGGATAGCCCTTGGCCACGGCCTCGGCTTCCCAGTCCTTTAGAATTTTGAGGATTAGTTCTTTTGCTTCCGCTTTGTATTGCCGAGTGCCCGGAATCAGATCGATATATTCCTGCAACGTTAGCCGCGTGCCGGTCGATTTGAATTGAACGGCCGGATAACGCCGATAAGCCGGAACTACTTCGGGACCCGACTGAACGGAGGATTTTGATTTTGAGGCGCCCGAACTTCTACTATTCTTTGTGTTGCCCAATGCGTTCTTAATTATCTGATTCTCCTGTATAACGGCAATCGTATTCACCCAGCCGGGACTGGTATAAAAGTTTCCCATTTGGCCGACTGCCGATTGGGACGCTGCGACCGTTATTATCGCGATCAAACAGATCGAATAAATTCTTGTCGTTTTCATTTTTATTTCTCCTGATTGGAATACAAGTCAATTTTCGATTCGCTCATAGCGCACATCCAGCGGCGGATTAGCGCTCTCGTCGAGCAAAAACATCATTCGAAACCATTTGCCGCCGGTGTTTCTGTCAAAGACGAGGACGCGATATTTTTTGACGCCCATGTCGCGGCGGTCGGGTTTGATGGTGAGTTCGGAACCGTTAAGACTCCACGTGCCGTCGGTGACGCTTGAGTTTCTTGTCTCCAGGTTCCCGAAGGTCGTGCTTGTCGCCTGGCCGGATTCGTAGCGGCCGTTTGAGAGAAATTTATAGCGGGCGATCCCGACGCCCTGACTGTTTAGCCACGCGCCTGCAAACTCTCGTGCGAATGCCTTGCCACCGTCCGTCGCGACGCCGCGCGGGCGGAGGCTGTGAAACAAACGTCTGAACGGGATTTCCTCGCCGGTACAGTGCGAAAGCGAGCCGAAGCCCCAGACGATATTTACCTGACCCGCCGCACCCGGAAACGCCATCGATATAGCACTAAGATATTGATAGCTGCCACCTACCAGCATCTGAACATCTGTGCGAACCGCGAAATAATTCCAACCGCCGTCCGCGATTCCACGGAACGAGTCGTAACGCTCGCCTTTGAGCTGCCAACCGGGAAGTGGTTCGAGAACGGAACGAAGCGCATCTGCTTCAAGATTGCCGCTCGAAGATCGCGCCGGGCCAATCGC
>Ga0187894_10000604_pt1 | contig 48495 bp, 41 predicted proteins | sample GBC1701081metaG_FD_136650 | JGI IMG/M metagenome (GOLD analysis project Ga0187894, IMG submission 136650) | White microbial mat communities from a lava cave in the Kipuka Kanohina Cave System on the Island of Hawaii, USA - GBC170108-1 metaG ... | reverse complement strand
GGGCCTGTCGACAGCAGGCCAGGCCGCCGATCCGCCGAAAGCCGCCCGACCGACCAAGCGGGCTGCGCCGGCACGCAAAACAGAACCGCCGCCGCCCAAGCGGCGGGTGGTCGTGATTGACCCTGGGCACGGCGGGCAGGATCCGGGCGCGATTGGCATTTCGGGCTTCTACGAGAAGAATGTCGTGATGACGGGCGCGCGCGAGATGGCCCGGCAGCTGGTGGCGACCGGCCGTTACAGGGCCGTGTTCACCCGCAGCGGCGACACTTATATCCCCCTGCGGGACAGGGTGGCGCGCGCGCGCGTGGCCAAGGCTGACCTGTTCATCTCCGTGCACGCCGACTCCCATCCCGACCGATGGACCCGGGGGGCGAGCGTCTACACGTTGTCGGAAGGTGCGTCCGACCGCGAAGCGGCGGCTCTGGCGGCCAAGGAAAACAAATCCGACATCATTGCCGGGGTCGATTTCCGCGATAAGGCGCCTGATGTCACCAGCATCCTGATCGACCTGTCACAGCGCGACACCATCAACCAGTCGCGGACGTTCGCCGGCATGCTGGTCGATTCGCTGGGCCATGGTGGCATCGGGTTGCTGGCGCACAGTCATCGTCATGCCGGTTTCGCCGTCCTGACGGCGCCCGACACGCCGGCTGTCCTGCTGGAAATGGGCTACCTGTCCAACCCTCAGGATGAACGGCTGCTGATCCAGGCAGCCTATCTGCGACGGTTGTCCGCCGCCGTGGTCGATGCCGTCGACCGCTATTTCGCCAGTCGGCCGGTCGAGGTGGAGCCGCCCAGCGTATCGACGCCGCCGCCGGCGCCGTCCCGGCCCGCACCGGCGGCAGCCTCGAAAAAGGCGTAGTCGCACGGCATTTCTTCGTTTGTCGCAGATTGCCTGGCCGATCAGCCGGGCAATCTGCCGACGCGTAGAGTATGTATGTTCAGGTAACGTGCGACGGGGATCGCGGTGCTGGCAATCGTACGATGGATGCTGCGTCTGGGGTTCGCCGGCCTGGTGCTTGGCGTGGTCGCCGTCGCGGGCGTTTACTACTATTTCGCACCGGGCCTGCCGGATCATAAGCAGCTGACCGACTACCAGCCGGCCATGACCACCCGGCTCTACACCGGTGACGGTCGCCTGCTGGCCGAGTACGCCAAGGAAAAGCGGGCCTTTGTGCCGGCCGCCGAAATGCCCAAGCGACTGCTCTATGCTTTCGTCGCCGCCGAGGATCAGCGCTTCTTCTGGCACCCTGGCGTGGATCCCATCGGCATCAGCCGCGCCATCCTCACCAACCTTCAGCATCCGGGACGCCGCCCCGAAGGCGCTTCGAGCATCACCCAGCAGGTCGCCAAGAACTTCCTGGTCGGCAACGAGACCACGATCCGACGCAAGATCCGCGAGGCGATTCTGGCCGTTCGCATCGAGTCGGCGTTCACCAAGGAACATATCCTCGAGCTTTACCTCAACCAGATCTATCTCGGCGGCGGCAACTACGGCGTCGCGGCGGCGGCGCTGAACTACTTCAACAAGTCGCTCGACGAACTGTCGTTGTCCGAGATGGCGTATCTGGCGGCGCTGCCCAAGTCGCCCAACCGCTACAGCATCACGCGCAACCCGACCGGCGCGCACGATCGGCGCGACTACGTGCTGGGCCGGATGTACGAGGACGGCTACATCACGGCCGACGAGATGCGCGCCGCCAAGGAAGAGCGTCTGACCCTGCGCAAGCGCGCGGCGCCGGAGTTCGCGCAAGCCGAGTTCTTCACCGAGGAAGTGCGTCGCAATCTGCTGGCGGCCTACGGTGAGAAGGGGGTCTACGAAGGCGGGCTTACGGTCCGGACCTCGGTCGATTTCGAGATCCAGCGCATGGCCGACGAAGCGCTGCGCGAAGGCCTGGTCGACTACGACCGCCGGCACGGCTGGCGCGGCGTGAAGGACAAACTGGCGTCGATCGACGACTGGCAGCACGACCTGCCGCGCTACCTGGAAAAGCATCCATTCTCCGGCCTCAAGACGTGGCGCCCGGCCGTGGTGCTGGGCTACACCAACGCCGGTGCCAAGATCGGCCTGGAGGATGGCACCGAGGCGCTCATTCCTCACGGCGATATGGCCGGCCGTGTACGGCCGGTGAGTGCGGGCGACATCGTTGCCGTGGAGCCGCGGCAGAAGCCGACGGGCACGTACTCCTTGCGCCAGATCCCGGACGTCGACGGCGCCGTCGTGGTGATGGACGTGCAGACCGGCCGCATCCTGGCGATGAGCGGCGGCTGGAGCTATCAGCGTAGCCAGTACAACCGCGCCACGCAGGCCCAGCGTCAGCCGGGCTCATCGTTCAAGCCGTTCGTCTATCTTGCCGGCCTGAACGCCGGCATGACGCCCTCTACCCTGGTGCTGGACGCACCGATCGAGCTGCCAGGCGGGCCCGGCCAACCGCCGTGGCGGCCGCAGAACTATGGCGGCGGTGCCGCCGGCGGGCCGATGACCTTGCGCCAGGGCATTGAGCAGTCGAAAAACCTGATGACGGTGCGCTTGGCCCGTTCGATCGGCATGGACAAGGTCGCGGCGGTCGCCAAGCAGTTTGGTGTTGATGAAAATCTGAAACCTTATCTGCCGATGGCGATCGGCGCGGGCGAGACGACCCTGCTGCGCATGACGACGGCGTACGCCATGCTGGCCAACGGCGCGCGCCGGATCACGCCCAGTCTGATCGATCGGGTTCAAGATCGTGACGGCCGCACCATTTTCCGCCATGACCCGCGCACCTGCGTCGGTTGCAGCAGCACGGACGCGGCGTCGAACCAGATTCCGACCGTCGTTGATCGCCGGCAGCCATTCTTCGATCCGGCGTCGACCTATCAGATCGTTCATATCATGCAGGGCGTGACAGTGCGTGGCACGGCGGCGCGGCTGGCGAAGCTGGGCCGGCCAATTGCCGGCAAGACCGGTACGACCAATGATTCGCGCGACGTCTGGTTCATCGGCACCACGCCCGAATACGTGATCGGCGTCTTCGTCGGCTTCGACGATCCCAAGACCCTGGGCGGCCGCGAAACCGGCGGTTCAACGGCGTTGCCCATCTACGAGCGCGTCGCCCGCCAGCTCTACAAGGACAAGGCACCGACGCCGTTTCGTATCCCGCCGGGGCTGCGTCTCATGCGCGTGAACCTGGCCGACGGCATGCCGGCACCGGGTGATCCGTCGGCGATCTGGGAGGTCTTCAAGCCGGGCACCGAGCCGACAGGCTACGACTACTACGTCGTCGACGGCATGAGCCGCTTCGTGCCGGGTGGCCGGCCGGGTGGCGAGGAGCCCGTTGACCCCAACGCGATGATGCCGCCGGCGTGGTCCATTGACCCATCGGCGGATGGCGGCGATCCGACCTTGCCATCGGGTGTCATTCCGCCGCCGCCGCGGCCGGGCCGGCGACCGACCTTGACGGGTACCGGCGAGACCTACTAAGACGCCGCTCCCTTCAGGGAAGATGAGCATGCGCGCCGAAATCGAAGCGATGGTCGACGAAATCAAGCAGTCCATGGAACTGCTGAGGAGGCATCTTTGACTTCGATCGGGCTGTCGACCGCCTTGCCGAGCTGAACGCGCGCGCCGAGGATCCCACTCTCTGGAACGATGCCAAGCAGGCGCAGAGCCTGATGCGCGAACGCGACCGCCTCGAGAAGGCGGTCGGTGCCGTGCGGCGCCTGGAAGGCGATACGGCCAGCAACGTCGAGATGATTGCGCTGGCCGAGGCTGAGAGCGATCAATCGCTGGTCGCCGAGGCCGAGGCAGCGATCCGCGCGGTGCGCGACGAGGCGGCGCACATGCGCCTGGAGTCGCTGCTGTCGGGCGAGGCCGATGCCAACAACTGCTACGTCGAAATCAACGCCGGGCAGGGCGGTACCGAAGCCCAGGATTGGGCCGAGATGCTGGCGCGCATGTACATGCGCTGGGCCGAGCAGCACGGCTACAAGGTGACCTACCTCGAGGAGAGCCCGGGCGAGGGCGCCGGCATCAAGTCCTGCGCTGTGAAGATCGACGGCCCCAACGCCTACGGCTGGCTCAAGACCGAAAGCGGCGTGCACCGGCTGGTGCGGATTTCGCCGTTCGACTCCAATGCACGGCGCCATACCAGCTTCGCCTCGGTCTGGGTCTATCCCGAGGTGGACGACAATATCGAGATCGAGGTCCTCGACAAGGATCTGCGGGTCGATACCTACCGTGCCTCGGGCGCCGGCGGTCAGCACATCAACAAGACCGACTCGGCGGTGCGCATCACGCACATCCCCAGCGGCATCGCGGTCGCCTGCCAGCAGGAGCGTTCGCAGCACCAGAACCGCGCCAAGGCGATGCAGATGCTGAAGGCGCGGCTGTACGAGGTCGAGCTGCAGAAGCGCGAGGCCGAGCGGCTGGCCGTGGAGGCGGCCAAGACCGACATCGGCTGGGGCCACCAGATCCGCTCCTACGTGCTGCAGCCCTACCAGATGGTGAAGGACCTGCGCACCGGCGTCGAACGCACCGACCCGCAGAAGGTGCTCGACGGCGACCTCGACGGCTTCATGGCCGCGAGCCTGGCGCAGCGCGTGGGACAGCAGGCCGACACGGCCGGCTGATCCGGCGCGACTCGCGGCTAGGCAGACAGCCTTTCAAAGGACAGATCGAGAAAGCCTTTCAGGGCGAGCATGTTCTGCCCACCCAGGGCCTCCTCGATGTGCGTCTGGGCCTGCTGCCACAGCGGCACCGCTTTTTGCAGGCGGCGAAATCCCTTGTCGGTGATGGTGATGGTGCGGACCCGGCCGTCCTCGGGGGCGGCGGCGCGGCCGACGAGACCCTGTGCTTCCAGCGGCTGCAGGTTGCGGGTCAGCGTCGTGGGGTCCATGCCGACGCGCTCGGCCAGCGCGCCGATCGACAGGCCCGGTCGGCCGGCTGCCGCGAAGCCATAGAGCTGAACCAGCAACGTGAATTGATTGGCGGTGAGCCCGGCCGGCGCGAGCCTGTGGTCGTAGATCTGCGTCACCTGGCGCGCCGCGCGTCGCAGGCTGAAGCAGGTGCAGCCCAGCAGGTGCCTGATGTCGACATCGAGCTTCATGGCGCCAGTTGGCGTCCCGCGGTCCCGGGAAGGCATTGACTCCACCGTTCCAGATGATTTATCTGTATATGCATCCTTTATTCTGGGACGTCAATTCTCTGCGACATCGATCAGGCACATATACCTGTAATTACAGGCATATGATTTCGTTGGGAGGAAGCAGATGCTCGACATCATCGGGGCGATCGTCATTGCGGCGATCTACGCGGCCATCATCGGCGTGCTGGTTGGTCTCTCGCCGTTGCCGGGACCGGCAAAGCTTCGCGCCTGTGCGATCGCGGCGCTGTGGCCCGCGATCATCATCGTGATCGCGGTATTGGGCGGCCTGGCGCCGGGCGTGACGGGCCCGGTGCCGGTGCCCGTGTTGCTGCTCCTGTCGATGCTCGCCGTGCTGTTCGGGAGCTGGTGGCTGTCGCCGGGCTTTCGCGAGGCGCTTCTGGCCGTGCCGCTCATCGCACTGGTCGGCCTGAACGCGACGCGCCTTGTCGGCGTCTTTTTTCTCCTGCTGGCCGTCGACGGACGTCTGTCAGCGCCATTTGCCCCGTCGGCCGGCTGGGGCGACATTGCCGTCGGCGTGACGGCGATCGTGCTTGCGCTCGCGATGATGCGCGGCATCGCGCGTCCGATCTGGCTGGGTGCTTGGAACGTGCTGGGCACACTGGACCTGCTGAGCGCGGTGTCGCTGGGTGCATTGTCGGCGCCGGGCACGCCGTTTCGCGTCTTCACCGAGGGGCCAGGAACCCAGGCGATCGGCGCGCTGCCGTGGACGCTGATCCCGGCGACCCTGGTGCCGCTCTTCCTGCTCATCCATTTCACGATCGCGATCAGGCTCAGGTCGACGCTGGGCCTGCCGCGCCCCCTGGCAGCGATCCGCGGGACCTAGTCGATCCGTTCCAGCTTGGTGATTTCCTGCGGCGGCAGCTCGGCAAGATACAGGTTGCCGTCGCTGTCGCCGCCGATGCCGTGAGCGCCGTTGATGGCACCGCGGCAACGGCCGACCAATTTGCCGTCGGCCGACAAGAGGGTGATGCGTGGGATCTGGTCAGTGACGAAGACGAGGTCGCGATCGTCGACCCAGATTTTCATGGGGTGGTAGAAATCGCCCCAGGCGGCGACGAAGCCGCCATCGCGATCGAAGACCTGGATGCGATTGTTCTCGCGGTCGGCGACCAGCACCTTGCCGCCGCCATCGACCCAGATGGCATGCGGCGTGGTGAACTGGCCGGGCGCCGGACCCGGCTCGCCCCAGGTCTGGCGCAGGCTTCCATCGGTGGCGAAACGATGGACGTTCGAGTTGCCGTAACCGTCGGCGACATAGATCTCGCCGTCATCGGCCATGGCGGCGCTGGTCGGGTGGTTGAAGGGGGCGCTCAGCGCCGGGAAATGGCGGCGGCCCAGCGTCTGGACAAGCTTGCCGTCGCGATCGAAGCGCAGGATCTGGTGGCTGTCGCGATCGGCCACGAGCACCGAGTCGTCGCCGGCGCGCGTCACGTAGTGTGGCTCGCTGACCACGCCGGCACCCCAGGCGCCGGCGTAGGTGCCGTCGCGCTCGAACATCAGCATCGGCAGGTCGGTGCCGCGTTGTGCTACGTGCACGCGGCCCGCCCGATCGACCATCAGATCGGAGATGAAGCCGAAGCGGGTGCCGGGCGGCAGACGCGCCCACTTGCGCCGCACGGCATAGCGGCGATCGCCGAGGACAACGGCGTACGTCTCTTCCGGCATGACACCTCCGTTGAACAGGGGCGGCAGTGTGACGCCCCCCGCGAACCGGTTTCAAGTTCATGATGGCGGTATCTGCTCGCAGGAAACAGGAGCCCCTCATGACAGAGGATGCCACCCGACCGGCGTTCCTTCGCCATTACAGCGACATCGAAGAGGCCGCCGGCAGCGGCGACCTGCGGGCCATGCTGGCACCGTTCGGTCGCCGCTTGGGCATGCGCCGCGTCGGTATCAACCAGGAAACCATGGAGCCCGGCTGCCGCTCGTCCGAACCGCACGCACACAGCCACGAGGATGAGTTCGTCTATGTCGTCGACGGCCATCCCGACGTCTGGATCGACGGCGTACTCCATGCGATGCGACCGGGCGATGGCGTTGCCTTTCCCGCCGGGACCGGGATCGCGCACTGCCTGATCAACAACAGCGACACGCTCGTGCGATTGCTGATTGTTGGTGACCATCATGCCGACGACCGGATTGCCTATCCGGTCAATCCGGAATTCCGTGACCGACCGGACTACTGGCACGGTGCGCCCGCACGACCGCTGGGGTCGCATGACGGGCGGCCGGGATGAACGGCGTTGCTCTTGGTGCGCGCGGCCTGCTAAGCCGGGACGTCCGACCCGCCACCAGGGAGCTGCACATGGCCGCCGGCCTGCCGTCGCGCGACGCGCTTACGATCTGCTTTGCCCACGTCGCCTATCGCATGGCCGAGCGCTTCGCGCTGCGCGGCACCAACATTCGCCATGTCGAGGTGCGCACGCTGGAGGATTTCCAGGCGCGCATCCCGGAGGCCGACGTGGTGCTGGTCTCGGGCCTGTGGCGCAACGAGTTGCTCAAACACGCGCCGAAGCTGAAGCTCATCCAGTCGATCTCGGCCGGTGTCGACCAGTACGACAAGGACGCGCTGAAGGCAGCCGGCGTGCGGCTGGCCAGCGCCCAGGGCGCCAATGCGCGCGCCGTCTCCGAGCATGCCATCACGCTGATCCTTGCCATGGCGCGCCAGATTCATTTGGGCCGCGACAATCAGCACAACCGCCACTGGCGCGGCATGATCGGCGATCTGTCCCAGCGCGAAGATGAACTGGGCGGCAAGACCCTGGTGATCGTCGGGCTGGGTCGCATCGGCGGGCGGTTGGCGCAACTCGCCAAGGCGTTCGACATGCATGTGATCGGCACGCGGCGCGACGTGTCGGCGGGCAAGGGTGCCGCCGACGAGGTGGTGGCGGACGGCCGCCTGTCGGACGTGCTGCCGCGCGCCGACTTCGTGGCACTGACGTGCCCGCTGACGCCGCAGACCGAGCGCCTGATCGATGCCAAGGCCTTGGCGGTCATGAAGCGCTCGGCGTTTTTGGTCAATGTCGCGCGCGGCCGCTGTGTCGACGAGCCGGCGCTGATCGCGGCGCTCAACAGCGGCGCCATTGCCGGTGCGGCGCTGGACTGCACGGTCGAGGAGCCGTTGCCGCAGGATTCGCCCCTGTGGGCGATGCCCAACGTGTTGGTGACGCCGCATACCGCCGGCGAAACGCGCCGCTACGAGGACAACGTGCTCGACCTGCTGCAGGAGAACCTGGACCGGCTGTGGCGCGGCGAGACAACGCTGAAGAACCAGGTCGTCTAGGCTGGGGACCGGAACCACAGGCCGCGGCTACGGTTTGATCGGGAGGGTGGCGATGAAGCTCGAAGGGAAGGTCGTCGCGGTCACCGGCGCTTTCGGCCAATTGGGCCAGGCCGTCGTCGCGGAGGTGTTGCGAGAAGGAGCGAAGGCGGCGTTGCTGGACATTGCTGACGGCAATGCGCCCGAGGGTTCGGCCGCCTGGAAGGTGAACCTCGCGTCGTCGGCCGACGTCAAGGCGGCGCTTGACGGCGTCGCGCAGCGCTTCGGCGGGATCGATGCGCTGGTGAATGTCGCCGGCGGCTTTCGGTGGCAGACGCTGGAGGGGAGCGAGGACCTCGGCGAGTGGAGCGCACTGTTCGAGATCAATGTCCTGACCTGCGTCACGGCCAGCAAGAGCGTGCTGCCGCATCTGCTGAAACGGGGCGGCGGGCGCATCGTAAACATTGGCGCGATGGGTGCGGCCAAGGGATCGAGCGGCATGGGCGCCTATACAGCATCCAAGGCCGCCGTCGCCCGCTTCACCGAGGCGCTTGCCGACGAGCTCAAGCTCAAGAATATCACGGTCAATGCCGTTCTGCCGAGCATCATCGACACGCCGCAGAACCGCCTGGACATGCCCGATGCCGACGTCGATCGCTGGGTGAAGCCGGACGAGATCGCCCGGGTTATCGGTTTTCTGTTGTCGGACTCGGCGTCGGCGGTGACCGGCGCGCTGTTGCCCGTGGCCGGTAAGGTGTGACGAACAGGAAATCGCGGCTCGGCGGTGAACGACGTCGCGACGGCCTATGTGCGGTGGGGCCAGTTGATCCGCGACAGCGGCGTGCAGGTGACGCAGAACTGAGGAAACCAGCCCTCTCCGCCCACGTAGTGGGGGGAGAGGGACTGGGCTAGCCGAAGCACCGGTGCAGGAAATGCAGCGTCGTCTCGGCACAGATCCGGGCGTGCGAGAAGGGCAGGCCGTGTCGCGTGCCCGCAAACACCATCAATTCGGCACCGGGCACGAGACCCTTCAACTCGGCGGCCATCGCGGCCGAAATGAACGGACTGCCGTCCGGTGACAGGATCAGCAATGGCATCGCCAGTCCGCGTACGGCGTCGGACAGGTCGAGGCCGGCCAGCAATTCCCCCAGCTGAATGACCGGCGCCGGATCGCAGGCCGCTTGCGTCTGCGCGAACCAGGCGCGTTGTGCACCGCTGATGGGGGCGTCGTCAGTAAAGCGCGCCACCATCATGTCCGCGGCCCACGGGCCGATGCCGCCCCGTGTGATCTCCTCGCGCCAGCCGCGCACGCGCCCGACACCGGTGCCGCGATGGGTCGCATTCGACACCGTGACGCTGGCAATGCGGTCCGGATACTTCAGCGCGGCGGCCAAGGCGACCGTGCCGCCCAACGACTCGCCGATCAGGTGCACCTTCGGTGCTTCCGCGGACGCCGCCACCAGCGTGAGATCGTCGACCAGTTCATCGATCGTCGTACCGTCGCGCCAGGCGGCGCGCGAGCGGCCGAAGCCGCGGGCGTCGAAGCGCAGAACCCGGTGGTGCGGCGCCAGGACCGGCAGCCAGCCGCTCCAGATTGCCGCGTCGGTGCCGATGCCATGATGCATGACGATCGGTGCCCGGTCCGTCTCCCAGGGCGCGTGCAGGTCGGTGATGTCGTAGTGCAGTCCGGTAGGTGTGGCGGGCATGCGTCTTTCCTGACCAACGCGCCAGCAGGCGCCGAAGCCCTGTGAAATTACCCGAGCTGGCGCGAAGAATGCAGGGGAGTTTTCAGCGTGACTTGCGTCTGCATCGGCGGAACACTTCCATTGCCCGACAAGCAAACCAACGATCGGGGATGGAGGAAACATGCAGTTCGGCTATTTCACCATGCCATCGCACCCGCCGGAACGGCCGCTGAAGGCAGGCCACGAGTGGGACCTGCAGGTCATCCGTTGGCTCGACGAGTTGGGCTTCAGCGAGTGCTGGATCGGCGAGCATCACACCGCGCCGTGGGAGCCGCATCCGGCGCCCGATCTGCTGGTGGCACAGGGGCTGCTGCAGACCAAGAACATCAGGCTGGGTCCGGGTGGCTTTCTGCTGCCGTATCATCATCCCGCCGAACTCGCCAATCGCGTCGCGATGCTCGACCACATTTCCGGCGGACGGTTGAACTTCGGCGTCGCCGCCAGCGGTCTGCCCAGCGACTGGGCAATGTTCAACGTCGATGGCATGTCGGGTGTGAACCGCGAGATGACGCGCGAGGCGCTCGACATCATCCTCAAACTGTGGACCTCGACGGAGCCGTTCGACCACAAGGGCAAGTACTGGCACGTGACGGCGCCCGACACGATGTTCGGCTTCCTGAAGCCGCACATCAGGCCACTGCAGACGCCGCATCCGCCGATCGGTGTCGCCGGCCTGAGCAAGGGGTCCGATACCTTGAAGCTCGCCGGCGAGCGCGGCTTCATCCCGATGAGCCTCAACCTCAATCCGGCCTATGTCGGCAGCCACTGGGAGTCGGTCGAGATCGGCGCCGCCAGAGCCGGCCGCACGCCCGATCGTGGTGAATGGCGCATGGTGCGTGAGGTCTTCGTCGCCGATACCGACGCCGAGGCGATGAAGCTGTCGGCCGGCGCCATGATGGGCCGCATGATGCGCGAGTACTTCCTGCCGTTGCTGGGCAACTTCGGGTTCCTGGAGTACCTCAAGCACAAGCCTGACGTGGCAGATTCGGACATCACCCCGGAGTATTGCGCCCAGCACAACTGGATCGTCGGCTCGCCGGCCACCGCCGTGCGCAAGATCGAACAGATCTATGACGAGGTCGGTGGCTTCGGCTGCCTGCTGGTGTTCGGCTTCGACTATACCGAGAACCCGCAGGCGTGGCGGCGGTCGCTGGAGCTGCTTTCCAAGGAAGTCCTGCCCAAGGTACAGCACCTCAAGCCCAAGCGGTCGGTGGCGCGCGCCGCGGAATAAGGCTTCCGTCAAAGCGTTCAAGATCGACGGCGCCGGCCGCGGTCGGCGCCGTTTTCTGTGTGCTGTTGCATGGGCATGTGCAAAGCCCGGTGAAATCCGCAGCTTCTTCCATGCTTCCGGCATTTTCGACGGACGTTCCAACGCCTCTTCACACGATGCAAGCGTAGTTGCCCCTTCACCCGCGGCGTTGCAGCCGCGACCTGGAGCAAGGGTGCAGCGTCGTCGCGCGGCTGGGATCCCGAGGAGCAGGCCACCATGGCGCTTCCTCGCCGTCGCCATCCGTCGTCGCTGCACCGGGAGTGAAGGACGATGGCCGAGCCAACGACAGACGCCAACGACGTCAGCGATCAGCTGCCCCAACACCTGCCGGCCCTGCGGCGTTATGCGCGTGCCCTGACAGGCGACGTGACGGCAGCCGACGACCTGGTGCAGGACTGCGCTGAACGGGCCCTGTCGCGCGCCCATCTGTGGCGCCAGCCCGGCAATCTGCGCGCCTGGCTGTTCACCATCATGCACAATCTGCACGCCAACAATTGCCGGCGCTGGGCATCACGCCCGCGGCTGGCGGCGGTCGAGGACGTGCCGGAACCGTCATGGCCGGCCGGCCAGATCGAGCGCCTGGCGGCCAGCCAGACGCTGGCGGCGATGCGACAGCTCTCGGTGGATCACCGCGAGGTGCTGATCCTGATCGCGATCGAGGGCATGGCCTACGCCGAGGCGGCCGAGGTGCTGGGCGTGCCGCCGGGCACGGTGATGTCGCGCCTGTCGCGGGCCCGCGATCACCTGCGCCGGCTGACAGGCGAGGAAACCGTGGTGCGTCCGGCCAAGACCAACGCGGCCTGATCCCATGGCTGTGCCGCCGGCTGGCGGTCGTGCAAGAAAATATAATCATATATGTTTATATGATTTCATTGACATCGCGACGTGGCGCTGGGCGCACCAGCCGGCGATGGCTGCGATGAGAGGTGGACAACGATGACAAGCCGAGACATGAAGCCGACACGCCGATTTCTCATGGCAATGACAGCGAGCCTGATGGCTTGCCGGCCGCTGCCGGTGTCGGCCCAAGCTGACGTGGCGCGCATCGTCGTGCCGTTCCCCCCAGGTGGTCCGGCCGATACGCTGGTTCGCCTGTTGATCGATTCCGGCCTGGGCGTGGGCTATGGCCGCAAGCTCGTGGTCGATAACAAGCCGGGGGCCGGCGGCCTGATCGGCACGCAGGCCGTGGCGCGCGCGCCGGCGGACGGCAGTACCTTCCTGCTGACGCCCACGTTCTTCCTGCAGAACGCCATCATCCATGAGAAGCCTGGCTACGATCCTTTCGGGGACTTCGTGGCCGTGTCGGGGGTTGGCACGACATATGCGGTGTTTGCCGTCAACGCCGACCATCCGGCCAAGACTCTGGCCGAGTTCGTCACCCATGTGCGCCAGCAGGCTGGGGCGGTCTCCTATGCGTCGGCAGGAGCCGGCACGGCAACTCATTTGGCAGGCTTCACTCTGGGCAAGCTGGCGGCGGTGAATCTGAATCACGTTCCGTACAGAGGCGAGGCGCCGGCCGTGCAGGATCTGCTGGGCGGTCATGTCTCTTGCGGCTTCTTTGCCGTCGCGTCCGTTCAGCCGTATGTCGCCAGCGGCCGCTTGCGGATACTGGCTGTCGCCCAACCGCAACGGATGCCCGAGGTACCCGATGTGCCAACGATGGGTGAGGCGGGACTCGATCATCCCGTGTTCCACACCGTGGGATGGTTCGGCTTGTTCGCGCCGGCCGGCACACCACCGGCACTGGTCCATCGGATGGCCGCGACGATGACCGACGTGCTTGGGAAACCGGCGCTGATGCGCCGGCTCGGCGACTACGGCATGCAGCCGTGGTCGACGACCTTGGGCGACTTCGCGGCAATGCTGCGGCGGGACTACAGGATCTGGCAGGACGTCATTGCGGCGGCCGGCTTGAAGGCGAGCGTCGAGTGACATGTATTGCATGTCGGCGGAAGCTGCGATTAAGTGGCCGCGGCCGTCTGAACGGGATCCGATCGCGACATGAAGGCGCCAGCGCCGGACGCAGGCGACACATCGCCACGAAAACGCAGGGAAGCAGCGTCGGCGGGTGAACGGATCACCTTCGACGCCAATATTCCCATGCACTATCAGATCTATGCCCAGCTGCGGGCCGAGATCAAAGACGGGTTGTGGATCGGCCATCGCGATTTCCCGGGCGAAGTGGAGCTGGCCGACCGTTTCGATGTCAGCGTCATCACGTCGCGCAGGGCGCTGGAGCGGCTGGCGGCCGAGGGTTGGATCGATCGCGGGCGCGGCCGACGCACCGTGGCGACGGTTCGTCCCGAAACGACGCCTCTGAAGGTGCCGGTCGAGACGTTTCCGACCGGCCGCCTGCGACCTTTCAGCTACATGGTGCTGTCGCGGAAAATCGGCACCGCGCCGGCGGAGGCGTGCCTTGCGCTGGGCGCAGCGCCGGGCTCGGATTTATGGCTGTGCAGCCGCTTGCGCAGCTTCGAAGGGCGTCGCCACAGCGTCACGCTCAACGTGCAGCATGCAGCGGTCGGCGGCCGGCACTCGCTCTCGAGTCTGCGTCAGATGCCGATGCCGCTGATCTTGCGCCAGGCGGGGTATCGTCTGGCGCGCCTGACGCGCCGCGTCGCCGTGAGCATGCCGACGCCGCATGTGGCGGCTCATCTCGGCATCACGCTCAACGATCCAACCTTGGTGTTCACTTTCACCATTGGCGATGACAAGCACACGGTGATCGAGTGGGTGCGGATCTATGTTCATCCGAACGAGCCGAACCCGTGTGAAACGATGAATCTGGAAACCGGCAGCTGGCGAACCGACGTTGCCATGTGATCGTGGGATGCCGGCATCGGCCCGGGACGCCCATCCGGTGCTGTATGCGAAATTGACGTCAGTGCTGTGGGCTGGCTTTGTGACGGCGATCGAGTCGTCGCCAGATGGCATTACTGTGAAGGATGTGGCCGCGATTCTCGGGCGTCTCCTGGGTGGAGTCGCCAATGCACCACAGGCCGGTTTCGCAACTCTTGCCGGTATCCTTGCCCGTACGCTGGCGGGATACGCAATTCTGCACATGCCTGGAGCGGTGGTTCAGGGCGCCGACGCGCAGAAGATTGCATCGTCGCTGGTCGATGCGCTGCGCCAGCAGAAGGCCAGCATTACGCCGGCCGAGGCGGAGCAGATTCGGCAGGAACTCATGAGGACAGTAGGCGCGATCGCCCAATTGCACCGGTTGCACACGGCGCTGAATACGCTTGCGCCGGTGCTGGTGAAGCTGCTGGAGGACTTTTCGCGGTGAACGACCGACATGTCGTCGGCTATCGTAACGACCAGGCTATGATGACAGCCTAATACGCTGAAGCAGGCCGGCCATGGACACGTCAAATCCGACGCCCACCCGATACGACCACCTGATCGATGTGATCCGCCGTCGCCGCAGCGTGCGGCGGTTTGAAAAAGGCAAGACCGTGTCGCGCCAGACGCTGCTACAGATCGCCGAGGCGGGGCGCTGGGCGCCGACCGGCGCCAATGCCCAATGCTGGGATCTCATCATCGTCGATGATCAGGCGACGAAACAGCGAGTGCTGGACGTCTTTCTGCGCCAGTCGCAGCGGCTGGTGGACCACGCCAAGGGATTTCCGGCCGTCAAGAAGACGTACCTCGCGAACACCGTGGCCATCTTCGTCGTGCTGGGCGACCCGCGCTGGAAGATGTGCTTTCCGCAGGCCAGCACCGACGCGTGGCAGCGCGAGTACGCCGAGAACAACGAGCGCATCTACCTCGCATCGATCGGCGCGGTGGTGCAGAACATTCAGCTCGCGGTGACGGCCTGCGGCCTGACCTCGGCGTGGCTGTCCGGCGGCGGCGAGGACGCGACCAACCGTGAGCTTGCCGCGGTGCTGGGCTACCCGGCGCCGCTTGAGGCGATCGGCACCATTCCGGTCGGCTATCCCGAAAAGGATGTCGGCTCGCGCTATCGCCGGCCGCTAGAGCAGCTCGTGCACTGGAACGGCTATCAGTCGTCCCAGCATCGGCCGGACGAGATGGTCCGCTACTACGTCGATGATCTGCGCCCCTTCGCCATGTATCGCGGGCATGAGAATTTGCTCGACTGGGACGATGCGGACGACAAGCTTGGCCGGTGGAAATCGGCCTTCGTCGGCCCGACGCCCGGCGAGGGTTGAACACCCGGCAAATGTGACGTCCTTGTGATGCTGCAATGGAAGAAGCCACGCCTGGCTGTGTTCATCGGCCGTACGGGTCCTTGTTCCTTTTCAAGACACAGCGATATCGGACTGCCCGTCGTCTGATCGCGGAACGCGGCAACGAGGCGGCAATGGCTGATCGGTATCCCCAGTTGCGGAAGAAAGTGATCGAAGTCCTGAAATCCGCCGAGGCGCAAAAGATCAACTTTTACTTCGCGGGCCAGAACTTTGGCCCCTCCGGCTGGAGCTTCGCCTCGCACGTCGTGTTGCTGGGGCAGACCCCTGGGCGGGGTGTTCAGATCGGGGTCGCGCAACAGGGGGCTGGTGTCGAGGCCAGCTACAACTTCGTCGACAATGCGCTGTCGTTTCCGCGCTCGGACTACGGCTTCGACGAGAATCAAATCTTCGAGCGCAGCAGTATCGTCCACGAGTGCGTCCATGTGTGCGTCGATGGGCAGGCCACGGCACCCACGCCAGGTGCCCGCTTCCGGTTCGGCGTGAACGCCCTCAACAATGAGATCGCGGCCTATATCGCCGGGCACCTCTATATGATCTACGAGGCCGAGGCGGTGGAGCAGCGCCAGCTCAAGAGGGACGGCATCAGCGTTACCGTTACGGTGAACACGCCACCCAATAAGAAGAGTATCCACGCCTGTGCCAGGATCGTCGCTCAGAAGCTGCGGGACAAGCCTGGCGCAACCGTCCCCGATGACGCAGATCTCGCCAACCTGAGGGCAGCGATCCTGGCGAGCACGTCATACGCCGATCTCAAGCAAGACCCGAACAAGATCGACGGTTCACCCGGCATCCGGCTCTAGACGACGGGTGGTGGGTCGGCGCCTACAGCGCCTTGGCCGCTTCCAGCACCGCCTCGACATGGCCCGGCACCTTCACCTTGCGCCAGACGCTGCGCACGGTGCCGGTCTTGTCGATCAGGAAGGTGGCGCGGTCGATGCCCATGTACTTGCGGCCGTACAGGCTCTTCTCGCTCCAGGTGCCGTACTTCTCGCAGATCTTGCCGTCGGTGTCGGACACCAGGGTGAAGGGCAGGTCGTACTTGGCTTTGAACTTGTCGTGGCGTTCGACGCTGTCCTTGGAGACACCGATCACGGTGGCCTTGGCCTTGGAGAAATCAGGCAGGCTGTCACGGAACCCGCAGGCCTCCTTGGTGCAGCCGGTCGTGTCGTCCTTGGGGTAGAAATACAGGATCACGGTCTTGCCCTTGAGGTCCGACAGCTTGAGCTCGCCGCCGCCGTCGGTCGGCGCCGTGAAATCCGGCGCCTTCTTGCCTGCCTCGACGCTCATGCCTTCTCCTCCGCTGGCGCCGGCGCGGGCAATGCCGCCGCCGGCCTTTCGATGATCGCGACAAAGACGTCATACGCCATTTCGGCGGCCAGGATCACCTGCCGCTTCAGGTCCTCGATGCGCGCCACACCGCCGGCTTTCACCAGCAGCTGGCGCAGACCCTCGGGCGCCGTGGCTTCGTCGAAATCGGCTTCCGGTCCGTCGATTGCCAGGCGCATCAGGCCCTGCAGGTCGGTGAACAGCCGGTAGGCCCGCAGCAGCCGGGCGGCGTGATCGGGGTCGATCAGCGTGGCCCGCTCCAATTGCACCAGCGCCTCCAGGGGATCGGGGCGCAGCACGGTGGGGTGGGCGGCCGCGTGGCGCAGGCAGAGATACTGCACGACAAAGTCGACATCGAAGAGGCCGCCGCGGATCAGCTTGAAGTCCCACGGTCCTTTGGGCGGACGGTGCGTGGCGACGCGGGCCCGCATGTCGGCGACATCGTGCAGCAGCTTGTCAGGATCGCGCTGCCGGCAGAGCGTGCCCCGGATCGCGGCTTCGGCGCGGCTGCGGATGGCGGACGAGCCGGCGATGACCCGGGCGCGGCACAGCGCCATGTGCTCCCACGTCCACGCCTGGTCGGCCTGATAAGCGTCGAAAGCGGCGAGCGAGCAGGCGATCGGCCCGGCATTGCCCGACGGCCGCAGGCGCATGTCGACCTCGTACAGGGCGCCGTCGTTGGTTTGCACCGTGAGCGCGTTGAGGATGCGCTGGCTGAGGCGGGTGTAGTACTGGGTCGGCGGCAGCGGCCGCACGCCGTCGGACTGGTCAAGCCCGTCCGGCACGTCATAGACGAACATCAGATCGAGGTCGGACGTCGCCGTCATCTCGCGGCTGCCCAGCTTGCCCATGGCGACGACGGCCATGCGTGGTCCGTCGAAGCCGCCGTGCTGCTGTGCGAACAGCGCCTCGACGCGTGCGGTCAGCTCGGTGACCACGGCGGTGGCCACGTCGCTGTAGGTGCGTGCCGCGCCGCGCGGACTCACGGCGGCGCTCAGCAGATGGACGCCAGCCTGGAAGCGGCGATCGTTGGTCCAGCGGCGCGCGAAATCGAGCAGATCCTGTTCGTCGCCGGCACTGTCCAGCATCCGCCTGAGATCGGCGGCCAGCACGTCGGCGTCGGGTAGCGGTGCCAGGAAATCGGTCGACAGAACGCCGTCGAGCAGGATCGGCCGGCGCGCCAGGTGGTTGGCGATGCGCGGCGCGCTGCCCATGATGCGCGCCACCAGGTCGAGCAGCGACGGGTTCGACTTGAAGAGCGAGAACAGCTGCACGCCGGCCGGCAGGTTGGCCAGCAGCGTGTCGAAGCGCAGCAGCGCCTGGTCGGGATCGACCGTCGTCGCCAGCGCCTTCAGCAGTGCCGGCTTGAGCTCGGTCAGGAGTTCCCGGGCCCGTGCGGTCTGGGTGGCACGATAGCGGCCGTGGTGCCAGCGGCTGACAATCTGCCAGGCGACCTGGGGCTCGCGGAAGCCGATGTCCGTCAGCGTGGTCAGCGTCTCGGGGTCGGCATCGGTGCCGGTGAAGACCAGGTTGCCGGCGCCCGGTGCGGCCAGGCTGGGGGCGTCCTCGAACAGGCGTGCATAGTGGCTTTCGACGGTGCGGAACGTACGCAGCAGCGCCGCCGCGAACGGCTCGGCACCATCATAGCCCATGAACGTGGCGATGGCGGCGAGACCGGCGTCGTCGGCCGGCAGGATATGCGTCTGACGGTCGTCGACCATCTGCAGGCGATGCTCGACGCGCCGCAGGAAGCCGTAGCACTCGGTCAGCGCGTGCGCGACCTTGTCCTCGATCAGTCCGGCCTCGGCCAGCGCGTTGAGGCCATCGACCGTGCCGCGCACGCGCAGTGCCGGGTTGCGGCCGCCATAGATGAGCTGCTGGGTCTGGACGAAGAACTCGATCTCGCGAATGCCGCCGCGGCCCAGCTTGACGTTGTGGCCGGCGACCTTGACGGCGCCGGTGCCGCGATGGGCGTCGATCTGGCGCTTGATGGAGTGGATGTCGTGGATGGCGGCAAAGTCGAGGTGCTTGCGCCAGATGTAGGGCCGCAGCATGCGCAGGAAGGCCTCGCCCACCGCGATGTTGCCGGCGACGGGGCGCGCCTTGATCATGGCGGCGCGTTCCCAGTTCTGCCCGACGCTTTCGTAGTAGGTCTCGGCGGCGATGGTCGAGATGGCGAGCGGCGTCGAGCCGGGATCTGGCCGCAGCCGCAGGTCGGTGCGAAAGACGTAGCCGTCGGCCGTGATCTCGCTCATGGTGCCGACCAGGGCCCGGGTGGCGCGCACCATCTTGGCGCCCAGGCCGTCATCGCCGGCCACCGCCGGCAGTTCGCGGTCGTAGAGCACGATCAGGTCGATATCGCTGGAGTAGTTCAGCTCGCCAGCCCCCAGCTTGCCCATGCCCAGCACGGTCAGCCCGGCGGCGGCCGGCTCGCCGCCGAGCCGGAGCTGGCCCAGGGCGTCGAGGTCGAGCAACGCCCGGTTGGTAGCGTGGTGCAGGGCCCTTTCGGCGAAAAGCGACAGCGTGCCGGTGACCGCGGCCGGCGGCCAGACACCGGCGATATCGGCGAGCGCAGTGACCAGCGCGACCCGGCGCTTGGCCTGCCGCAGGCCGGCACGCAGCGACAAGGTGTCGCTGGACGTTGGCGGCATCGCCGCGAGCGCGGCCGCCAGCGCCGCATCAGGCCCTTCACGCCACAGAAGCGCCGTGAAAACCGGGTCAGATAGAGCCAGCTCGGACAAAAATGGGCTGTTGCCGAACAGCGTGTCGAGCAAAGCTGCACCCTGGCCGTCGGCGTCCATGTCGCGGGTGACGCCGGGCTCGGCACACCGCTCGGCACGCTCGCGCCAGCGCTCGCGGTAGGTTCGTCGGCGCTCGCCGTCATGCGGGCGAGGAAGGGTGTCGGCAGGCCAGGGGAATGTCATCGACAACGCGGACAGTCTATGGTGCGGGGAGTTTATCACCGTGTGCGCGTCCCGGGCGCACCGCGTCAAGGTTTGCATAAGAGTATGACTGCAACGATCTCAACCCCGGAAGGAGCACCGACGCGGCGTCGTGGGGGTGCAAATAGGCGCCACGAGGACTTCCGGTCTGGCCTTCTGCTGTGGTCTTCCCGGCGCGCGCCCGATACGCGGCGGCTGCCGGCATGACGCACGTTCGCTTTGCCTTTCGCCTGCTGGAGTGGATCGGCGCCGCCGTGGTCGGCGCCGCCGTAATCGCCGTGCTGCTGCTGTGGCGCCTGTCGATGGGGCCGCTGGAGCTGCCCTTCGCGCGGACCTATGCCAATCGGTCGTTCGACACGTCGGAAGGGCGCATGACGCTGGAGGCGCGCCGGGTGTCGCTGGTCTGGGGCGGCTGGCAGGAGCCGGTGCAGCTGGTGCTGGGCGACATCGCGGCGACCGATGCCAAGGGCACGCGGGTCGCGACCGTGCCGGCGGTGGTGATCAACCTCAACCTGCGGGCCCTGGCCGGCGGCATGCTGCAGCCGACCGAGATCGACATCGACAACGTTCGGCTGGACGTCGTGATCAGCCGCGAGGGCTTGATCGAGACGTTTCTGCCGCAGGACGAGGAAGCGTCGTCGTCCCGCATGCTCCCGATTCTGCTGGAGCAGCTCCTCAGCGAGCCGGATCCCAAGCATCCGCTGGGCCAGTTGAACCAGGTGCGCATCAACTCAGCGCGTCTGCGGATCGATGACAAGACGACCGGTTTCGTCTGGGACGCGCCGGCGGCGCGCGGCGTGATGGTCCGCGACAACGCCGGCGTGCGCATGCAGGGCGCGCTGACGGTGCAGGCCGACGGTCACACGGCCGAGTTCCAGCTGTCGGCGCTGTACGGCCGTTCGCGCGAGCAGCTCGATATCAGCCTACGTGGGCAGAATTTGCGTCTGTCCGCCTTCGCCACGGCGGCGCCCCAGCTCGCCCCCTTGGCCGACCTCGACCTGCCGATGGAAGGCGTCATCCACGTGGCGGCGTCGGGCCGCGGCGAGATCCGCAACGTCAACCTGGACCTTTACGGGGGTGCCGGTCGCATCGGCATTCCGGGCGTGCTCAGTCCGGCGCGGGCCGTCGACAAGGTGGCCATGCGGTTATCCTTCACCCCGGCCGAGAACCGGGTGCGAGTCGAGGAATTCACCGTCGGTTTTCACGGGCCGACTGCCACTCTCTCGGGCCTGCTGAACCTGGTGAACCGCGACTTCCAGTTCGAAGGCACGGCCGCACTGAAAGATGTGCCGGTCGCGCGGCTGTCCGAATTCTGGCTCGAGCCGCTGGCCGAGGGCGGGCGCGTCTGGACCCTGGCCAATATCACCGAGGGGACGATCAACGCGATATCGCTCGATTTTGCCGTGTCGGGCAATCTCGACCACCCGGACGACCTGAAGGTCGAGCGGTCGTTGGTCGACATGCGCTACACGGGCCTGACGGTCCGCTACCTCGATCCGCTGCCGCCACTGCGTGGCGTGGCGGGCAACATGACGTTCGATGGCAAGCTGATGCGCTTCAACGTCGCATCCGGCAGCGCCGATGCCATCAAGCTCGCCGGGGGCCGCATCGACCTCCTGGGCCTGGACGCGCCCGACAATCACCGCTCGGACATCGAACTGCAGATCAGGGCCAGCGTGCCCGACACGATGGCGTTCCTGGCCCACCCCAAGATCGGCCTCGCCAAGGATCTGCTGTTCAATCCCAAGCGGACGGCGGGCGATGCGGCGATCACGCTGCGCATGAATCTGCCGTTGATGAAGACGGTCCTGATGAGCGAGGTCGACTATTCGGCCAGCGCCGATATCGAGCGCTTCTCGCTGCAGCATGCCGTTTTCGGCATGACGCTGGCCGACGCAACGGTTCGGCTGGAACTCGACGCGCGCGAATTGAAGGTGACCGGCAAGGGCAAGGTCGAAGGCCAGACCCTCGATGTCCAGTGGCGCGAGCTGTTCGGTCCCAAGGTCGCCTTTCGGCGCCGCTACGAGGTGAAAGGGCCGATATCGCAGGCCATCCTGGCCAAAGCCGGCATCGGATCGCTGTCGTCCTACCTGTCGGGCACCGTGGTGCTGGCGCCGCTGGTCTATCAGGTACCGGCGGCCGGACCCAGTGAACTGACCATCAAGGCCGACCTCAAGCAGGCCCGCCTCGCGATCCCCGAGATCAAGTGGGAGAAGACCGCCGGGGCGGACGGCCAGGCCACGATCGGCGCCCGCTTCAGCGGCGGACCGGTGCCGGCGAGCACCGAGTTCGATGTGAAGGCGGGCGATCTGTCGGTCGCCGGCCGCGTCGAACTACGGGCGCCGGACAGCCAGTTCGTGCGCGCGACGCTCAGTCGCGTCGCGCTGGGTCGCACCAACGTCAGCGGCGAGTTGCGCCGCACCGACACCGGCTACGCTGTCGACATCCGGGGGCCGGCGTTGGACGTCGCGCGCTTCCTCCAGGACGAGAAACAGGCGCCACGTCCCGATCCCAACGCGCCCGCGCCGGCGCCCAGTGGACCTATCGTGGCGGTGACGCTCGATGTCGGCCAGGTCCTGCTGAAGCACGGTGCGCTGCCCGCTGTGAAAGGCACGCTCACGCGGCGCGGAGAACGCACGCTGGCCGCCGACTTGCAACTCACCGCCAGTGCCGCCGGCCCGACCCGTGTGACGCTCAAGCGCCAAGGCAATGGTCGTCAGCTGGACGTGAAGTCACCCGACGCCGGCGGCCTGCTGCAGGCGGCTGGATGGCTCGACGGCCTGGTGGGAGGCGATCTCGATGTGACCGGCCAGATCGATGATTTGAAGGCCGATCCGCCCATGACCATGCGGGTCGAGGTGAAAAAGTTCCGCATCACCCAGACGCCGACCGTTGCCGGGCGCGACGTCGGTACGCTCAATGGTGTTGTCGAGCAGATCGGCAAGGCCGGCAATGCCGCCCAGGTGTTCGGCAAGCTGGAGGCCCGCGTCGACAAGGCCGGCGGCAAGCTGACCATCCGCAATGCGCAGACCAGCGGTGACTCGGTCGGCATCACGGCGCAGGGCACGTACCTGCTCGATCGCGAGGAGATCTGCCTGGCCGGTGCCGTGACGCCGGCCTACGTGCTGAACGCCTTTCTGTCCAACATCCCGATCATCGGCTGGATCCTGACCGGCGGTGAGGGCAGGGGTGTCTTCGCGATCAACTATACCGTGCGCGGGCCGATCGATAATCCCAAGGGCGAAGTCAACGCCGCGACCGCGATCACACCCGGCTTCCTGCGACGGATGATGGAAGGCAGCTGCGGCATCTCCAGTGCCGACCAGACCGGCAGCATCGAGGGCGTCCGCTCGCTGGAAGAGCGGCAGCAGGATCGTATCGGCCACTGATGTTTCGTTCCGGCAAGCGCAAAGCGCTCGCCGGGGCAGCCATCACTGCGCCAGGATCGAGCCGTCGCAGCGCACGCCGTTCACGACCACGTCGGCCTGGCCGAGTTTCACGCCGGCCAGCGACAGCACCGATTGAAGCACCGAATCAATCGGCGTCAGGGCCGTCGCCAATATGCCACCCAGCGCCTGGGTGATGGCGCCCAGACCCAGCCCCAGGCCAAGCACCGAGACGTTGAGATCGAGATTGCCCAGCAGGCTGCCGATCAGCGAACCGGCGATGTTGGTGCTCGAGACCGTCTTCATCGTCAGCGCCTGGATCTCGTCATAGGTGAAGCTCACCGTTTGCGGCGTGGGCGTGCCGGAGCGGACATGGCCCGAGCCCGTGATGCGGATCGACCCCAGCAGCAGGTTCAGGTTCACCATCGTGGCGCTGCTGACGGTGGGCCGGACCTGGAAATTGGTCAGCGCCGCCGGATTGATGGTGCCCAGCCAGGCCTCGGCCAGGCTGGGCTGCACAGAAAGCGTGGCACCGGTGTCGGTAGTGGAATTGCCGCACGTGACGTGGTCCAGCCGCGCCTCGGCCGAGGCGACTTCCACGTAGAGTGGGATCGACACCGTTGCGGCGGACAGCAGGCCGCTGCCGCCGACCTGGATGTCGAGGTAGACCCGCGTCTGCGCCGTGCGCACGACGGCATCGGCACCGCCCAGCGTGAGCCACGGTGACGTCACCATGCGCTCGCCAACAACGAGCGTGACGATCGTGCGCGCCAGTCCAGGGATCGTGGCGCCGAGATCGAGCTGGATCTGGCGCTGGCCGTTGGCCACCATGGCCGTCATGGTCGCGAGGTCGAGCGCGCCGACCTTGGCGCTGACACCGGCGCCGGCGCCTTCCGAGACCGGCTGGTTGCCGTAGGGGCCGTAGCTGAGCAGCTTGCCGAGGTTGACGCTCGACGTGGTGCCGGCCGCGAGGTCGGCGAGGCGGGTGATGGCGTCGATGACCTGCTGCCCGGGACCGAGGTCGCCGTTGCGCGCCAGGACCGTGAGTGCCGCATAGACGTCGCTGACGCGCATGGTCGCGGCCGCGAGTTCATTGTACGTCCCGGCCTGCAGGCCAACCTGCGTGGCAAGCGCACGGGAGAACTTGAAGAGATCGACCTTGGCGCCGGCCAGGGCGTTGTAGTCCATCACCGACAGCGACACGGTGGTGCCCAGCGTGCGCGACAGCAGGGCGTTGGCAATACCGCCGTTGACCGCCGCCAGGCGCGTGCCGATCGAGAACTGCGCCATCTGCGAGTTGGCGGCTATTGCTGTCGTGTGCACCTCGACCGAGCCCTGGCCCAGGATCGCCGAGCCGAAGAAGAGCGGTGCCCGGGTCGTCATGGTCACGCGTGCGGCGTTGGCGGGATTGACGCCGGCCGCGAAGCGGCCTGCCACCGGCACGGCAATGTTGGCGGTGTAGGTCCCGGTTTCGACGTTGAGCGCGTTCGGCGCCGGATAGCGGTTGCGCGCCAGGACATCGACAGCGCGCTGCCGGGCATTGGGCAGTGCCTGGGCGCTGGCCATGGCGGCCAGGTCCACGGCAGCCTGTGCGCGCCGCTTCTCGAAGTAGAGACTACCCAGGTCGACCGCGCAGGCAAGACAGCCGATCGCGACAGTCATGAACCCGGCGGTCATGATCAAGACATTGCCGCGCCTATCGTCGCGCAGGCGATGCAATTGGGCGGACAGCTGCCCCAGCACGTTCATCTTGGATCCCCTTGTTGATTGATTGACGACACCGGACCCCGGTGTCACAGCCCTCCACGGCGAACGGTTGATGTTCGTTGAATCGTCGACGACGGCAGCGGCACGATCCCCTGCATCGACCAGATGCCGAGATGGCGCGCGTCGTAGGTGACCCGGATGTCGTAGAGGCTGGGATCGCCGGCCGCGGGCACCACGTTCAGCGTGAGGCGATCGCGCCGCAGCAGCGGATAGGCGCCGATCGTCGCATTGATCGTGCTGGCGGCGATCTGCTGGCGTTCGGCAGGCGTAATGCCGGCCACCGAGGCACGGGCGGCCTCCGCGGTCACCTGCTGCACGCCGTGGATCACCGCGAAATAAAGCCCGTGCGCCAAAATGCCGAACAGCACCAGGATCAGGAGCGGCGCAACGAGCGCAAACTCGATCATGGTGGCGCCATTCTGCGTGCGGCGAAGCGATGTGACGGCGGACAGCCAGCGCCAACGTCTCGTCCGGGCAGATTCATCGGATGCCGAGCGTCGGGTAACCCCGGCCGGCAGCCCTCCACAGCAAATCATTTTTGATCTATTGGACGGATGGTTGAATTTTTTATTGAACAGCCGTCAAAAGCTAACAAGCCACTGTCAAAACCCCAAGAAACTATGTGTTCAAATTGGACACTGGTGGTTGAGTTCGGTCAGCGGTCCTGCACGTTTCCCCGTGACGGGGGCCTAAGGACAGCAGCCGTGGCCCCGGCGGATTTGTGCTATAGGGCCGGTCCTTTTTGCGGAACACGACATGCTGGACAAGACCTACGATCCCAAGGACATCGAAGCCCGCCGCTACGCCGAGTGGGAGCGTTCGGGCGCGTTCGAGTGCAAGCCGGACTCGGGCAAGCCGCCATATTGCATTGTCATTCCGCCCCCCAACGTTACCGGCAGCCTCCATCTGGGGCATGCACTGGTGAACACTATCCAGGACATTCTGGTCCGCTGGCGGCGCATGAAGGGCGACGACGTGCTGTGGCAGCCGGGCACCGATCACGCCGGCATCGCCACCCAGATGGTGGTAACGCGGCAGCTCGCCGAGCAGGGCATCGGGCTGGCGACCGGTGAGGCGGCAACCCGGGAGGGCAACCACCGGCAGCTGAACCGCGAAGAATTCGTGGCCCGCGTCTGGGAATGGAAAGCCGAGTCGGGCGGCATCATCACGCAGCAGCTGCGACGGCTGGGCGCCTCGTGCGACTGGCGGCGCGAGCGCTTCACCATGGACGAGGGCCTGTCGCAGGCCGTGCTCAAGGTATTCGTCGATCTCTACAAGCAGGGCCTGATCTACAAGGACAAGCGGCTTGTAAACTGGGATCCCAAGATGCTGACTGCGATCTCGGACCTCGAGGTCGAGTCGCAGGAGGTCAAGGGCAGCCTCTGGTACATCCGCTATCCGATCGAGGGTGACGAAGGCCGCTTCATCGTCGTGGCCACGACGCGGCCGGAGACCATGCTGGGCGACACTGCGATCGCCGTGCACCCCGATGACCCGACCTGGAAGCACCTGGTCGGCCGTCACGCTATCCTGCCGGTGGCCGGCCGCAGGATTCCGATCGTGGCTGACGAATACTCCGATCCTGAGAAGGGCTCTGGCGCGGTGAAGATCACGCCGGCGCACGACTTCAACGATTTTGAGGTCGGCCGTCGCCACGGGTTGCGCGCCATCAGCGTACTCGACAAGTCCGCCCGGCTGCTGCTGAAGGACAACGCAGACTTCCTGGAAGGCCTGCCGCGGGACGCCGCTATCGTGGTCGTCGACAAGTACCATGGCCTGGATCGGTTCGAGGCCCGCAAGAAGCTGGTGAGCGAGCTGGAGCGGCTGGATCTGATCGAAAAGATCGAGCCGCATACCCACACCGTGCCCTACGGCGATCGCGGCGGGGTGCCGATCGAGCCGTTCCTGACCGAGCAGTGGTACGTGAACGCCAAGGAAATGGCCAAGGCCCCGATCGAGGCGGCGCGCAACGGCGACGTCGCCTTCGTGCCGGCGCGCGGTCGGGACGATTTCTTCCGCTGGATGGAGAACATCCAGCCCTGGTGCGTGTCGCGCCAACTGTGGTGGGGTCACCAGATCCCAGCCTGGTACGACGAGCAGGGCAACGTCTTCGTCGAACTGAACGAGGCGGATGCCCAGGCCGCCGCCCGCGCCAAACATGGCTACGACGTGCCGCTATCGCGCGATCCCGACGTGCTCGACACCTGGTTCAGCTCGGCACTGTGGCCGTTCTCGACCCTGGGCTGGCCGCAAGAGACCAAGGAGCTGAAGCGCTACTACCCGACCGACGTGCTGGTGACAGCCACCGACATCCTGTTCTTCTGGGTCGCCCGTATGATGATGATGGGCATGCACTTCATGCAGCAGGTGCCGTTCCGCACGGTTTACCTGCATGGCCTGATCACGGACGAGAAGGGCCAGAAGATGTCCAAGTCGAAGGGTAACATCATCGACCCGCTCGACCTGATCAACAGGTACGGAGCCGACGCGCTGCGCTTCACCATGGCGGCCATCGCCATCCAGGCCCGGCTCGGCCAGCCGCTAAAACTGTCGCCGGCGCGTGTCGAGGGTTATCGCAACTTCGCCACCAAGCTGTGGAACGCCACGCGCTTCAGCCAGATGAACGGCGTGGCGATTCCGTCCGGATTCGACCCCGCGTCAGCCACGCTGACGGTGAACAAGTGGGTCCTGGGCGAGCTGGCGCGCTGCGCAGCCACGGTCGACCAGGCGATCGCTGAGTTTCGTTTCAATGACGCCGCCAGCGCGCTCTATGTCTTCGTCTGGGGCACGGTGTGCGACTGGTATGTCGAGTTCACCAAGCCGATCTTTCAGAGCGGCGATGAAGCGGCGATCCAGGAAACACGCGCCGTCACTGGCATTGTTCTGCGCGACTCGGTGAAACTGCTGCACCCGATCATGCCGTTCATCACCGAGGAGATCTGGGACAAGCTGGGTCACCGCGCCGAATTCGGTGCCCTGATTTCGCAGGCCTGGCCCCAGATGGTTTCATCGCAGGATACGGCGGCGGGCGACGAGATGGAATGGCTGGTGAAGCTCATCACCGACGTTCGCTCGGTGCGTTCCGAGGTCAACGTGCCGGCCGGCGCCAAGCTCAAGCTGATCGTGCGCGATGCCGAGGATACCACGCGCGCGCGGCTGGCGGCGCATCGGACCGCGCTCGAGCGGTTGGCGCGCATCGACAGCGTCGAGCTGGACGGCACCGTGCCATCGGGCGCGCTGCAGCTGGTGATCGGCGAGGCGACCTACGCGCTGCCGGTGGCCGAGGTGATCGACCTCAAGGCCGAGCGGGCGCGGCTGGACAAGGAGATCCGCAAGCTCGAAGGCGAGGTGTCCAAGATCGATGCCAAGCTGGGCAACGCCCAGTTCCTCGCCAAGGCACCGGACGAGGTCGTCGAGGAGCAGCGCGAGCGCCGCGAGGAGGCGTTGTCGACCGCCGCACGCCTGCGGCAGGCGACGGCACGCCTGGCAGTGTAGTTTCGGACCGCGGGCGTCCACGCCCGCATCGGCGCGTGAGCGCCGACATTCATGGGCTCGCCCTACGGGCGAGTGCGGGCGTGGACGCCCGCGGTCCGAAAAGCCTGGTTATGGCGTTCCGTCGCGAAAGTAGCGGCTGGGTGGAGCGCCCAGCGCGCGCTTGAACATGGCGGCGAAGGCTGATGGCGATTCGTAGCCGAGGTCGAGCGCGATGCGGGTGATCGGCTGGCCCTCGGCCAGGCGTGCCATGGCGGCCAGCAGACGCGCCTGCTGGCGCCAGTCGGCGAAGCTCAGCCCGGTCTCCTTGTGGAACAGACGGGCCAGCGTACGGGCGCTGGCGCCGGCGTCACGCGCCCAGTCGTCGAGCGTGCGGGCATCGCCGGGGTCGGCGCGCAGGCGCTGGCACAATCCCAGCAGCCGGGTATCGCGCGGCATCGGCAGGTCGAGCGCCAGCGAGGGCAGGGCGGCGATTTCATCGAGGATGAGCGCCATGACACGGCCGTCGGCGCCGGTCTCGTCATAGAGCACAGGCAGGGCGCAGGCCCGCAGGATCAACTCGCGCAGCAGCGGCGAGACGGCGATGACCCGGATCGCCGCCGGCAGGCGCGGGCTTTCGGCATCGGCGCGGACGTAGAGCGTGCGCATGGAGACGACACCCGCCATCCCGATCTCGTGCACGGTGCCGGCCGGCATCCATAACGCGCGTTGCGGCGGCACGACCCACGCGCCCTCGGCCGTCGAGATCGTCATCACACCGCGCGCCGCGAAAATAAGCTGGGCCCGCTCGTGGCAGTGGGGCGCGATACGCGCGCCATCGGTGAACTCCTTCGCCATCGCCGCGACCGGGCGCGGCAAGTGCTGGTAATCCATCGGGTTGGTGGATCGACCCTCTAGCCCCGCTTCGTGGGCGGAGAGGGGGCGTATCCGCCTGTGTTGAGAACGCCCTGTCATTCCGTCAAATCGACCTTGTCCGATTCGCAACAATCATTGTCGTTTCGTAGCATGCACGACAAACCGCCGCGGTCTACAGTCCTGTTGCGAACGAGTCGCGACGAACCCTTCGGGTCGCGACCGGAGGAGGGAATGAAGAACACCAGTCCGACCGCGCTGCTGCTCAATCTCGGCCATGCCATGGACCACTGGGTCCTGGTGATCTTCCTGTACACGGTGAGTGTGCTGGCCGGCGTCTGGGGTACCGACTGGCGTGAGCTGACGCCCTATGCCTTCGGTGCGTCGTTCATGTTCGGCGCCGGCTCGATCGTGTCGGGCAAGCTGGGCGACCAGTGGGGCCGGCGCAGCATGATGATCATCTTCTTTGCCGGCATGGGTGTGTCCAGCCTGCTGATCGCGCTGTGCCAGGACAAGTGGCAGATCGGCGTGGCGCTGACGCTGATGGGCGCCTTCGCCTCGATCTATCATCCCGTCGGCATTCCGATGCTGGTGCAGAAGGCCGAAAAGCCCGGCTTCACCATCGGCGTCAACGGTCTGGTCGGCAACCTTGGCGTCGCGCTGGGCGCCAGCGTGTCGGTGTGGCTGGCCACGCGCTTCGGCTGGCAGATGGCCTATATCCTGCCTGCCATCATCTGCCTGCTGGCGGCAGTCGCTTTTGCCGTCGTGGTGCCGCGGGAAGACGAGGCGCCGGCGCGCCGCAAGCAGAAACTGCTGGAACTGCCGCCGTCGGTGATGGCACGCGTGTTCCTGATCATGACCATCACCGCCATCACCGGCAGCATCGTCTTCAATTTCACCACCAACGGCAACGGCGAGTTCCTGAAAGCCGGCGTCAAGGAGCTGGCGGACGACCCGTTGGCGCTCAGCGTCGCGTTGCTGGTGGTCTTCGCGATCGCATCGCTGGCCCAGCTTGCGGTGGGCGCGCTGATCGATCGTTACCCGCTGAAATGGATCTACCTGCCGATCGTGCTGTGCCAGATTCCATTGTTCCTGCTGGCCGCCTATGCGACGGGCTGGGCGTTGCTGGCGACCGTCGCCGCCTTCATGGTGTTCGTGTTCGGCGCCATTCCGTTCACCGACGCCATGATCGTGCGCTACATCGACGACCGGCTGCGCTCGCGTGTTACCGGCGTGCGCCTGGCCATCGGCTTCGGGATCAGCTCGATCGTCGTTGCCCTGATCGGGCCGTCGGTGAAAGCGGCCGGCTTTCCCACCTTGCTGATGATGCTGGCCGGTGTCGCCACCGTGGCGCTGGTGGCGCTGTCGTTCCTGCCCGACGAACGGGCTGCCACACAGGCGCTGGCGCCCAAGCCGGCAGAGTAAGCAGGGGATCATCATGGGTGTCATCGTCGATCCCACGCTGCAGGCGCTGCTCGACCGGCTGCACGCGCAGAGTGCGGCGCAGGAGGCTGAAACCGTCCAGTATTTCACCGGGCGGGCACAGAGGAATGAAATTTCCTGGGATGACGGACTGGATGCGGACGCCAACCGTTTCATGGCCGACAAGATGGTGGCGCTCGATCCGATCAAGGCGGAGTTCTGCTGGATCATGTGCCGCGCGCTGCGGGCGCGACGGGTCGTGGAAGTAGGGACGTCCTTTGGCGTTTCGACCCTCTATCTGGCCGATGCCGTGCGGGCGAACGGTGGTGGAACCGTCATCGGCACGGAGTACGAGCCGGCCAAGGCGGCGATAGCGCGCGCCCATTTCGAAGCCGGCGGGCTGTCAGCGTTCATCGACCTGCGCGAAGGCGATCTGCGCGAGACCCTGAAGGTCATCGAAGGCCCGGTCGATTTCGTCCTCATGGATATCTGGACCGAGATGGCCCGGCCGGCCGTGGAACTACTGGCACCCCACATGCATGCGGGGGCAACCGTCGTGGTGGACAACACCGCCCAGTTCCGCCACGCCTATCGCCATTTCTTCGAGTTCGTGGCGGATCCGAGGAATGGGTTCACGACGCTGACCTTGCCTTTTGAAGGCGGGTTGGAGGTCGTGGTGAAAACCTAGACCGCCGGTGCGTGGCGCCTGCAGGTCGCCGACGGCGACCCAGCCCACGCCTTTCCCTGTGTGTCTTGAGACAACGTCACCCGTCGGTCAGCGCGTCGACTTCATCGGCATCGAGCCTGAACGCGAGCTGCTCGGCTTCGGGATCGGGCGCCGAAATCCGCCAGAACGTGAACCAGTATTCGGCGTGATTGTTGTTGCCGACGGGTACGGCGGGCGGGATCAGCAGCCACGCGGCGCGCGCCAGATAGAGCGCGAACTGATCATTGCGCTCCAGTAGGCTTCCCAGGATGTGGCCATCGGGAAAGGCGGCGCCGCGTCCGCCGTGGCCCCAGTCGGGCAATGACTGCGCGCACCGGACGAGGCCCGGCCATCCCAGGCCGGTGATATCGCCCAGCCTGTGGGCCACGCGATCGGCGGCCGTGCGTGACAGGCGGATCAGGGTATCCTTCGCGCGGTGCGCTTCGAACGGTATCACGCCGCGTCCCGGGCCTGCGCCGTCATCAATTTGGCGCCCGCCCTGGCGGCGAAACCGCAGCCTGCTGCCGTTCCATGCCATGTGCAGCAGCAGACGCGCCATGTTTTCGCGCGCCGCCAAAGGCCGATCGCCATGCAGATCCGCGACGCAGGCACGCGCCATGGCCAGGAAACGCCGGGCGCGCACGCCGTCGGCCGCATCGGTTTCGATATTGGCGGCGCGTGCCAACGGCGGCGGCAAGACCGTCAGCGACATCATGGGCCGCGCCATTGCATCGGCGAACGGAAGCGGCCGCACGGCGACGCGCGCGTTGAGCGAATCGACCAGGGCACCCCATGATACCTGCGGCACGCTGGCCGGCGTGCTGCTCGCCGCCGCGCGGCGGGCGACAGGCTTGCTCTTGGCGCTGGTCTTGGGCTTGGCTGCCGGGCGTCGTGTCGCGGCCGGTTTCTGCGCCGGTCGCGCGGCCTTCTTGACGGCGCGCTTCTGTTTGGCGGCCGGCGCCTTGGCGCGGACGGCCTTGCGGCCGGCGCGCGACGCTTTCTTCACCGCGGTTTTCCTGGTCTTGTTCATGGTCTGCCGACCCCCACCTTCCCCTGGCCGGTCTCGGGCGCGCAAAGTGCCGCAAAGTCCGGTGTGGAGTCTAGCATGCCGCGTGCCGTTGGCGATGACCTGCCACGAGAACCGAGATGACCGTTCGCGAAGAGCTTATCCCAAGTCGGCCTGCGCTCATCGCCATCGACTGGGGCACCAGCGCATTGCGCGGCTGGTTACTGTCGCATGACGGTGCGGTGCTGGATCGTCGTGCAAGCCCGCAGGGCATCATGGCGGTCGCCAATGGCGACTTCGATGCCGCCTATCGTGCGTTCACGGCTGATTGGCGGGCCGTGCGGGCGGAAATGCCGGCCCTGGCGGCCGGGATGGTCGGCAGTCGGCAGGGCTGGGCCGAGGCGCCCTATGTCGCGTGCCCGGCCGGTTTCGTCGACCTCGCGGGCTGCTGCGTCGCCGCCGGAGCGCCTGACGCGTCCCTGACGATCGTGCCCGGCCTGTCGTGGCAAGCACCCGACATGGGGGTCGACGTCATGCGCGGCGAAGAGACGCAGCTCTGCGGCGCGCTGGCAGACGGCGAACGCGACGGGCTGTTCATCCTGCCGGGAACACACAGCAAGTGGGCCCGGGTCGACGCCGGCCGCATCGTGGCCTTCGCCACATACATGACCGGCGAGGTGTTTGCCGTCCTGCGGGGACACTCCATCCTGGGCCGCATGATGCCGGCTGACGGTGCGATGCAGCATGATGCCGCCGTGTTCGCTGACGGTGCCCGCGATGGTCTGGCTGGCGGTCACGAGCTGCTGCGCCGATTGTTCGGTGTGCGCACACGCGGACTGTTCGGCGTCCTGCCGGTGGACGCGGCGCCCAGCTTCCTCTCGGGGCTACTGATCGGCGCGGAGGTGGCCGCAGCGCAAGCCGGCGGCAAGATCGGCCATGGCGCGTCGGCGGCCGTCCTGATCGGTGAGGGGACGCTCTGCCAGCGTTACGCCGAAATCCTGACAATGGCCGGCATCGCGACACGTCGAGCCGATGCCGACGTCACGCCGCGCGGCCTGTGGCGTCTGGCACAGGCCGCAGGCATGATCGAACCGTGACGATGTTTCCTTCCGCCGACGGCCAGCATGCCTGCCAACCCGATTGATCTTCGCGCCGCGCTTGGGTCCTGTCCCCTGATCGCGATCCTGCGCGGCCTCACGCCAGCGGAGGCGCCTGCCATTGGCGCGGCGGTGCTTGCTCAGGGGTTCACGGTACTGGAGGTGCCGATGAATTCGCCGCAGCCCGTCGACAGCATCCGGCTGCTGGCAGCGGCGCATCCCATGGCCGTGATCGGTGCCGGCACGGTGATGACCACGGCGGACGTCGACGCCGTGGCCGAGGCCGGCGGCCGCTTGATCGTGATGCCGCATGCCGATCTCGCGATCGTGCGTCACGCCAAGACGCGTGGTCTCGTCTGCGCGCCCGGCGTGGCGACGCCAACGGAGGGTTTTGCCGCACTGGCGGCCGGCGCCGATGCGCTGAAGCTGTTTCCCGGCGAAATGCTGACGCCGGCGGTGCTGAAGGCGTTGCGCGCCGTCTTTGCGCGCGACGTCATGATGATTCCGGTCGGCGGCGTCAGCGAGAAGACGATGCCGGACTACTGGGCCGCTGGCGCCGACGGTTTTGGCATCGGCTCGGCGCTCTACAAGCCGGGCATGACGGCAGCCGACGTTACTGACCGCGCCCGTGCGCTGGTTGAAACCGCCCGCAAATTGCGTCGCTAGAAATCCTCCCCACGCAGTGGGGAGGTGCCCCGAAGGGGCGGAGGGGAGCCGACGCGGTCCTTGTTACTAACACCTCGTCAGCTCCCCCTCCGGCCTTCGGCCACCTCCCCCAGCTGTCCTGGGGGAGGGATGTGCCTACCGCGGCGCTGCTGCGTCCTCGCTGATGTCGTCGCGGTAGGTTTCCGGTCCCAGCCACACGGACACGGCCGTGATCAGCGACAGCACGATCATGTAGAGCGACACCGCCCAGGTCTGGCCGCCAGCCAGCAGCACGAAGTAGGCGGCGAGGAACGGCGCCGGTCCGCCGGCGATGATCGATCCCAGCTCGCGTGCGAAAGCAAAGCCGCTGAAGCGTCGAGTCGGGCCGAACAGTTCGGCGAAGTACGCCGCCTGCGGCCCGAACATCGCCGCCGTGCCGACGGCGCGCGCCAGGATGAAGGCGATGGCAATGAGGAAGGCCTCCTTGGTGCCGATCAGCCAGAAGAACGGAAAGGCGAGCGCCGCCGAGAACAGGGCGCCGAAGATGTAGACAGGGCGCCGGCCGATGCGGTCCGACAGCATCGAGAAGCCGAGCAGGGCGACGAGCTCGATGCCGAAGGCCACCATCAGCGCCGTGAGCGCCGTCGAGCGCGGCACCCCGAGGTTGTTCACGACGTAGTTCAAGCCGAACACCGGGATCAGGTAGCCCAGGCCGTTCTCGGCGATGCGGGCACCGACCAGGACGAGGAAGTTGCGCGGCTGGCGGCGCAACGCCTGCCAGACCGGCGCCTTCTCCGGCTGGCGCTTGGCCATGGCCTTGGTGAAGACCGGCGTCTCCATGATGTTGGCACGGATGTAGAGGCCGACCAGGATCAGCACGATGCTGACCAGGAAGGGAATACGCCAACCCCACGCCAGCAACTGCTCCCGCGGCAGTTCCGACACGATGTAGAAGACACCGGCGGCCAGCAGGTTGCCGACGCTGACGCCGATCGGCGCCCAGCTGCCCCAGAAGCCGCGCTTGCCCTGTGGCGCGCTCTCGACCAGCAGGATCACGGCACCGCCGTACTCGGCGCCGGCGCCGAAACCCTGGATCAGCCGCAGCAGGATCAGCAGGATCGGAGCCCAGATTCCGATCTGGTCGTAGGTCGGCAGGAAGCCGATCAGCATGGTGCCGAAGCCGACCAGCAGCAGGGTAATGACCAGCATCGGCTTGCGGCCGATCTTGTCGCCGAAGTGGCCGAACACGAGACCACCCAGCGGACGGGCGAAGAAGCCGACACCGAAGGTCGCGAACGCCAGCAGCGTGCCGACCGTGGGATCGCTCTTGGGGAAGAACAGCTCGCCGAAGACCAGAGCGGCGGCCATGCCGTAGATGAAGAAGTCGTACCATTCCAGCGCCGAGCCGATCGCCGACGCGAAGATCACGCGGGTTCGGTTCTGCGCCTCGGCGGCGCCGATGGCGCCGGCAGTTGCGATGGCCATGTGTTTCCTCCTGATCTTTTTTTCCTCCCCAGCTTCGCTGGGGAGGTGCCCCGTAGGGGCGGAGGGGAGCCGACGTAGTCTCGGTTATGAAGACCACGTGAGCTCCCCCTCCGGCCTTCGGCCACCTCCCCCACTGCGTGGGGGAGGGAACTCAATTCACCGCGTCGGCGGTGGCGAAGAAGCGCCGCTGGCTGCCGGTCTGGTTTTCGTAGATCGATCCCTGGTTCATGGCGGGCGGCAGCGGCATGCGCACCGGCACCGGCGTCACGCGCGGCGTGATCGTCGGTTGGCCCTCGATCATGCGGCTGTCGAATTCGCCCAGGTTAGAGACGCCGAGCAGGGGCCAGGCGTCGGCGGCCGCCACCTCGTAGAGCAGCAGCTGGCGGCGCCGGTTGGAGGTGTTGAGCGCCGAGCCGTGCACCAGCCGCACGTGATGGAACGACATCGATCCTGCGCGGCCCGTCAGCGGTACGGCGCGGCTGGCTTCGTCGCCGATCAGGTCGGGCGAAATCGCGCCGCAGAACACGCCATCGGCATGATGATCGTGGATCGGCCCGCGGTGCGAGCCGGGCACCACCAGCAGCGGCCCGTTGCTCAGCTCCATGTCGTCGAGCATGACGCCGATGGCCAGGATGTCGTCGTTGGTGTGCGGGTAGAACGCCCAGTCCTGATGCCACTCGACCGGTGAGCCATAGCGCGGCGCCTTCATGTTGAGCTTCGAGCCGTGCAGGCGCAGGTCGGGGCCAAGCAGCTTCGTGAGGACTGCCAGCACGTTGGGGTGGCGCACCAGCGCGCTGAAACGCTGGTCGATCTTGTGCGGCGTCTTGATGCGCCGCACCCGCGGTTGGGCACGGGTGTGGGATGGCTCGAGGTCGTAGACGTCGTCGTGCGTATCGACGCTGGCGGCACGGGCGATCCAGTCGTCGATCACCGCCTGCAACTGCGCCAGTTCGGTGCCGTCCAGCACGTCGGGGACGACGACGTAGCCGTCGCGGCGGTAGGCGTCGACATCGCGGTCGGAAATCATGGCGCAGTCCTCTGGATGAAAGCGCTTCCATATTCAGGTGGAAGCGCTTTCACTGTCAAGTGACGGTTCGGCCTCTGTCTGTTCGCCGTCAGCCGTGCTTGAGTGGCGCCATGAAACCGAAGACGAGAAGCCGGTCGTCGACGTCCGGTCGGCCGCGCATGGAAGACGTGGCCCGCCTGGCCGGGGTATCCCTGGTCACGGTCAGCCGCGTACTCAACACACCCGATGCCGTCACGCCCTCGACCCGGCAGGCGGTCATGGCGGCGGTGCGCCGCATCGGCTACGTGCCCAACCTCACCGCCGGCGCGCTGGCCGGCAGCCGCAGCCGGATCATCGCCGCGATCGTCCCCACCATCGCCAATTCGATCTTTGCCGACACGATCCAGGGCCTGTCGGATCGCTTGGAACGGGCGGGGTATACGATCCTGCTGGGGCAGACCGGCTATGACGCACAACGCGAGCGCGCCCTGGTCACCGCAATGCTGGGCCGCCGGCCGGATGCCCTGATGCTGGTGGGCGCGCCGCTATCGCCGGCGACGGGCCGCATGCTGGCAGCGGCCGGGATTCCCATCGTGCAGACATGGGAGATGATGCGGCGGCCGATCGACCACGTCGTCGGTTTTTCCAACGCTGCCGCCGGGCGTGTGGTGGCCGACCATTTCATCGCCCGCGGCTATCGCCATATTGGCTTCGTGGGCGGCGCCGATGCGCGATCGAAAGCGCGACGGGAGGGCTTCGAGGCAGCCTTGGGCGCAGCCGGGATCACGCCGCTACCCGCCGTCATTGTCCCCAGCCCCGGGATGGTCGCCCATGGTCGTGACAGCGCGAGCCGGATCCTTGCCGGGGGAAAGCCGGTCGATGCGCTGTTCCTGTCGACCGACGTCCTTGCCATCGGCGCCCTGCTGGAGTGCCAGCGCCAGGGCATCGCGGTCCCGCGGCGCCTGGCGATCGCCGGCTTCGGTGACCAGGACCTGGCGCGCGAGATGGTACCGCCCCTGACCACCGTGCGCATCAGCGGCCTGGAGATCGGCGGCCGCGCGGCGGATCTGCTGCTGGATGCTGTTGATGGCAAGCCCAGCGGCGCGCAACGCATCGATCTTGGCGTGCAGCTCATCGTCCGCGCCACGACGTAGAGCGGAAGCGATCGAACGGATTTCGCCGGCGTGGCCGCGCGTTATCGAATGCGCAAAACGCGGCCGGACGCGGCAAAGATGAGGCCGCCCACCGCACCGATACCCGCCAGCACAAGCGGCAGCGTCATATCCCGGTGCAGCCTCAACGCATCGGGATTCTCAGCGTGGCGATCGACGCCTCTGTAGGGCAGCAGGTTCAAAGCAGTGATCAGAAAGACACCCGACACCGCACCCAGGAGGGCGCCAGTGGCGAGGCAGACTGGCAGCGTCAGCGGTACGTTCAGCCGCCGCAGCAGGGCATAGCAACCCCAGCCCAGCGGCAGGCTGACAAAGAGCACGACGGGCCACACCAACCCCATCGTGAACAAGACGAACTCGGCGGGATTAAATAGCGCGAGGTATGTCGCTGTTGCGCCGAAGCCGCTGAGGAGGAGGGCCACCGTGAGACGAGCAAACCAGCCGATCATATCCGGCATGGTGCCGCGGAAGCATGGTCGCATTGTGGCGACAAGGGATGTCCGTTCGGATGAGCCGTCCCATGAAGCCGAAGCGCACACTCGGCTGCCGTCACCCTCTCATCTGCTGGACATACCAGCGAACATAGCGGTCGACGTTCTGCTCCTTCGACGGCGAATAGGGTCCGGGCTCGAAGCCCGGTGACGTCACGCCAATCCATTGCCGGCGGCAGATCTCCCAATCCTCCGACATCACCCGATCGTGGAACGCCGCGATCCTCTCGGGATCATAGTCGCGGCCCTCGACCGCCGTCTCGTCGACCAGCCAGTAACCGCGCACGATGGTCCTGGTTGGCGAAACGGGCGTTATGCGCACCGTATGGGCATAGTCGGAATTGGCGTGGCACCAGAAGTTTATGTTGGTGTTGGCACGCGCCGTGCCCATGTCGGGATCGTCGAAACCGGCCATCAGTACGGAGCAGACCTGCTGACCGTCGGGGCTTTCCGTCACCATGCCCTTGCGCACCGGCGTACGGTTCGCGCGGAACCACTCTGCGGTGTAGTCGGAAGAGGTATTGACGCGGGCGACGTCCAGTCCCGCCTTCTCCCAGCGAACCGAACATTCGGCGAGCCGGTCGGCGATTTCGCCCAGCATCGCCGCCTTGTCGTTTTCGGTGTCGTACTGGACCGCGACATAGCCTTTGTGATTGACCTCGCAGTGGTAACATTCGCGATTGTTCTCGACGATGAGTTTCCAGTTCACGTCGAGATGGTAGTCGCGGATGAGCGCGATCTTGGCGCGCGCCATGCCTTGGGAGGCGAGGATCGGGGAAAGATGATCACGCAGCTCGCTGAAGGGAGACGGATCTTCTGAAAGATTGATGAAGATCAGTCCATCGAACTCTTCCGCCTGGATGCTCCTGAGGCCGTGGGTAATCTTGTCGAAATCGTCGCCCATCCTCGGCGCACCGACCAACGCGCCGTCATGCGAATAGGACCAAGCGTGGTAGGGACAGACCAGCCGTGCGGCTCTGCCCTTCTCTTGTGTACAGACAATCGAGCCCCGATGGCGACAGACATTGTGGTGAGCGTGGACTTTGCCTTCGCGATCGCGGATCACGACCACCGGTGCGCCGCCGACAGTCAGCGTCATGTAGTCGCCTGACTTCGGAAGTTCGACCGAGTGGCCGGCGAAGAACCAGCTGTTGCGGAAAATCCGTTCCTGCTCGGCAGCGAAGATTTCGGCGCTGGTGTAGAACGCGCGGGGCAAGCCATGACCAGGGCGGTATGCGTCGAACACGTTCATCGCGGCAGCTCCAGTGCGTGAGGACAGCCGATTAGAAATCGTGTGGCGTGCTGCAGCAAACGCGACTACCTTGCGGTCACCCTAAGCAAAACTAAGCGTGATGACCGTCGGGCGTCCTCCCTTGAACTGGCTGAGAGCTTTCGAAGCTGCAGCTCGCCTCGGCAGTTTCGTAGCCGCATCCGCCGAACTGAACGTGACGCCGTCAGCTGTCAGCCAGCACGTCCGCTCGCTGGAATTGCGCCTGTCCAAAAGTCTGTTCGACCGGCACGCCAACGGCGTGGTGCTTACCGCGATAGGGCGATCCTATGCCGACGATCTCGGTCGGGGATTCGCACAGATCGATGAGGCGACTGCGAAGCTCTCCAGGCGCGGCGTGCGCGCGATCCTTAATGTCCATGTGCCGACGTCTTTCGCCAGCCAGTGGATCGCGCCCAGGCTGGATTTGTTTCGCGCGGCGCATCCGAATATCGATCTCAGATTGACGGCGCTTGGCCAGGGTATTGGCCGGGGCCACAGTAAAGCGGATGCCGAGATCCGCTACGGTTGGGGCGATTGGCCAAAGCTGAACGCGGTGGAGCTGTTGCGCGAACAGGTCTTTCCGGTCTGCTCGCCGGAATTCGCGGCCGGCCTGGCATCACCTTGCGACTTGCAGGCACGCGATCTTCTTCATGTGCCGGGCTATGCCGAGGATTGGGACGCGTGGCTGGCCTTTGCCGGTGTCACTGGCGTGGACACCTCCGAAGGTGCTTCCTTCGATCAATCGATCATGGCGATCCGGGCCGCGATCGAAGGTAAGGGCATCGTGCTCGGCCGCTCGGCACTGATCGAGCGTGAGCTGTCAGCGCGACTGCTGGTCGCGCCCTTCAAGGAACGGATGAACAGCTCGGGCGCGTACTGGCTTCTCGCCATGCCGCAAAAAGCAAAGTCGCCGAAAGTGACCGCATTCCGAGATTGGTTGCTGAGCATCACGCGCTCCGTCACAGCCGCGGTGCCCTGATCAGCCACAAGTCGGCGTTGTTGAAATCACGGCGCCTCGCCGCGCGCCAGCCGGCCTTCGATGAGGTCGAGGAGGGGCGGCAGATCGGCGACACTGTCGACGACGTAGTGCGCGCCGGCCACCGTCAGTTCGCGGATGGCGTGATGCCGCCGCAGCGCCCGCTCGGGCGCCGGCAGTGCCTCCAGTTCCTCGCGCGAGAGGCCCAGCGCATTGCCGGACATCGCCACGCCCACGGTCCAGGTGCCGGCAGCGAGCCCTTCGGCGATGCCGGGGACCGTATCGTCGACCTTGACGACGCTGGCGGCCGGCCAGACGCCGAGGTCGACGAAGCATTTGTACATCATCAGCGGCGTCGGGCGGCCAGCGGCAAGATCGCCGGCGCAGACCAGATTGTCGGGTGCGTAGCCCTGGGCCGCCGCGACCGGCAGCAGCGGCTCCATGATGTCGCGCGTATAGCCGGTGGTCGATCCGATCTTCAGTCCACGCCGGCGCGCGTCGGCGACAATTTCCGTCACGCCCGGGATGAGGTCGGCATAGTTGGTGACGACCTTGGCGTTCAGCGGCACGAAGACCTCGTATACCCGATCGACGTCGGCGTCGGTCGGCAGCGCACCGTGTGCCTGACGCCAGCGCTCGGCGATATCGGGCTGCACGGTCAACGCCTTGATGTGATCCCACTTGGGCAGCCCCATCGGGCCACGCGCTTCGGCGATAGTGAGGGAAACACCAAACTGGCCGAACACGTCGACAAACGCACCCATCGGCGCACGTGAACCGTGGTCGACGACCGTGCCGGCCCAGTCGAAGACGACCGCCTTCAGCTGCATGGAACACTCCGTTACAGTTTCTGCGAGCCGAACAGCTCGCCGATGACTTCTTCGCCGATCGCGAAACCCGTCGACGCGCCCGTACCGCTGGTAACCATCACGATGCGCACGTCATCGCTGGGGCGATCGACGAGCATCAATTTGTCATCGGCGGTCGCATAGGAACCGACCCAGCGCTCCCGCACGCGTCGGCCGGGCAGATCGAAGACGGCGTCGAATTCTTCCAGGATGACGTCGTCGACCAGCATCGGCGCGAACGGCGCGATCGTCTCGCCGTAATGGTGGCTGTCGCCGACCACCAGGCTGCCGTCGGCGGACTGCACGACGATCAGATGCACGCCGTGCTCCAGCGCCGCGGCCTGCTCGGCCGCCAGTCGTTGTTTCAACGCGGCTGCCTGGGGCAGTTCGGCAAAGCCCAGATAGCGGCCCATGCTGAGATCCGACATCACCGGCGTGGCCAGGCGCGGCATGGGCTGCGCCGGCTCGAGCCGCAGCATGTGCAGTTGGCAGATGCGCACACCCTGAGCGGCGATACGGTCGGCGTACAGCGTCTGGAAGTCCGTCCCCGGGCAGACGATGACGACATCGGCGTCGATCCACCCGCGCGTCGTGTCGATGTGCGGCGGCGCGATGTCCTTGACCAAGGTGGAACGCAGGAAGGTGACACCCCATGCCTCTGCCAGCCATCGTGCCAGCGCGGGGATCGCGGTGCGGCTCTCGACCCGCAGATCGTGTGGCGACCAGAGCGCGGCTTGAATGGCGCCCTGCCGCAGCGCCGGGACATGCTCGGCGGCTTGCGCCGGTGTGATCAACCGGCAGTCGCGTCCCATTTCGGTCTGCAGGAACGCCACCAGCACGTCCTTGGCCTCGGGCCGGCGCGCCACGATGCAGGCGCCGCGCTGCTCGACGGCGATGCCGGCTTGCGGCGCGACCTCAGCCCATATGTCGCGGGAGCGCATGGCGCGGCGCCAGCAGTCACCAGCCTGCTGGCCGGTGACGGTGACGAAACCGAAATTGCGGATCGACGCGCCGTTGGCCTGCGCGTCGCGGTCGATCACGACGACACGTTTGCCCAGCCGCGCGGCGGCGAGTGCATGAGCCAGGCCGACAATGCCGGCGCCGACGACGGCGACATCGAAGCCATCGCCCGGGAATGCGGCAGGAGTCATCTGAATCGCCATGCCTGGGAGCGGGAGAGGAGGCGTTGCGTCGCGGCCGTATAGAGGACACGCACCGCGACCGCGGTAAGGAACAATGTCATCGCCATTGCGGCGGCGGGCGCGACGTCGCCAGCGTCATCCATGTTCAGCACGGCGATCGAGGCCAGCGTCGTCTGCGGCGAATAAAGGAACACCACGGCCGAGACCGTGGTCAGCGCATTGACGAACAGGTACATGGCGATATCGAGCACCGCCGGCAGGCACACGGGCAAGGTCACGCGAAAGAAGGTCCGATAGAAAGGCACCCGCAGCGAGGATGAGACGGTCTCAAACTCCTGGTCGATCTGCTTGAGCGCCGTCACGGCGGTCAGGTGCGACACCGAGTAGAAGTGCGCCACGGTGCACATGACCAGGATCGCCATCGTGCCGTAGAGAAAATTCAGTGGATTGCCCGGTGCATTGAAGAAGAAGATATAGCCCAGGCCCAGCACCAGCCCCGGCACCGCCAGTGGCAGCAGCGCCAGGAACTGATAGGCCGCACGTCCGGGCCGGTAGCCACGCGTTTTTTCGACCAGGTAGGCACCGAAGAAGATGACGGCCGTGCCGAAGACGGCCGCCAGTCCGGCCATCTGCAGCGAGTTGAAAAAGCTCTCCCAGCCGCCGCCATCGACGTTGTCGAAGTTGTAGTTCTTCAGAGATGGTGTGAGGTTGTAGGGCCACAGGGTCGCGATCGATGCGAAGAAGGCGACCGCGATGACGATGATGATGGCAAGCACAATGAGGCCGCACACCACGAAGAAGGCCGTATCGATCAAGCGGTTTGGTTTGGGCTGATAAGGCACCGCGCGCGCCGACAACAGCGCCGCCTGGCGTCGCTGTAGCATCTGGTCGACGAAGAAGGCGAGCACGGCCGGCAGAAGCAGGATCAAGCCCACGACAGCGCCCATCTGGAAGTTCTGTTGCCCGATCACCTGCTTATAGATGTCGGTGGCCAGGACGTCATACTGCCCGCCGATCACCTTGGGGACGCCGAAATCGGTGATGATCAGCGTGAACACCACGAACGTCGCGCTGATCAGGCCGTAGCGCGCGCCGGGCACGGTGACCGTCCAGAAGGTGCGCCAGGCGCCGGCCTTGAGCGCGTCGGCGGCTTCATAGAGGCGGGCGTCCGCCATCGCCAGCGCCGTCGTGACGATGATCAGCGCGTGCGGGAAGGCCCAGAACACCTCGCCCATGACGATCCCGATCGGGCCGTAGATCGAGTAGCCGAACAGTGCCTCCTTGGCGAAGCCCTGGTTGCCGAACAGGTAGACCAGGCTGATGGCCGGCAGCAGCGACGGCGCGAGCAAGGGGATCTGCGCCATGATCTTGAAGGCGCCGCGCCAGGGCATGCAGGTTCGCATGATGCCGTAGGCATAGACGAAGGCCAGGAACACGCTCAGGATCGTGCTGACGAAGGCGATCCACACGCTGTTGACGATCGACTGGGTGAGCTGCGGGTTGGCGAAGTACTGTGCGAAGTTCGTCAGTCCAACGAAGCGGCCGTCGTGCGACTCGAAGGCCTTGGCCAGCAGGGCCCACAGCGGCAGCAGCACCGTCACCAGAAGCCATACCGCGAGTAGGCTGAGCACGACCCGCATGATGACGTCGTCGCGGCTCACGCGCTGACGTACACGCCGCGCTGGCGTCGCCTCGATCGCCGTGGTCGTCATGTTTCCTCCCCACGCAGTGGGGAGGTGCCCCGAAGGGGCGGAGGGGATCCGACGTGGTCTTTGTAAGCAAGACCTCGTCGGATCCCCATCCGGCCTTCGGCCACCTTCCCCACTGACGTGGGGAAGGGAAGAAACCGACAGCGTCTCATGGCGAGGGCGTTGCGAAGACCCGTAGCCGGTCGGCCGGCAGCTGCGCCCTGATCGTGCCGCCCGGCCTGACGCCGAGATCGCGCACGGCGTTCATCGACAGGTCGGCCGACACGTTGAGGTTGGTGCCATTGAAGTGCAAGGTCGTGGCGAAGTGATTGCCGACGAACTCCATCACGCCGACGTCGGCGTCGAAGACGTTGGTCTCCGCCCCGTTGATATTGCGGACCACGACGTCTTCGGGCCGCACGCAGACCGTTACCTTGGTCTCGAGAGCATAGGTCATCTCGCCAGCGAAGGTGAGGTCGACGCCCTTGCAGTTCGCCTGGTTGGGACCCACCAGCCTTCCATCGAGGAAATTCATGCGGCCGACGAAATCGGCCACGAACGGCGAGGCGGGCCGGCCGTAGACCTCATCCGGCGTGCCAACCTGCTCGATGCGGCCCTTGCTCATGACGACGATCCGGTCGGACATGGTGAGCGCCTCTTCCTGGTCGTGCGTCACCATGACGGTAGTGATGCCCAGGCGCTGCTGCAGGTCGCGGATCTCGCCGCGTAGCCGCGCCCGCACGCGCGCATCGAGCGCCGACAACGGCTCGTCGAGCAGCAGCAGTCCGGGCGACAGGGCCAACGCGCGGGCCAGCGCGATGCGTTGCTGCTGGCCACCCGAGAGTTGCGCCGGATATTTCTCGGCCTGGTCCGACAGGCCGACCAGGGCCAGGAGTTCCTTGACCCGGGTCGCGATCTCGGTCCGGCTGCGACCGGCTGACACCAGCCCGTAGGCAACATTGTCCTTGATCCGCAGGTTGGGAAACAGCGCATAGGATTGGAAGACGATGCCGAAGTCGCGCTGGTTCACCGGCAGATCCGAGATATCCTTGCCGCCCTGGTTGATCGATCCCTCGGACTGCACATCGAGACCCGAGATGGCGCGCAGCAGCGTGGTCTTGCCGCAGCCGGACGGTCCGAGGAAGGACACGAACTCACCGGGGTAGATGTCGAGATCGATGGCTTCCAGCGCCGTGAACTTGTCGAAGCGCTTGGTGACGCCGCGGATCTTCAGATAGGGCTCGCGTGGCTGCGCAGCAGGCGTGGCCGCTTGCGTCTGCATGGTGCCTCCTGGTGCGCCTGGGCGCTCTGCGTTCAGATGGCCACGGATGCCGGGATCACTGTTTTTCGCTCTTGCCGCCGTAGCGCCGCGACCATTCGTTGAGAATGCGTTCGCGGTTTGCCGCCGCCCAGGTGAAGTCGTTCTTGGCCAGCATCTTCTCGACATCGCCCTTGACGTGCTCGAGCTTGGCCTGGATGCCGGGCACGGCCACGATGGCGTAGTTCTGGGCGTAGAGCTGGTTGGCCTCGGTCGTCACCGACCAGTCGAGCAGCTTCTTGGCGGCGTCGGCCTTTTTCGTCGTCGCCATGATTGCCGCCGCTTCCATGTCCCAGCCCAGGCCTTCGGACGGCAGCACGACGTCAACCGGGGCGCCGTCCTTCTTGGTGCGGTTGGCGCGATACTCGAAGGACAGCCCAATCATGTATTCGCCGGCAGCGGCCTGACGGCAGGGCTTCGAGCCGGAGTGCGTGTAGGCGGCGATGTTCTGGTGCAGGGCGTCCATGAACGCCCAACCCTTGTCCTCGCCCATCATCTGCAGCCAGCCCGACACCATGAGATAACCGGTGCCCGATGACGCCGGATTGGGCATGGCGATCTGGCCGCGGTAGTCAGCCTTGGTGAGGTCCGCCCACGATGCCGGCGCCGCCACTTTCTTCTTGCCGGCCTCCACTGTGTTGAAGCACAGCGCCGACGCCCAGACGTCCATACCCACCCATTTCGGCGGCTGCGCGCTATCGCGCATCGTGGCCTTGACCTTGTCGACGCCGACGGGCGCGTACGCCATCAGCATGCCTTCCTTGTCCATCAGCATGAGCGAGGTGGCGGCGAGGCCGAAAATCACGTCAGCCTGGGGGTTGCTTTTCTCCGCCAGTAGCTTCGCGGTGACCACGCCGGTCGAATCACGGACCCAGCGGATCTTGACGCCGGGAGTGGCCTTCTCGAACGCTGCCTGGTACGCCTTGGTCTGGTCCGCTTCGAGCGCCGTATAGACCGTGAGCTCCTGCGCCATGGCGGGCAGGCCGCAGAGCGCGAAAGCTGCTGCGGTGCACAAGCTGCGTAGTGACATGATTCCTCCGTATCGTTTGCGGCTGCACTTCAGCCAGCCAACGCCCGGACCGGTGTCGATAACGATGTTCGGCTGTTGCCGCGCAACGCATCACGCGCCATGCGATCCCCGGGGCGCCCACTTGCGAAGCGGTTACTCCAACGCCGGCGCACCGTAGGGTCTGACGGTAACAGTCTTATGACAGGTCGGCCATCGCTGCGCACCATGAAACAGGGCGTGAACTCGCGGACAGTTTGGGCCTGTCAGTCACGGCCGCTTCGGCCACGAATTGGTCGCGCAGCTCCGGTTCAAGTTTGAGCGTGAACACCGCTTCCTTGGGCACTTTGTGCTCCTTGGAGCGCCAGCGGATGTCAGTATTTTTTCGCAAGTTATGTCGCTGCCGGCGCCGACTCATCGCCATCGCCCAGCGCGCGCTGCATCAGGACGCTGTCGACCCAGCGGCCGTGCTTCCAGCCGATGGCCGTGAAGGTGCCGACGGTGCGAAAGCCGAACTTGGCGTGCAGCCCGATCGAGGCGGCGTTGGCGCTGTCGCCGATGACGGCGATCATCTGACGAAAGCCGCGCGCGGTGCAGCGTTCGATCAGTGCCGGCAGCAGGGCCGAGCCGATGCCGCCGCCGCGATCCTCATGGTCGATATAGATCGAGTTCTCGACCGCGAAGCGATAGGCCGGCCGCACGCGATAGGCGGCGGCATAGGCGTAGCCCACCAGCCTGCCGCTGCGCTCGGCCACAATGTAGGGATAACCACCGGCTAGGTACGCTGCGCGCCGGCGGGCCATCTCCTCGGTCGCGGGCGCTTTCTCCTCGAACGAGGCCAGGCCGTGCAGCACGTGGTGGCCGTAGATACGGGTGATGGCGGCAACGTCGTCGTCGCGCGAATCGCGGATCAGCAGCGGGGGCATTGGATGAGAGAGCAGGTCAACGCAGCGGCCGAACCTGCCGCACAGCGTCTCGCGGTTGTCGAGTCGCGGGCCTATGAGCTGCCTGAACCCGTTCGCGGGCGCGCCAGGCGCAGGACAGGGTCCGTGAAGCGTCCAACGGCGGGGTGGATCAGGACCTCGGCCGACGGTTGCTCTTCGGGGTCGTCCAGCCGGGCGGTGATGGTAAGGGCCGTGCGAATGAACCGGCACAGCGCGGCTGTCCGCACCGGGGCTCGGATCGACGCGACGATGAGGCGGTCGACGTAGTGCACCTCGTCCTTGGCCGATGCGGCGTTGGACAGCACGACCACCATCGGGGGCTCCTTGAGCGCCCGCAGCGGGTAGAACATCGACAGGCTGTTCTGGTTCTGGCGGCAGACGACAATGCGCGGTTTGAGCTCGCGGATCAGGTCGAACACCGGTCGTTCCGGATTCTGGTCGTCCGACGGGGGCGGATAGGCCTCGATATTTCCGTCTTTCAGCGCTGCAACGGTTTCATCACGACGGGCCACATCATCATCGGCGACCACTACAATATGGCGACGCACTATGGCTCTCCATAAATAGTCAGAATGCAATGTTTCAAAATCAGACGGGCAGCCTATGCCGCCCCAAAAATTATGCGTTACCCTAACATCAACGCGGGACGGATATAAAGGGAGAATTTGAAGTGACATGGTAAGAAGTTTTCAGATTACTTTAAGTGAGATTAAAATATCTATTATTTAGAGATAATTATACAGAATTCATCATCTTTTAAGTTAAAAAATCAACGGTCTTCCCAACGCCCTCCTGATGCGCGCGCTGATAGACGAGCCAGCCGGCGGCGAGATCCTGGAAGGCCAGTCCAACACTGCCGAAAATGGTGATATCGCGCGC
>Ga0187894_10000603_pt1 | contig 48552 bp, 48 predicted proteins | sample GBC1701081metaG_FD_136650 | JGI IMG/M metagenome (GOLD analysis project Ga0187894, IMG submission 136650) | White microbial mat communities from a lava cave in the Kipuka Kanohina Cave System on the Island of Hawaii, USA - GBC170108-1 metaG ... | reverse complement strand
GTGGGGTCGTTCATCAACTTGCAGAGGGCCTGCCGCGCTTAGCAGCCGACACCAAACGTCTGCAGGGCATCGCAGGCTGGCCTTGGATTAATAGTCTCATCTTGAAAGCTAGTTAGAATTAGTCGTCTTGCTGCTTCATATTGTGAGCGACGCAGCGAAGAAGAAAGAGTCCAACTCAGAGCGTTCTGCTGCGCCGGGGCGCGCAGCGGGACCCCGGTTGAACAAGCCCGTCCCGGGCGAGGACTGAGTGGCGCGAGCGCTTATGCGCTTTGTGTTGGACGCGGGGCGGTGACGGTGTCCGCGTCGAGCCGTCGGGACGCCCGTTGACGACGAGTGCAACGCACAGTCCACGGCGGATCGGCGATGCTCCCGGCGGATTTTTGCCGCGCTGCGGGCGCGCGGAAGCATCCATTTTCGCCCAAGCGCCGCTCCCGCTGGAGCCCGCAATGGGGGTTGCGGGAGCCGGGCAGCCGGTTATCCCTCACCGCATGAGCCTCACTGAACTCGAACAGGAAGTGCGGAAGCTGGCTCCGAAGGATCTGGCTGAATTCACGCGCTGGCTCGATACCTACACCGCCGCGCAGTGGGATAACCGCTTCGAGCAGGATGTGGCTGCCGGGAAGCTCGACCGGCTCGGCCGGCAGGCCGACACCGATTTCGAGGCCGGCCGGTGCGCCGAGTTGTGAGGCATTTTGCGTCACCCTCCTTCTGGCAGCACTACCGGTGTTTGCCGGGAAACATCCGGAAGCTGGCGGACAAGAATTTCGCCCTGCTGAAGTCCGACCTCCGACACTCTTCCCTGCGCCTGAAGAAGGCGGGTGGCTTCTGGTCAGCCCGGGTCGGCCTCGGTCATCGGGCCTTGGGCCGGGATCGCGCCGAGGGAATCGTCGGGTTCTGGATCGGCACCCACGCCGAATACGATGAGCTGTTGAAATAGCCTTCGCTACTTGTTCGCCCAGCGGCCGGACTCGTCCTGCACCCAGACGCCGGGCCGGCTGCGCGCGGCGATGTCCTTCGCCCGGGCGCGGCCGACGTTCTCGGCGGTCGAGCCGGTCTGCCGCGCGATCAGCTCATAGACCGCCTCGCGGTCGCGGTTCTCGTCGGACACAAGGCTGCCCGCCGAGGCGCCGCCACCCTCGCGGATCTCCACGAAGCCGCGGTTGTTCTCGCCGACGACGCCCTTCTCCTTCAGCGCGTCGAGCTGCGGCAGCCGGTCGCGCATCCGGCGCTGGAGCTCGGCGGCGCTCTGCCCGAAGGCGGCGCCGGCGAGCAGGCCGAGGACGGTGAGGAAGATGAAGAAACGGCGGTTCATGACTTGGGTGGCTCCGTGTTCGTGGCGGCGGTGAGAGTGGTGGACTGGCGGTCGAGGTCGCCGAAGAAGTCGTCCAGCGCGCGCTCGACCCGCACGTTCACGTCCACCGTGATATGGATGGGCTTCACCTCGATGGCGTCCGTCTTCACCTGCACGCAACCGCCGAGCGGGAGCAGGAGGAGGGCGAAAAGCGCGGGAGGGATGTTCATATGACTTTTGCCACGGATGGCACTGATGCACACGGATGAGACTGATTGAACAGGGTAATATTTCTCCCGCAACCGTCATTCTGAGCGAAGCGAAGAATCCATGATAATATGAGAGGCCGCCGTGGTCCTGGATTCTTCGTTTCGCTCAGAATGACAAAGAGGGCTCATCCGTGACCATCGGTGCAATCCGTGGCCGTTTTACCTGCTCTTGGTCAGCCGGACTGGGGCTTGGTTCCTGCTTTCCTGAGTTCCACATTTTATTTCCCCGGGCCGATACGCACCCGGGAGTCCAGCCCGAGGTTGAGCAGTTTCTCGAGTGGGCCGTTGACGTTGAGGTCGAGCGTCACGGGCGCCTTCACGGTCGGGTCGGTCGGCTCGCCGGCCAGGTGCAGGCGGGCGGAGAGGCCGGGCGGGCGGTCCGGCGGGTAGAGGTCGATCCGCATCGCGCCGAGCTTCAACCGGAGCAGGCCGGCCTCGAGCTTCTGCAGCACGGGATACGAGACGCTCTTCGTGTCCACCCCGCGCGTGAGCAGGCCGGCGGCGTTGAACTGGATCTCCGCGTAGGCGCCCTTCTTCATCTCCAGCCAGCCGGTGCCGAGGCGCAGGCCCTGCTCGTCCACCCGGATGGGCAACCGCCCGTCCACCCGCCCGGTGGCCTTCGCCGGCACGTCGGGGATGAGCGCGAGGATGCGCTCCACGTCCAGCCCGTCCGCCAGCAGCACGCACTCGAGGTCCTGCTGGTCGAGGAAGACGTTGAAGGGCTCCGTGGCCATCCGCCCGCCGAGCAGCCCGCCGGCGGCGCGGGAGACCTTGATGAAATTGTCGTTCTCGAACGCGAATCCCGCCTCGATCCCCGTCAGCTGCAGCCCGCCGGCGCCCAGCCCGGCGATGCGCAGCGCGCCGGGCTTCGAGCGCATCGTCTCGAACTCCTCGAACTCGAGGTCGAATTCCACGCCGGTGGCGGAGATCTTGCGCTCGCGGTTGGCGAGCCGGCCCTCGCGCAGGCTCACCGTGCCCGCGGAGGCCACCTTGCCGTCCCGCAGCCGGCCGGCCGCCTCCGCCACGGCCGTGCCCTCCAGCTCCCATTTGCCGCCGGGCAGGAAGACCATCCGGCGCACGAACTCCTGCCATGCCTTCAATTCCACGCGCAGCTGCGGCACGGCGAAGTCCATCTCCGCGGCCGCATGCCGGTAGAGGCCCTCGGCGGCGAGGTGCAGGCCCGGGCCGTCGGCCTGCACCGTGCCCTGCCAGTGCCCGGCCTCGTCGAGCGCGGCCTCCAGCTTCACCGTCAGCTCCTGCTCCGGCACCGCCGCGGCCCTCACCACCAGCGTGCCGTCGATGCTCACGCTGTCGGCCGGGAGCGCCGCCGCGCGGAGACGCGCCGACCCGCCCCGATAGGTGGCCCACGACCAGGGGTTGGTGTCCGAGCCGTCCACCGTCAGCGGGAGCCGCGCCTGCTCCACCCGCACCGCGCCCAACGAGGGCGCCCACCAGTGCGCGCGCTGAAACGTCACCCGCTTGGCCGCGAACGGCTGCGTGCGGACGTTGAAGGCCACGTCGGCGAGCACCACGCGCCACGGCGAAGCCTGCGCAACCGAGAGCCGCACATCCGAGGCGCCGGCCCGCCGGAGCACCGAGCCGACCGCCGCGCCGACGAGCCGCGTGCGCGCGAGGAAGAGCGCCACCGCCGCCAGCAGCGCGAGCGCCGCGCCGGGCTTCAGCCAGCGGCGGAGCCGGGAGCGCGGTTTCCCGCCCGGGCGGTGGGCCTTCATGCCCGCACTGTCGCGAAAAAGCCCGCGCCGTGGCCAGACGGAAGTTGGAAACGGTAGGGCGGATTATCTTTAATCCGCCGTCGGTGCGGCGCGTCAGGGATAACGCGCCCTACCTCACCTGCCCCGTGCCGCGGATGACGTATTTGTAGGTGGTCAGCTCCTCGAGGCCCATCGGGCCGCGGGCGTGGAACCGGTCGGTGCTGATGCCGATCTCGGCGCCGAAGCCGAACTCGGCGCCGTCGGTGAACCGGGTGGAGGCGTTCCAATACACCGTGGCGCTGTCCACCTCGTTGAGGAAGCGCCCGGCGGCGGCGGCATCGGCGGTGATGATCGAGTCGCTGTGGTGCGAGCCGTGGGTGGCGATGTGCGTGAGCGCCTCGTCGAGGCTGCCGACGACCTTCACCGCGAGGATGAGATCGAGAAACTCGGTGCGGAAATCCTCCGGCTTGGCGGGGACGACCTTGCCGGGCTGCGCGCCCCCGAGCGGCTCCAGCGCGGCCTCGTCGGCGCGCAACTGCACGCCGGCCGCCAGCAGCGCCTTGCCGGCCGCGGGCAGGAAGCGCGCGGCCACGTCGCGATGGACAAGGAGGGTCTCGATGGCGTTGCATACGCCGGGACGCTGGCACTTGGCGTTGACGGCGATCTGCTCCGCCATGCCGAGGTCGGCGTCGCGGTCCACGTAGAGGATGCAGAGCCCGTCGAAATGTTTGATGACCGGCACTCGGGCCGCACTGGCGACCGCCTCGATGAGGCTGCGGCCGCCGCGCGGGATGGCCAGATCGAGCACGCCTTCGGTGGAGACGAGCAGCTTCACCGCCTCGCGGTCGGCGATGGGCACGAGCTGCACGGCATCGGGCGGCAGGCCGGCGCGTGTCAAGCCGCGGCTGAGCGCCGCGGTGAGGGCGAGGTTGGACTGCAGCGCCTCCGAGCCGCCGCGCAGGATGACGGCGTTGCCGGACTTGAGGCAGAGCGCGGCGGCGTCGCTGGTGACGTTGGGACGCGACTCGTAGATGAAGCCGATGACGCCGAGCGGCACGCTGGTCTTGGCGAACTTCAGGCCGTTGGCGTGGGTCCACTCGCGCAGCACGCGGCCGACCGGGTCGGGCAGCGCGGCGATGGAGCGGACGGCCTCGGCCATGGCGTTGAGCCGCTTGTCGTCGAGCCGGAGCCGGTCCACGAGCGCGGCGGGCTGGCGCGCGGCCTGCGCCGCCTCGACGTCGCGGGCGTTGGCCACGAGGATGCCGTTGCGGGCGGCGAGCAGCTCCTCGGCCATGGCGAACAGGGCGCGGTTCTTCGCCTCGGCGGAGGCGCGCGCCAGGCCGATGGCGGCGGCGCGGGCGCGGCGGCCGAGATCCTGGATGCGGGCGGCGGTCTCGCTCATGGCTCAGCGCCGGCGGACCGGAAAGGAGGTGCCGGCGGGCTTGCCCGCGAGCGCGGCGGCGAGCAGGCCGGGTGTGCGGCCGTTGAGGATGCAGGCGGGGATGCGGGCGGACACGGCGATCTGCGCGGCCTGCAGCTTGGTCGTCATGCCGCCGACGGAGGTGCGGCCCTTGTCCTGCCGCACGAAGGCCGCGGCGGTGGCGACATCGCGCACCACGGGCACGAGCTTGCCGCCGTCGTCCAGCACGCCGTCCACGCCGGTCAGGATGAACAGCCGGTGCGCGCGCACGAGCAGCGCGACCTCGGCGGAGAGCCGGTCGTTGTCGCCGAAGTTCAGCTCCTCGACGGCGACGGAGTCGTTCTCGTTGACGACGGGAACGAGGGTGCGCTGCGAGAAGATGTGCTCGAGGGTGTTGCGGGCGTTGGCGTGGCGGACGCGGCTGTCGAGGTCGCTGTGGGTGAGGAGCAACTGGGCGACGTTGAGCCCGTGCTTCGCAAACATCTCGCCGTAGAGGTCCATCAGCTTGGTCTGGCCGACGGCGGCGCAGGTCTGGCGGGCCGCGAGGTTCCTCGGGCGCTCGACGAGGCCGAGCACGTGCATGCCCGCGGCCACGGCGCCGCTGGAGACGATGAGGCACTCGTGCCCGGCGCGGATGAGGGCGGCGACCTCGGCGCTGAGGCGGGCGAACTGGCGCCGGTCCAGCGTGTTGCCTTTCGGGTTGGTGAGGATGCCGGACCCGAACTTGAGGATGAGCCGCAGGGAGCGCGCCGCCATAGGGGGCGCACGCTACCCCGCGCCGGAGGGCGGACAAGGGGAAAAGCTGGCATATCCCCCGCCGCGGGTTCCGGCTCGGCATCGAGGGGAAATCCCTCAATCTGCGGACGCACCCCCGGACTGCTTGAACACTGCGAAGCTCCTGCCCCGACTGCTGCTGGCCGGCCTGCTGGCGGCTTTGCCCGCGAGCTCGGCCGCGGCCAACCGCCGCGCGCCGTCGAGACTGCGCGACTTCTCCGCCAAGGTGGTGAAGGTGTCCGACGGCGACTCGCTCGAGGTGCAGCAGGGCGTGGACACCTACGCGGTGCGGCTGGCCCGGCTCGACGCGCCCGAGCTGGAGCAGGCGCGCGGCGCGGACGCGAAACGCTTCCTCACCGAGAAGGCGCTCGGCCACACCGTGCTGATCAAGGTCAAGACGGTGGACCAATACGGCCGGCTCATCGGCGACATTTCCTACCGGGGCGGACGCTCGCTCAACGAGGACCTCGTCGCCGCGGGCTGGGCGTGGTGGTATAAGCGGCTTTACCCGAAGGACGAGACGATGGAGCGGCTGGAGCGCCGCGCGAGAGAGCAGAACCTCGGCCTCTGGCAGGACGCGAAGCCCGTGGCGCCGTGGACGTGGCGGGCGCGGAAGAAGTGACCATGCAGCGGAGGCCTGTGACCGCCGGAGGATGATCGGAATACCGGCGATCAATCATCCACCGGCTCGATTTCGACGATGATCACCCGACGCACCGCGTGATCGACCCAGTAATGGATCAGCCAACTGTCGTGCAACCGCACAAAGAGCGTGTCTTTCCTGCCCGCGAGTTTCAGATCGGGTTCGGCAAACGGATTGAACAAATGGTCACGAACGCATCGTGCAGCTTCCATCTTATCCGCAGCGGCAGCCCGATGAGTTTGCCCGCCGCCACTTCCGCGACCATGAACTTGTAGCGATCCATCAGCCCGGCGACCGCGGCCCCATCCTCTCCCGCAATCCGGCCTCGTCGGTGACGCAGCCGGCCTTGGCCTGGTCCAGCTTGGTGAAAAGCTGGGACTGGCGGGCGCCATTCTCCTTCAGATCGAGGAGCTTCAGCCAGGCGCGCAATTCCGCCCGTTCAGCGGGGCTGAGGGACTGCGTCTCCTGCTTCAGTTCGGCGAGGCTCACGGCACGACCGTAGCCAAGGAACCTACGGAGGCAAGTCCCGGCTCACTCGTGACTGCGGTTGGCGCCATTGATGTGGCGGGCGCGGAAGAGCAAATGACGGACGAATGTCAGCCGTAGCCGCGTTGGAGCGCAGCGACAACGCGGCCACGCTTTCGCTCCGCTCGAGCGCGGCTACAGGGCAGTCGCGGTTGTAGCGCAGCCCGGCGGGCTGCGTCGAAGCACCCCACCGGGGTGCTCTACAATCACGCCCGGGCGGGCTTCAGCTTCCAGATGTCGCGGGCGTATTCGGAGATGGTGCGGTCGCTGGAGAACTTGCCGACGCGCGCCGTGTTGAGGATGGCCATCTTTGCCCAGCGGCGCGGGTCGCGGTAGGCGGCGTCCACCCGCGCCTGCGCGTCGCAGTAGGCCCGGAAGTCGGCGAGGCAGAGGTAGGGATCGCCGCCGTCGAGCAGGCTGTGGCGCACGGTCGCGGGGAGGTTGTGCGCCTCGCCCTTCCCGAAGTAATCGGAGCCCAGCCAGTCGAGCACGGCGCGCAGCTCCTCGTCGGCGTTGTAGTGGTCCCACGGGCTGTAGCCCTTCTTCCAGAGCGCCTCGACCTCCTCGACGGTGTGGCCGAAGATGAAGATGTTGTCGTCGCCGACCTCCTCCTGGATCTCGACGTTGGCGCCGTCGAGCGTGCCGATGGTGAGCGCGCCGTTGAGGGCGAGCTTCATGTTGCCGGTGCCGGAGGCCTCCTTGCCCGCGGTGGAGATCTGCTCGGAGAGGTCGGCCGCGGGGATGATGCGCTGGGCGACGGACACGCGGTAGTTGGGGATGAAGGCGACGGTGAGCTTCCCCTTGATGCGCTCGTCGTGGTTGATGTGGTGCGCGACGGCGTTGAGGGACTTGATGATGGCCTTGGCGAGGTCGTAGCCGGGCGCGGCCTTGGCGGCGAAGATGAAGACGCGCGGCACGAGGTCGAGGGACGGGTTCTGCAGGAGCCGGCGGTAGAGCGCGAGGATGTGGAGCAGGTTGAGGTGCTGGCGCTTGTATTCGTGCAGGCGCTTGATCTGCACGTCGAAGAGCGCGTCGGGCGAGACCTCGATGCCGGCGTGGCGCTTGATGATGCCGCCGAGGAAGGCCTTGTTCGCGCGCTTGATGGCCATGAACTCGTCCTGGAACTTCGGGTCGCCGGCCCACTTCTCGAGCTTCTTCAACTGGTCGAGGTCGCGCACCCAGCCGTCGCCGATCTTGCCCGTGATGAGGGCGGAGAGCGCGGGGTTGCAGGCGCGGAGCCAGCGGCGCGGGGTGATGCCGTTGGTCTTGTTGTTGAACTTGCCCGGGTAGAGCTCGTCGAACTCGGGGAAGAGGTGCGCGCGGAGCAGGCGCGTGTGCAGCGCGGCCACGCCGTTGACCGAGAAGGAGCCGACGACGGCGAGGTTGGCCATGCGGACGCCCTTGCCGCCGTTCTCCTCGATGAGGGAGACGGCGCGCTTCTTCGCGTCGTCGCCGGGCCACTTCGCCTCGGTCAGCTTCATCAGCTGGTCGTTGATCTGGAAAATGATGAGCAGGTGCCGCGGGAGCACGCGCCCGAACAGCGGCACGCCCCACTTCTCGAGCGCCTCGGGCATGAGCGTGTGGTTGGTGTAGGCGAAGACCTGCGTGGTGATCTCCCACGCGCGGGCGAACGGCAGGCCCTGCTCGTCGAGCAGGATGCGCATCAGCTCGGCGATGGCGACGGCCGGATGCGTGTCGTTGAGCTGGATGACGGCCTTGGCGGCGAAGTTGTCCCAGGTGTTGCCCGGCGTGGAGAAGTGGCGGCGGAGGATGTCGCGCAGCGAGCAGGCGACGAAGAAATACTGCTGCACGAGCCGCAGCTCCTTGCCGGTCTCGGTCTTGTCGTTCGGGTAAAGGACCTTCGAGATGGTCTCGCCGAAGGCTTTTTCGCGGACCGCCTCGATGTAGCCGCCCTCGTTGAAGACCTTGAGGTCGAAGTCCTCGGTGGCCTTCGAGGCCCAGAGCCGGAGGATGTTCACCGTGCTGGTGCCGTAGCCGACGATGGGGATGTCGTAGGGGAAACCGAGGATGGTCTTCGTGTCCACCCAGCGCCACTGGAAGTTGCCGCGGTCGTCGAACACCTGCGCGCAGCGGCCGAAGAGCTGCACGGTCTGCGTGAGCTCGGGGCGCACCATCTCCCACGGCGCGCCGTAGATGATCCAGTTGTCGGGATGCTCGACCTGGTGGCCGTTGACGAATTGCTGCCGGAACAGGCCGAATTCGTAATGGATGCCGTAGCCGACCGCGGGCAGGTCGAGCGTGGCGAGCGAGTCGAGGAAGCAGGCGGCGAGCCGGCCGAGGCCGCCGTTGCCGAGGCCCATGTCCTCCTCCTGCGCGCGGATCTGCTCGAAGTCGAGGCCGAGCGACCTGAGCGCGTCCGTCACCGCCTCCTCCAGGCCGAGGTTGACGACGCTGTTGTGCATCAGCCGGCCCATGAGATATTCCATGGACAGGTAGTAGAGGCGGCGGACGTTCTGCTGGCGGTGGAGCTTGTAGGTGTCGAGGCCGCGCTCGATCATGCGGTCGCGCACGGCGGTGGCCGTGGCGATCCACCAGTCGCGTTTGGTGGCCGATTCCGGATCGCGGCCGAGCTTGAACTTCAGGTAATGCAGGATCGCGGTCCTCATGCCCTCGGCCTCGAAGGCGAGGCCGGAGCTGGCGGCGGCGGTGTTTTTCGGGCGAGGGCTGGCTTTGACAGGCATGGCGTGAGGGAAGATGAATCAAAAGCCGTGCCAACTGAACAGGCAAGGCGCGATTGGGCGGGCGCTCGGCAAGTTGACGTGGTGGAGGTGGAGCGGCTCGCCTCCAAGCCGCTGGAACGCGTTGGAGGCAACGCGTTCCACCCCGGCGTCACCGCTGGAACCGCCGCGCCAGCGCCGCGACCGAACGCCGAGAAAGCAGGCCGGAGCCGGGCCGTTAGCTATCGTTGGAACCGCCGGGCCAATTCCCCGCGGCTCAGCTCGAAATGCGTGGGCCGGCCCGCCGGGCTGGTGTGCGGCTGCGAACAGGCAAAGAGTTGCGCGACGAGCGCCAGCGCCTCGGCCTCGCCGGTGGTCGCGGGCAGCCGCACGGCCTTCGTCGCGGCCAGCCGCGCCAGCTCCTCGTCGGCGAGGCTCTCCTTCCGACCGTCGATCCGGCCCTCGCGGACCAGCCCGACCACGTCGCGCAGGAACGGCACGGCATCCGCCGGCTCCAGCCAGTCCGGCACGCCCTCGATGCGGAAGAAGTTCCGGCCGAACTCCGCCACCTCCAGCCCGTGCGCCGCCAGCCATTTCAAGCGATCGAGCAGCATCGCGCTCGCGATCGCGTCGAACTCCACCGGCTCGGCGAAGAGCAGCCGCTGGCTGGCGACCGCGCCGTCCTGGAACTGCCTTTGCAGCCGCTCGAACCACACGCGCTCGTGCGCCGCGCGCCGGTCGAGCACCACCACCCCGCCGGGCGCCTCGAAGAGCGCGTAGTCCGCGTGCGCCGTGCCGAGGAAACGCCAGCCCAACAAATGCGGAGTGCGGAATGCGGAATGCGGAGTTGCCTCGGCTCCGGACGAACGATGGGTGGCTGGGGGCTGGACCGGAGGCGGCAGCGGGCGGCCGTGCGTCGCGACTGCCGATGCCGGAGCAGGCAGTGAAACCGCCGATGGGGCCACGACCGGAGCCGGAACTGCCGGCAGGCGCTGCCATTCCGCATTCCGCACTCCGAAATCCGCACTTGGCGGCGCCATCGGCGCCACGGGCGCCGGCGCGCCGAGTTCGCGCAGCTTCTGCAGGACGGCGCGGATGACGAATCCCCGCACCGCCGCCTCGCTGCGGAAGCGCACCTCGCGCTTCGCCGGATGCACGTTCACGTCCACCGCGGCCGGGTCGAGGTCGAGGAAAAGCACGGCGACCGGATAGCGGCCCTTGGCGAGCGAGGTCGCATACGACTCGATGAGCGCGTAGTTGAGCGTGCGACTGTCCACCGGCCGGCGGTTCACGAACATCAGCATCTCGTGGCGCGTCGCGCGGCTGACACCGGGCTTGCCGACGAGCCCGCCGAGCCGGAGCCCCTCCCCCTCCGCCTCGAGCGGCAACAGGTCGGCGGCGAGCTGCCGGCCGAAAATCTCGGCCACGCGGTCGGCGAGCGTCGTGCAGGCCGGCGACTTGAAGAGCACGCGCCCGTCCTCCACGAGCGTGAACGCCGCCTGCGGGCAGGCCAGCGCGTAGAGCCGCACGGTCTGGATGATGTGCGCCGACTCGGTGGCGTCGCTCTTGAGGAACTTGCGGCGCGCGGGCACCGAATTGAACAGGTGCGACACCGTGATGCGCGTGCCGGGCGCCGTGCCGCATTCGCGCACATGGACGAGCTTGCCGCCGTTGACCACGACCTCCGTGCCCGCGGTGTCGTCCGCCCGGCGCGTCTGCAGCTCGAAGCGCGCCACGCTGGCGATGGACGGCAGCGCCTCGCCGCGGAAGCCGAAGGTCGCCAGCCGGTCGAGGTCGGCCGTCTCGACGAGCTTGCTCGTGGCGTGGCGCTCGAGGGCGAGGAGCGCGTCGTCCTTGGTCATGCCCGCGCCGTTGTCCTCCACCCGCATGAGGCTGCGTCCGCCGTGCCGGAACTCCACCGTGATGCGCGTCGCGCCGGCATCGAGGGCGTTCTCGACCAGCTCCTTCACCACCGCGGCCGGGCGCTCGATGACCTCGCCGGCGGCGATCTGGTTGGCGACGCGGTCCGAGAGGATGCGGATGGCGGGCATGTCGGTCCGCCCAACGTGCAAAAATCGGCGCACGGCGCCAGCCCGGATGCGCGTGGCCGCGTTGGAGCGCAGCGACAACGTGGCCCGATCTGCCACGCTTTCGCCCGCTTCAAGGCGGGACTCACGCGCGGCTACGATCCGTCTCAGCCCGGCCGGTTGTCGTCCTCGGTCCGGCGCGGCGGCCACTCGGCGAGGCTGATGAGATTGGTCATGGCGCGGAACGGCCGCAGCAGCCAGCCGCCGCCGAGGATCGGGTCCACATGCCCGGCTTTCTCGTGCAGCCGCCCGACCGCGAGCACGAGCACCGCCGCCCCGGCCATGGTCACGTAGAAGAACGTCTCGAAGGCGCGCAGATCCACCGACGGCACGCTGCCGCCGCCTTTCAGGAACAGCCCCCAGACGACCGGCGAGATGCCCCCGAGGAACGCCGTCAATGCGCCGTGCACCGAGAGCGGCAGCGCGCGGTCGTGCGCGGGCAGGAGCTTGGCGAGGTAGCTGACATTGGCCGACGTGAACATGCCCGCGGCGACTCCCAGCAAAAAATAGAGCGCGGGCATCAGCCAGGCCAGCAGCTCCCGATGGCGCAGGCAGCCGAGCCAGCCGGCGGCGATCACGATGAACAGCAGGAAGGAGAGCCGGAAGAACGGCTTCGCCCCCGCCCGATCGAGGCGCGGCCGCATGAACCAGTTGCCCGCGATCACCCCGCTGTATTGCAGCATCACGTAGAGCATGATGCTGGTGGTGGTCAGCCCGGCGCTGGCCTTGAGGAAGTAGGCGCCGAAGGGACCGACCGGGGTCGTCACCACGAAGTAGAACACCGCCAGCCAGAGGTAGGGCCGGAACGCGCCGGGCCGGAACATGTGGCGGGGCGTGTCGGACAGAATTTTGCCGAGCCCCATCACCGTGGGCCGCTCGACATCCGGCAGCGTGCGCAGGCAACCGACGGCCAGCGCCGCGCCAGTGATGCTGATGGCGTATTGCGTGAAGAACGCCCAGCGCGGCGGCAGGACCGCAAACAGCACGGCACACACCACCAGCGTGCCGACCGCCGCGATGCCGGCCATCATCTGGTCGGTGGACCAGTAGCGCCCGCGGATGCCGTCGGGAATGAGCGCGTGCAGCCAGGTGGTGATGGCCGCCGCGCCGACGGAGCGGCTCAGGCTGTAGAAGAACATCGCCGCCACCATCGCGTTGATCATCCACGGCACCGGCGACCCTTCCGGCGCGAGGACCGCCAGCGCCAGCGGCACGAGCAGGAACCAGCTCCGCGCGCCCCACCCCGCCAGCGTCAGTTTCTTGAAGCCCAGCCGCGGCAGCAGCATCGTGGCGAACACCTGCACGGGCGTCAGCAGCAGCGTCCAGCCATAGACCAACCCGGCTTGGAAGGAGTCCGCGCCCAGATACTCCATGAACAGCACCATCGGCGTGCCGGTGGCGACCTGCCAGTTGAGCGCGTTGTAGAAGGCGAAATGCAGCCCCCGCCGGTGGCGGTAAAGCTCCGGGTCGCTCTCGGGCGTCGGCAGCGGCAGGAAGCGTGTGGGCACGGCGCCAGCAAACGCGTCGCGTGTCGCAGGTCAAAGATTCATCTGCCGGCCTGCGGCTCCGTATGCGACAGGTGGAACGCGGCCTTCCGCCTTCGCCAAGGCTTCGGCGGACAAGCCGGACGCGTTCGTTCGATTTTCGAGCGCGCCCGGAGGTCGCGCTCCACCTTCAACCCAGCATCTTCCGCCAGCGCTTCAGCTCGCGCGCCAGCGGCACGGGGCCGGGCATGCCGGTGCCGGTGCGGAGCTTCATCGCCGCGCCGAGATTGAACACCTGCGTCCAGTCCGCCGTGAACGCCGGGTGGATCGCCCGCACATCGTCGAACGAGAGCAGGTTCAGCGGCACCGACTTCACCTCCGCCCGCCGCACGACCGCGCCGACGGCGTGATGCGCCTCGCGGAACGGCACGCCCTTGCGGACGAGATACTCAGCGAGATCGGTCGCAAGCAGGACCGGGTCGGCCACGGCCGCGTCGCAGGCGTCGCGATTCACCTTCAGCCCGTCGAATGTCCCCGCGAGCACGTCGAGGCATAGCGCGGTCTGGTCGTGGCTGTCGAACACCGGCGGCTTGTCCTCCTGCAGGTCGCGGTTGTAGGTCAGCGGCAGGCCCTTCACGAGTGTGAGCAGCGTGTGCAGGTTGCCGTGCAGCCGCGCGGTTTTGCCGCGGATGAGCTCGAGCGAGTCGGGATTCTTCTTCTGCGGCATCAGGCTGGAGCCGGTGCTGAACGCGTCGGGCAGCGCGACGAAGCGGAACTCCTGGCTGGCCCAGAGGATGACATCCTCGGCGATGCGCGAGAGGTGCGTGCCGGTGAGCGCGCAGGCGGCGGCGAACTCGATGTGGACGTCGCGGTCGCTGACCGCGTCCATGCTGTTGTCGGTCACCTTCGGCCGGCCCTTTTCGTCGGTGAAGCCCAGCAGCTTCGCCGTGAATTCGCGGTCGATGGGCAGCGTGGTTCCCGCGATGGCGCCGGAGCCGAGCGGGCACCAGTTGGCGCGGCGGGTGACGGCGGCGAACCGCCCGGCGTCGCGCTCCAGCATCTCGACGTAGGCGAGCAGGTGGTGCGCGAGGAAGACCGGCTGCGCCCGCTGCAGGTGCGTGTAGCCGGGGATGAGCACGGCGGAGTTCGCCTCGGCGACCGCCAGGATGGCGCGCTGGGCGCCGGCGACGTGCCCGGCCAGATCGGCGCTCGCGGCCTTGAAATAGAGCCTCATGTCCGTCGCCACCTGGTCGTTGCGGCTGCGCGCGGTGTGGAGCTTGGCGGCGGCGGGCACGCGCTTCGTCAGCGCCTGCTCGATGTTCATGTGGACGTCCTCGAGCGCGGGCTCCCACTTGAATTTCCCGGCGGTGATCTCGCCGAGGATGGCGTCGAGCCCGCGGTGGATGGCATCACGCTCCTTGTTGGAAATGAGGCCGACCTTGGCGAGCATGGCGGCGTGGGCCTTGCTGCCGGCGATGTCGAAGGGGGCGAGGCGGTGGTCGAACGACACCGACTCGCTGAAACGCTGCATCAGCCCGGCGGAGCCCGCCGAGAAACGCCCGCCCCAGGTGGCCTGCGCTTTCTTCGCCATAGGCGGCGAAGCAACGCCGCGCCGTCCGCCTTGGCAACGATAATCAATGCCGCGCCAAAGACTTACCCGACCTCCAGGTCGGTGCGCGCGGCGGTCTCGAGCGCGTCCATGCCGGCGCGCACGGCCTCGTCGGTCGGCCCCTCGACGAGCAGCCGGAGCTTCGGCTCCGTGCCGGAGTAACGGACGAGCACGCGGCCCTGCGCGCCGAGCTTCGCCTCGAGATCGCGGATCGCCCGGGCGAGCGCCGGCAGAGTTTCGAGCGGCTTTTTCTCACGAACTTTCAGGGCGGTGCTCGCCTGCGGAAACTTCCGGAGAGCCTGGCGCAGTTCCGACAACGGCCTGCCCGTCGCCTGCATCACCTCGATCACCTTGAGCGCCGCGACGAGCCCGTCGCCGGTCGGCGACACTTCCGAACAGATGATGTGTCCGGAAGACTCCCCGCCAAGCGTCGCACCTTCCGCGAGCATCCGTTCGATGACGTAGCGATCTCCCACGGATGTGCGACAGACGCGTCCGCCAGCAGCGGTCACCGCGGCGTCCACGCCCAGATTGCTCTGCACCGTCACGACGAGGGCCTTCTTGGCCAGCTTGCCTTGCTTCAGCGCATGCAAAGCGAGCATCGTCAGAATCTCGTCGCCGTCGAGGACGACGCCCCTCTCGTCGCACAGGATGCATCGGTCGCCATCGCCGTCGTGGGCAATGCCGAGCCGCGCAGCGTGCTGCTTCACGAGCGCGCACATCTTCTCCGGATGCTCGCTGCCCACCCCGGAGTTGATGTTGAGTCCGTCCGGCTCCGCCCCGAGTGGCACGACCTCGGCGCCGGCGTTGCGGAGCGCCTGAGTGCTGGTCCGCGCCGTCGCGCCGTTGGCGGTATCGAGGACGATCTTCCAGCCCGTCAGCAACGCGGACAGCAAACCGCTCGTGGCGTCGAGATAGGCGCTGATGGCACCCAAGGCGGAGGGAACCTCAACCGGGCCGCCGGCCTGAAGGGGCAGGAGATTCTCGATGCGCGCCTCCTGCTCGTCCGTCAGCTTCACGCCCGCCGGGCCGAAGAACTTGATGCCGTTGTCGGCAGCAGGATTATGCGAGGCGGTGATCACGACGCCGAGGGCGGCGGTGTCGCGCCGCACGAGCAGGCTGACCGCCGGGGTAGGCACGATGCCGAGGCTGAAGGGCGCGAGCCCGGTCGAGGCCAGCCCTCCCGCCAACGCGCCTTCCAGCGCCGCGCCCGAAGCGCGGGTATCGCGACCGAGGAGCACGCGGGCGCCGGAGACGGCGCCGTTTTCCAGTGCAAACCGACCCGCCGCCGCGCCGAGCCGCCAGGCGAAGTCTTCGTTGACGAGCGGTCCGCCATAGGGGCCGCGCACGCCGTCGGTGCCAAAGTATTGGCGGTTCATGTCGGTTGATCAGTCAGGCGATGATTTCAAGGCTGGCAAAACACGCATACCGTCATTCTGAGCGAAGCGAAGAATCCAGAAGCATAAGCGCTGCGCCAGTCATGTTGGATCCTTCGCTTCGCTCAGGATGACAATCAAACCATCTCATAGAACTCCCTGGTCGCCGCGATCTTCCTGGCCACCGCGCCGCCGAGCAGCAGGTCGCGCGCAAGGCCGATCCCGTCGCGCACCTCCCTGACCTTGCCGCTGAGCCACAATCCCACGGCGGCGTTGAGCGCGATGGTGTCGGCCAGACCGGCCGGGCCGCGGCCGGCAAGCAGCGCCTCGGTGATGGCAAGATTGGCCGCAAGGTCGCCGCCCTGCAGGTCCGAAAACTGTGCCGCCGGCAGGCCGAAATCCGCCGCGCGCCAGGTCGCCTCGAACCCGCGCAGGCGTCCCGCGCCGCAGACCTTGTTCTCGGTGGCGGTGGTCAGCTCGTCGATGCCGCGGTCGGACGCGATGACGCCATGCGCCACGATCGCGGCCTCGGTGCCGAGCGTGTCGAGGGCGCGGGCGAGCTTGTCCACGAGCCCGGAGGAAAACACGCCGAGCAGCGTGCGCGCCGGGCGGCCGGGATTGATGAGCGGGCCGAGGACGTTGAACACGCTCCGCAGCCCCTGCGCGGCGAGCGCTTTGCGGACGGGCGCGATCTGCTTGAAGGCCGGATGATAGGCGGGCGCGAAGAAGAAGCAGAAGCCCAGCTCGTCGAGCGCGCGGCGCAGCTTATCGGGCGGCGCCTCGAGGTTGACCCCGAGGCCGGCGAGCAGGTCGGCGCTGCCGCACTTGGAGGTGATGCCGCGGTTGCCGTGCTTCATCACCAGCACGCCGGCGCTGGCCAGCGTGAGGGTGACGAGGCTGGAGATGTTGAACCCGCCCGCGTGGTCGCCGCCGGTGCCGACGATGTCGATGGCGCGCGCGGCCCGGTCGCCCACGCCGGGATCCACCGCCTGCGTGCGGAACCAGGCGGCGAAGGCCGCGATCTCGGCCGCCGTCTCGCCCTTGCGCGTGAGCGCGGCGAGGAATTCCGCCTTCGGCTCCTCCGCTCCGGCCGCGGCGAGCGCCTGCGCGGCCTCCGTCACCTGCTCCGCGGACAAGTCGTCGCACGCTTCCAGCCGGGCGGTGAGTGCGGGGAGGACGGACATGCAGGCAGGCTTGGGAAATTGCCCGCGGCGGCAAAGCATAATCTCGACAGCAACGGCATGGTCTGGGAGCACATGAGCCGTGTTTCGCCAACTGTCGCGAGTCATACCAATGCTGGCCGCGTGTGTCGCTACAACCGTCGCCGCCGAAACGAAGCCCGTGGCGGAACTCGACGCCGGCGACGCCGTCGTGCTCGGCATCGTCGAGGGCGTGACGGAGTTTCTGCCCATCTCGTCCACCGGTCATCTCATCATCACGAACGACCTGCTCGGGCTCGACTCGGAGAAGCAGCTCACCGGGCCGGATGGCGCATTGCTCTGGCACAAACCGCCGTCGCCGGAGCATCCGGAGGGCGTGCCGCTCACGTTGAAGGTCGCCGCCGATGCCTACGCGGTCATCATCCAGGCGGGAGCCATCCTCGCGGTCACCCTGCTCTACTGGCGGCAGTTGACCGGAATGCTCTTCGGGCTGGCCGGCCGGAGCAGTCCCGGGTTCCGGCTGCTGCGCAACGTGCTGCTGGCGTTCCTGCCGGTGGCGGTCGCGGGATTCCTGCTTCATGGCTGGATCGACCGGCACCTGTTTTCCGTGCCAGCGGTGATCGGCGGGCTGGTGGGCGGCGCGCTGCTGATGTTCTGGGCCGAGCGCTGGCGGCGGCGGAACAGCGGGCTGGGTTTCTCGCGCAACGAACCCTCGAACCTCCCGCCCCGCGCCGCGCTCGGCATCGGGCTCGCGCAGTGCCTCGCGTTGTGGCCGGGCACGAGCCGCTCGATGGTGACCATCGTGGGCGGCTACCTCGCGGGCCTCAGCCCGGCCAAGGCGGCGGAGTTCAGCTTCCTCGTCGGCCTGCCGACCCTGGCGGGGGCGGCGGTCTACAAGGCGTGGAAGGCCGGCCCGGCGATGATCGCGGTCTTCGGCTGGAGCCATGTGTTGCTGGGGGCGGCGGTGGCGGCGGTCGCGGCGGCGGTGGCGGTCAAGTTCCTGGTCAATTTCCTCTCCAAGCACGGGCTCCAGCTCTTCGCGTGGTATCGGCTGGCGCTGGCCGCGGTTCTGGCTGGCTATCACTGGCTTTGAAGCTCCCGCGCCGGGGCGGATATAGCTCTTGACGGGCCAAACGGCGAACCTTACGACCCTCGACCTTACAACGAAAACAAGGCCGCATTTTGCCGGCCACCCGCACTCCCTTTACCACAATGGCCAATCCGAAACGCAAACAGTCCAAGCGCCGCAGCGCCAACCGCCGTGCCGCCAACGCCTTCAAGGCCCCGCAGTTCGCCAAAGACGCCGACGGCGGCGCCTTCCGCCCCCACCGCGTGAATCCCAAGACCGGCATGTATCGCGGCCGCCAAGTGCTCGACGTGTCGGTGTAAGCGATTCTTCCGGCCGGTTTTTCCGCCATCAACCCCGAGACGGCCAGTCCCCTGCCAGCCGCCGCCCGGATCGCGGTCGATGCGATGGGCGGAGACCTCGGGCCTGCCGAGGTCGCCGAGGCGGTCAAAATCGTCCTCGATTCCGGCGAAGTCATCGCGCCCATCACGCTGGTCGGAGACCAGGCCGTGTTGGAGCCCCTGCTCGTCAAGAGCCGCCGGAAGGGCCGCGACGGCGTCTCCATCGTCCACGCCTCCGAGGTGATCACGATGGACGACAAGCCCCTCAAGGCGCTCAAGCAGAAGAAGGATTCCTCGATGGTCCGCGCCATCGACCTCGTGAAGACCGGCGCCGCCAGCGTCGTCGTCAGTTCCGGCAACACCGGCGCGCTCATGGCCGGCGGCACCCTGCGCCTGCGCATGATGACCGGCGTGGACCGCCCCGCCCTCGCGGCGGTCGTGCCGCGCGACAAGGGCCACTTCGTGCTCATCGACGCCGGCGCCAACCCCGAATCGAAGCCCGAGCACCTCGTCCACAACGCCATCCTCGGCTCCAACTACGCCCGCGTCATCCTCGGCAACCGCGCGCCCCGCGTCGGCCTATTGACCATCGGCACCGAGGAGGGCAAGGGAAACGCCCTCATCACCGAGACCCACGACCTGCTCAAGCAGATGGGCGGCATCATCAACTACGCCGGCCCGATCGAGGGCTTCCAGGTGTTCCGCAACCACGTGGAGGTCGTCGTCTGCGACGGCTTCGTCGGCAACACGCTCCTGAAGACCTGGGAATCGCTCGCCAAGTTCATCACCACCATGCTCAAGGACGAGCTGAAGCAGTCCCCCGTGCGCATGGGCGGCGCGCTCCTCGCCAAGGGCGCCTTCGACGCCCTCAAGGCCCGGATGAACCCCGACAGCTACGGCGGCGCGCCGCTGCTCGGCGTGCGCGGCAACATCCTCAAGGCCCACGGCTCCAGCAACCGCCACGCCTGGGCCAGCGCCATCCGCGCCGCCGGCAAGATCGTCCGGCAGGATCTCTACGCCCACATCGAAAGCGACATCGCCAAGGCCAACGAATTGATCAAGCCTCCCGCCGCGCCCGCCACCCAGGCCGCCACCTCCTGAACCTTTTCATGGCCTCCGTCATCATCTCCGGCATCGGCTCCTACGCACCCTCCAGGATCCTCACCAACGAGGAGCTGTCCAAGATGGTGGACACCACCGACGAGTGGATCCGCTCCCGCTCCGGCATCCGCGAGCGCCGCATCGCCGCCCCCGACGAGGCCTGCTCCGACCTCGCCGTCAAGGCCGCCGCCGCCGCCCTGGCCGACGCCAAGATGAGCGCCGCCGACATCGACCTGCTCATCGTCGCCACCTGCTCGCCCGACATGCCGCTGCCCTCCACCGCGTGCATCGTGCAGCACAAGCTCGGCGTCCCGGCCCACGCCACCGCCTTCGACATCGCCGCCGCCTGCTCCGGCTTCCTCTACGCCCTCGAGATCGCCTACGGCCAGCTCCTCACCAGCCGCTACCAGCGCGCCCTCATCATCGGCGCCGAGAAGCTCTCCGCCGTCACCGACTGGACCGACCGCACCACCTGCGTGCTCTTCGGCGACGCCGCCGGCGCCGCCGTCCTGCAAAAGGTCGAGCAGTCCGACGTCGGCATCATCGGCTCCGACCTCGGCGCCGACGGCGAGTTCGTGGACAACCTTTACATCCCCTCCGGCGGCTCGGCCTGCCCCGCCTCGCCCAAGACCGTCGAGGGCCGCGAGCACTTCATCCGCATGAACGGCCGCGAGGTGTTCAAGACCGCCGTGCGCGTCATGGAGACCGTCGCCCGCGAGATGATGGAACAATACAACGTCACGCCTGACCAAATCAGCCTCGTGGTCCCGCATCAGGCCAACATCCGCATCATCGAGGCCCTCGCCAGCAACCTGAAGATGCCCCTCGGCAAGTTCTTCGTGAACCTCGACCGCTACGGCAACACCTCCGCCGCCACCATCCCGCTCGCCCTCGACGAGGCCCGCCGCGCCGGCCGCATCAAGCCCGGCGACCTGACCCTCCTGGTTGCATTCGGCGCTGGCTTGACCTATGGTGCGGCGCTCATTCGATGGTAGGCACTCACATGCGTTTTCTCCGCTTCCCCGCCCTCGCGCTTTTGTTCCTCGCCGCCGGTTTCCTCTCCGCGGAAATCGTCTGGTCGCCCCAGACCGGCTGGCGCGTCGAGGGCGGCCTGCTCGACGAGTTCACCAGCGAGGACGGCCGCAACGCCCTGGAGATGATGAACAAGGCGCGCACCGCCGAGGAGGCCGGCCGGGCCGGCGCCGCCATCGACCTCTACGAAAAGGTCGCCAAGAAATACCCCAGCTCCGTCTTCGCCCCCGAGGCCTTCTACCGGCTCGGCAATCTCCGGCACGACAAGCACCAATACTACAAATCGTTCGACGCCTACCAGCAGATCGTCGCCCGCTACCCCAGCACCCAGCGCTTCAACGACGTCGTCGGCCGCCAATACCGCATCGCCTCCGAGCTCGGCGACGGCGCCCGCAACCACACCTGGGGCCTCATCCCCGGCTTCCGCAACCGCGAGAAGGCCGTCGAGTATTTCGAGCAGACCCTCGCCAACGCCCCCTACAGCGACTACGCCCCGCTCTCCCTCATGAACGTCGCCAAGGCCCACCAGCGCCTCGACAACACCGAGGAGGCCATCTACGCGCTCGACCGGATGATCAACTTCTACCCGCGCAGCGTCCTCACCCCCGACGCCTACCTCAAGCTCGCCGGCATCCACGCCAGTCTCGTCGACGGCCCCTACTACGACCAGGCCGCCACCAACGAAGCCATCACCTACTACCAGGACTACATGATCCTCTTCCCCGGCGACACCGGCATCGGCTCCGCCGAGAAGGGCCTCGCCGACATGAAGCAGGTGCTCGCCGAGAGCAAAATGATCCTCGCCGACTACTACTACAAGTATCGCAGGAACTACAAGGCCGCCCGCGTCTTCTACAACGAGGCCATCACGGTCTATCCCGACTCCGAGATCGCCGGCCGCGCCCGAGAGAAGCTCGTGGATGTCGACGCCCGCCTCGCCCAGCAGACCCCCGCCCTCACCCCAGGCACGGGCAGCGAAAGCGGCGCGCCCGGCGAGAAGTCCTCCGTCGAGCCGAAGAAGGAAGAGAAGAAAAAGCGGTTCTTCTTCTTCTGAGCCGGAAGAGACCCCTGTCCGTCATTCTGAGCGGAGCGAAGTCCCGAGCGAAGCGACAGAGCCATCCAGCATGACGCCCGCCCGCGCCTGCCGGAGCTGAAGCACCAAGCGCCAACATCCAAGCTCCAGAGAATGACCATTGTTCAATTCTTAAAGACTGGATGTTTCTCTGGAGGTTGGAGCGTGGGGCTTGGAGTTCTTTCCCGGGCTCGATTCTCAGTCCTCCGTCAGTCCGCCATAGCCTTGTGCGCAGGCGGATGTCTTCTGACTTCTGTCCTCTGCCTCACGGCCTGCGCCCATTACCGGCTCGGTCCCGGCGGCGCGCCCTCCTTTTCCACCCTCTACATCGAACCCGTCCGCATGGAGGCGCTCATCCCGCAGGCCCAAGCCGTCATCGGGACGCAATTGCGCGAAGCCTTCCTGAAGGACGGACGCGTCCGGCTCGTCAACTCCGCCGAGGAGGCCGACGCCGTCCTCGCCCTCACCATCGATGATTACGGCCGCGAGGTCGCCACCGTGCGGCCCGACGACACCGGCCTCGCCCGCCGCTTCAACGTCCGTCTTACTGCCAGCGCCACCCTCACCGACCGCCGCGCCGGCAAGGAACTCTTCGCCAAGCGCCCGCTCTCGGTCTCCCGCGGCGTCTTCACCGACAGCGGGCTGCAGCCCGCCGAATACCAGAACCTCGTCCTCCTCGCGCAGGATCTCGCCAAGCAGGCCAGGCAGGCAGTCTTGGATACATGGTAGAATCGTTCTCTTAATCGTAATCTTTCTCCTTCTCTCGAGGGGTTTGGGATCAGGAGAACGATCACGAGAACGAGAATGAGCTGTAGGAGCCTGCTTGCAGGCGACCCGGCATCGCTTGTAAACAAGCTCCTACACCCGATGCATCCGCCCCTCCTCGCCCCCTCCCTCCTCGCCGGCGACCACGCCAATCTCGCCGCCAGCGCCGCGCTCGCCGCAAAACACGGGGCGAAATGGCTGCACCTCGACATCATGGACGGGCATTTCGTGCCCAACCTGACCTTCGGACCCGGGACGCTCGCCGCGCTCCGCCGCGCCGGCGTGAAGGAGTTCATCGACACCCACCTGATGCTCGACGAGCCGCACCGCTACACCGAGGCCTTCGCCAAGGCCGGCGCCAGCCTCATCAGCATCCACATCGAGCCGTGCTACAAGCATGAGGAGGAGCTGGCGCGCATCCGCTCCTTCGGCTGCCAGAACGGCATCGTGCTCAACCCCGGCACCCCCGCGTCGTCCGTCGCCCACCTGCTCGCCGACGTGGACCTCGTGCTCGTCATGACCGTCCAGCCCGGCTTCGGCGGACAATCCTTCCGCAAGGACATGCTGCCCAAACTGGCCGAGCTCGACCGCGTGCGGAAGGAGCGCGGCTACAAATTCCGGCTCGAGGTGGATGGCGGCATCGACCTCGCCACCGCCGCCGAGTGCCGCGCCGCCGGCGCCGACACCTTCGTCGCCGGCACGGCGTTCTTCAAAGCGCCGGACATGGCGGCCTTCGCGGCCGAGTTCGCGAAGATGAAGTAAGCCGCGCAGTCATCTCTGCCTTGTTGTAGCCGGGGTCGATGACCCCGGCTTCTTTGTTGCTCTGCCATTCGGCCGGGGTCACCGACCCCGGCTACAGCACTTGTCTCCCTCACCTCGCCGCCACGACCGTTTCGCCCCGCGCGATGGCGGCGGCGCGGGCATACTGGGCGCGGAATTGATCCCCGAGGTCGCGGGCCTTGGTGACCTCGTCGACCTTGTTCTTCGAACCGAGCGCCTGCTTGATCTCCTTGCCGGCGCGGTCGTAGCTGACGATCGAGAGATCCTGCAATTCCGCCAGCGCCCGCTCGCGGGCGGCGGCGTCCACCCCCTCGGCGTTGATGGCGCGCCACGCCTCGCGCAGCTCGTCGTGGGCGTCGAGGCACATGACCCGGATGATGAAGGCCATCTCGCGGAACACGCCGCCGGTCCACTCGGCGCGGTAGATGAGCGGATCCTTCTGCGCGAACGGATTGGCCGCCGGGTCGCTGCGATGCCGTTGCCACTCGGCGTGCGCGTAGTAATCCTTCCGCACCGGCAGCCGTCGCAGGGCGAACCGCTGCGGGCCGTCCGCCGGGCCGCCGAGTTCCCGCGGGATGAAGTTCCAGAGCTTCTGTCCCTCCATCGAGAGCACGAACTCGATGAACAGCTCGGCCACCTCGCGGTTCGGCGCGCCGCGCAGCAGCCCGATCGGGTCCACCGAGCTGACCGTGCCGCCCGCGGGCGAGACGTAGCCGAGCCGCTCGACGCCACTGCGGCGCATCGCGGCCTCGGCCTGGGCGCGGCCGTAGAAATCGATGCACATGCCCGCGGCGCAGTTGCCCACCGACACGTCGATCGGCGGCTTCTGCGAGGTGTCGGTGAAGTAGCGGGAGTTCGCCCCGACGAGCTGCAGGAGTTGCAGGCCCTGCTCCCAGCCTTCACGGACCGCCCGGGCCTCCAGGGCCTTCGTTTCCGCCCCGGGTTCCGCGGCACGCATGGCCTTCAGCCGTTGCTGCATCCGCTGCTGGATGACGTTTTCAAAAGCCTTGGCGATGGAGCCGCTCTTCGTCGGGTCGCACAGCGCGACCTCGCCGTGGAACCGAGCGTCCACCAGATCGTCCCATTGCGCGGGCTCCTCCTTCACGCCCAGCCGCTCCAGCGAGTTCCGGTTGTAGATGATGCCGTAGGAACTGAGCACACAGCCGATCCACAGGCCGTTCTTGTCCCAATATTCCTCGCCGGCGTAGAGGCGCGGGATCACGTCGTCGGTGAACCACTCGGGATGGTTCTTCAGGACCGCGGTGGGGACGAACCGGCCGGCGGTGGCCTGCTTGGCGAAGTCGTAGGTGCCGCCGCCGAAGAACAGGTCGATGCCGCAGCTCACGTCGGAGGCGAGGAAGGCCGCGCGCGCCTCCCTGACGATGTCCGGCGCGTCGGCGGGCAGGCGGCCGTTCTGCGAGCCGGCCTGCACCTCCATGCTCCACGGCCGGCCGAGCCGGTTGACCCAGTGGTTCTGGAAGGCGGTGATGTATTCGCCGTCGAGAAACCGCGCGATCTCGCTGGTGCCGCCGAGCACGCGCCAGTCGATGGCCACGGTGCGGCCGGTGCGTTCCTTGTGCCACCGGGCAAAGGCCTGTCCGAACTCGTAGCGGATGGCCTCGTTGTGCGGCGTGACGATGACCAGGGTCTCGTCCGCCTTCGCGACGGCGACGGTCTTCGGTCGCAGGGCGAACGGCAGCGCCACCACCATGATGAGCGCGAGGACGATGACGATGCGGCTCATGGCGGGAACCCGATCGGTAGGGCGAGTCGTCCCGACGAGCCGCGATGATCAAGACGGCTCATCCGGAGGATTCGCCCTACCCTCGCTACGCTCCTCGCAATGACACGCATGGCCGGTCCCGGGTTCATCCTCACCCCGACAGCACGACGACGTCCTCGGGCTCGACGGTGGCGTAGAGTTCGCCGCGGGCGGAGCCGTCCACGAACCGCGGGTTGCGCTCGAAGATCTTCAGCTTGGCGCCGCCGTTGGTCACGAAGTCGTATTGCGCGACCTCGCCGAGATAGACGGAGTCGCCGATCCGGCCCCGCACGAAGTTGCGCGACTCGGCATCGCGATGCAGCTCCCAGCACTCGGGCCGGATGGAGACCGTCACGGAGGCGCCGACCTCGGGCGCAGCCGCCGGATCGCCGACAATGCCGTCGAATTTGCCCACGGCGGTCTCGACGGTGACGTAATGTCCGACGGTGCCGAGCACCTTGCCGGGCAGGAAGTCGGTCTCGCCGATGAAGTTCGCCACCGTGCGGCGGTGCGGGCGCTTGTAGACCTCGCGCGGCGTGCCGACCTGCAGGATGTGTCCGCCTTCGAGGATGGCCATGCGGTCGGCGATGGAGAGCGCCTCCTTCTGGTCGTGGGTGACATAGACCGTGGTAAGCTTGAACTCCTTGCAGACGCGCCGGATCTCCGTGCGCATCTCGAGGCGGAGCTTGGCATCGAGGTTGGAGAGCGGCTCGTCGAGCAGGAGGCAGCGCGGGCGGATGACGAGCGCGCGGGCCAGCGCGATGCGCTGCTGCTGGCCGCCGGAAAGCATGTTGGGTTTCCGCTCGGCGTATTTCTCCATCTTCACGGATTCCAGCGCCTCCATCACGCGGCGGTTGATCTCTTCGCGCGGCACCTTGCGCTCCTCGAGACCGAAGGCGACGTTCTCCGCCACCGTCAGGTGCGGCCAGAGCGCGTAGCTCTGGAACATCATCCCGGTGTTCCGCCGGTGCGGCTCGAGCCGCGTGACATCCTCGTTGCCGAAGAGGATCTTCCCCTCCTCCGGGATGTAGAACCCGGCGAGCGAGCGCAGTAGCGTGGTCTTGCCGCAACCGCTGGGGCCGAGCAGGAAGAACAGCTCGCCGGGCTCGATCTTGAGGTCAAGGCCGTGCAGCGCCACGACGTTCCCGAATCGCTTGGTCAGTTGCTGGACCTGGATGGAAATCATACGCGCCGTGCGAGGCAACCCACCGCCGGGAGCCAAGTCAAAGCGATTACCGACTCCAAGGGGCGAAGTCACACCCCGCTTTCAGCCCAGGCAATTTCACACGAAGCGCGCAAAGGCAGCAAAGAGCCCCGGCAGCTCAAACTTCGCGCCCTTTGCTACCTTGGTGTAACAGACGGTTTGTCGCCTCCTTCTCTTGTCACTTGTCACTTGCCCCTTGGCACTTCTACATCCCCCCATGCCCGCCCCGCAAGGTCCGCCCGAGCTCAAGCATCTCGACCACGTGCTGGTCGCCCCCGCGGCCATCAAGCGCCGCATCGCCTCCCTCGGCGCCCAGCTCAACAAGGACTACGCCGGCAAGGACCTGATGGTCGTCGCCATCGTCAACGGCGCCCTCATCTTCGCCGCCGACCTGCTCCGCCAGCTCCGCAGCCCGCTGCGGCTCGACTGCCTCCGCGCCTCCAGCTACCACGACGGCACCAAGGCGGTCGGCGAGCCCCGCATCGTGGACCAGATGAAGCTCGATGTGCGCGGCCACCATGTGCTGCTGGTGGACGACATCCTCGATACCGGCAAGACCCTCGCCGCCGTGGCGGGCCTGATCAAGATGAAGGGCGCGTCCACCGTGAAGACCTGCGTGCTGCTCGACAAGAAGGCGCGCCGCACCGTGCCGTTCGAGGCCGACTACGTGGGCTTCGAGATCCCGAACGAGTTCGTCGTCGGCTACGGCCTGGACTTCAACGAGCGCTACCGGAATCTCCCCTGCATCGGCGTCCTCAAACCGAAGTTCTACGCGGGGAAGGTGTAAGGCCACCCTGTTGTCTTGTCATCGCGAGGTTCCGCTTTGCGGAACCGTGGCGATCCAGATGGATTGCTTCGTCATCCCGCCTTAAGGGCGGGTTTCCTCGCAATGACAAATCAAGGGCAAAGCCGGGAAATATGCCTTGCGCCGGTCGGGGTGGCGGGTTTCCTCGAAACCCTGCTTTGGAGAGATGGCCGAGTGGCTGAAGGCACAGCTTTGCTAAAGCTGCATAGGGGAAACTCTATCGAGGGTTCGAATCCCTCTCTCTCCGCCATCCAACGCTACCTCCGCTTCGCCAGCACGGCCTTCTCGTGGGAAGCCACGGCTTTGAGCCAGTCGGCGCCGGCCGGCACGCCGGCGCGGTCGCATAGCTCGTCCCACACCGCGCCCCATGGCATCGCCTTGGCGTGCTCGTTGAGCGCCAACCGCTCGTGGCCGCGACCGGCCGTCTCGGCCGCGCGATCGGGTCGAGCAACCCAAGCAGGATGGCCTGCCGGGTCGCGCGCGTGCCGATCACATAGGCGGCGAGGCGGTTGATGCTGGCATCGAAGAAGTCCCGCGCCACGAACACCCGGCCCAGCGTCGCCCCGGGCGATCTCTTGGAACAGCGCCCGCACCTCGTCGTTGAGGATCACCACGTGGTCGCTGTCCCAGCGCACCGGCCGGCGCGTGTGCCGCAGGAGCCGCGGATGGAATTGCAGCAGCGCCGACACCTTGTCGGCCACCGACTCGGCCGGATGGTAGTGCCCGAGGTCGAGGCGCGGCGCGAGTCCGCGGCTCTGCGCATAGCTGTAGTAGAATTCGTGCGAGCCGACCACGTAGTCCTCGCTCCCCAGCCCGAACAGCTTGCCCTCGACCGCATCCACGCAGCGCCGCCGGTCCACGGCCTTGTCGGCGACGATGGCGTCGAGCGACTCCACCAGCCGTGCGCGCGGGCCGAAGCGGTCCGCCGGGGCGTCTTTCGTGCCGTCGGGGATCCAGTGGTTGTTCACCGTGGCGCCGCCCAGCTTCCTGGAAAAATGCTCCGCGATGCGCCGGCTGGCCTGCCCTTGGGCGATCCAGAACTTGCGCCCACTCGCGTCGCGATGCGACAGGGTGAAACCGGACGCGGCCATCGGATGAGCGAATTAGGTCGGGTTGAAGTCGAGGCCGATCCGCCGCTGTGTCGCCCAGTCGGGCCAGCGGGCGAAATGCTCCGGCGCCATCTCGTCGCCGTTGCGCGCGCGCCCCGGGTAGCCGCCCGTGGCCGTGATGCCGCCCGAGTCGATGCCCTCTTTCGGCGTCTCCAGCCCGCGCCCATCGTCCGCCTACCAGCAGTGCAGCGAGATCGGCGCGGCCAGTGCCTGCCGGATGGCGGCTTCGGTGTCCACCCCGAGGGCGGCGTAGGCTTCGCGGGCGAGACGGTAGGAGGTCTTGGCTTTCGACGGCATGGACGGGAGTTGCGGCAATGATGTTCGCGCCCCCGACGACGCCGCGCAATCTTCAACTGGTTCAAACCGTCCGTGCGCCGGTCGCGGACCCGGCCCGGTCCTGCTCAGGGTCCGGCTCACAACTCCTCCAGCGGATCGGAGCTGAATTTTTCGGTCAGGGCGACGAAGTGCGGTTGCGCGTGGACCCAACGCGGGTCCGTCCGGATCTCCGCCATGGTCTTGTAGGTGTTGTTCAGGATCAGATAGCTCCGCCGGCCGATCTTCACGGCGGCGTCGTGGTGGTAACCGCGCCCGTCCGGGACGAAATCGAAGTCCCCCGCCCCCAGCTCCTTGCCTTCGAGCGCGGCCCGGAGCAGGGCGAAGTCGGATTGGAACGCCGTGATGAAATCCGCGCCCCGCACCCCATGGTAGGCCGCGACCCCGCCATGCTTGGCGCCGATGGCGACGATCGCCCACTCATCGAACACATCCCGGTAATAGGCGGCGCTCATGCGCTGCAGGGTTTCGGTCACCTCGCGGCGGGCGGTCGGAAGGTCCATGCGTCCTTAAAGCGTGTTTCGCCGCCTGATTGCACCCAAAAAATGCTCCGTCGTTCCGCGGCGGTCGGAATCCGCCCCGGTCTTCGACGGCGCGGCCGACCCGGTGGCTGTCTGGAACCCGCCTGTGCGCCGCTGGTGGACGCTCCATACCAATCACCGCGCCCGGACGATCAGCCGGAGCCCCGAGCCGGGCCGCCGGCGGACATTGCGGCGCACGGGGCCCGGGCCTGTCCCCGACGGATCGGCCAGATTCATGATTGATTCACCATCAATCTGCCACGGCAGGTTGCCCGGACCGGAGTCCGTGTTTGGACTGGGCGCGCACGATGAAGCCCGAGCTCAACCAGGATCTGACGGACCGGATCAGCCGGATGCCCGAATACGACATGGGCACGCACCTCGTCACGGTCATCCTGCGGGACGGCCGCCGGGTCAGGAACGTGGTGGTGGCCCCGTGCAGCGAGATCTGGGGCATCGGCTTCCGGGAGAAGGCGGATGAGGCGGCGCTCGGCTTTCTCATCGCCGACATTGTCGGGGTCGAGCACCAACCCTGGCAGCATGGCGAGGAGCGACCCGGCCGCCGGCATCTTTCGAAAGGTGATCACGCCCTGGCCCGCGGGGCGTGATCGGAGGAACGTCGCGTATTGCGCGACTTTCCGGGCGAGCGGGCCCGACAGACCTGTCACGCCATGCGTGACAGAGGTTCTCAGGGCGAAACCCGGCCGGATCAGCGGTTGAGCATCGCGGCGACGCGGGAGCGGTTGTCGACGCCGAGCTTGCGGAAGATGCCGGCGAGCTGGGTCTTGATCGTCAGCGGGCTGCGGCGCAGCTCGGCGGCGATCTGCTGGGTGGTGAGCCCGTCGCGGATGCGCAACGCCACCTCGCGTTCGCGGAAGCTGAGCATGTTCATCAGGCTCAGCGCGGAGGGGGACAACGGCCGGTCGCGGTCGCCGCGCGGCCGGCGGTAGTCGAGCTGCACGCAGAACGCCGGCGGACCTTTGCGGTGCTGCGGCCGCGGCTGCAGCCGGATGAGCGCGTGCAGACCGCGCTCCGGCTCCCCGACCACCCGCGGTTCGGGCGTGGCGCCGGTCTTGCTCCATTCCGCCAGGATCAGCGCGCATTCCTTCCGGAAGATCTGCGGCACCTCGAAGTTCCCGCGCTGGAGCGGCAACGCGTCCTGGCGCAGGGCGCTGTCGTTCCAGACCGCGCAGACCACCTCGGCTTCCTTGTTGTGCCAGAGCGCGTTGCCGCGGGCGGAAAGGACCAGCAGGCCGAAGGGGATGTCGTCCAGGACGGTCTGGGCCAGCACCAGCAGGGCGCGGAGCTTCTGTTCGACGGAACGCATGCGACGCGGGCGTTGTCTCAGGCGCGCCGCCGGTTGTCTATCCGTTTCCGCGGCAGGTCGGAGAACAAGCAGGTTCAACCACCAATGGACCCGAATGATCACGAATGGACCGGAGGTTCCAAGATGGCTGATGCCCCAGGTCATCGTCAGACCCGGTCAGCTGGTTCGATCCAGGCAGGGGCTGCTTTATTCGTGCCGGTTCGTGTTCATTCATGGTGCTCGGTCTTCCAAAGCCTGCTCAACGCAGCTCCTGGCGGATGACGAGCTTCAAGCCGGACCAAACCTCGTCCACGGCGCAGACCTTGCTGCCACGAAACCCAGCGGCAGCGCGACGTCGCGGATGACATCCTCGGTGATGTCGGTCGGCGCCGTCGAGGCTTTCTTCGGCCACGACACCCACACGGCGCCGTCGGGCGCGATCCGTTTCCGGTAATCCGCGAGTTTCCTCCCCAAGTCCGCCGCGCTGGTGGCGAGCCAGTGCGCGAAATTCAGGCCGGCGGCGAGTTGCTTCAGCCACTCCACCCTGTCGCCCTCCGGCAGCCGGAGCAAAGCGGCGTGGCCGAACCGCACCGCCCAATCCCGGCAGGTCTGCTCCGTGCGCCCGAGGAAGCCCTGCTCACGGCAGGCCTCGATCACCGCCCGCTCCCAAGGTTCCCGGCCGAGATCCTGCGCGGCCGGCGGCGGCTCATCACAAACAAAGGCGGAGAAAAGAGTCGCCGGGGTTTCACCCCGTCCTCCCGCCGGCTGAAAGTCCAAGGGGCGGACGGCCCTTGAGTTCACCCGTCACTCCTTCAGCTTGCCGCGGAAGTCGCCCGACTCGTTCCAGCGGCCGGACTGGATGCTGCCGTGCGCCGAGGCGTCCTTGAGCAGGGCCTGCGCCCGCGGGTGGCGCGGGTCGAGCTTCAGCGCGCGCTCGGCCGTGCGGACCGCGTCGGCGGGGTGTCCGGCCGCGAGCTGGGCGGAGCCGAGCTCGACCAGCGTTTCCGGATCGTCCGGCGCGCATTCGCTGGCGCATTGCCACGCAAAAACCGTAGTCTCACGCCAACCGAGCGCGGCGGCGGCCTCGGCGAGCAGCTTGTGCCCCGCGGCGCCGCCGGGATCCGCAGCGATGATCTTCTCAGCGGTTTCCACCGCCTTGTGCGGATCGCGGCCGAGCTGGGTGCGGCCGGTGAGCACGAACCGGCTGCTCGTGAGTCCGCCCAGGATCCGGCCGAGCAGGCCGCCCCCGCCCTCGCCCTCGCGCTGCCGGCGCTGGGATTCCCGCAGCAACTGCCGCACCGGCAGGCAGCCCGGGGCGGAATGCAGGATCTGCCGGCAGGTCTCCACCGCGCGCGCCAGCTCGCCGCGCAACACGGCGCCACGCGCGCTCTCGACCTGCTTCTGCAAGACGGCATCGAGCGACGCGACTGGGATCTCCAGCATGGGGGCGACTGTGTCTCGCGCCGGGAGGCGCCGTCAACGCGAGAGTCGCGCCGGGCTGGGGACAACCGGTGAACAAGCGGGTTGTGCGCAAGTTGTTCACCGCGGCCCGGCGCCAGTGAACTGCACTTGCCGGCCCGCGCTCGTGAAGAAGTTGTCTGCAACAACCGCGTGACTTTCGCGCGCCCGGCCGCACGCTGATCCCGTTCCTTGATAGAACAGTCGCAGCGCGGCGGCATGAAAAACCCGCCGAGAGCGCGACTGGGATAATCCCGGGCAACCGGGGAAAGGCGGACCGCAACTGGTGCGGCCCTCCCCTCCGTGGCGCGAGCCGTGGCAGGCAAATATCACCAGTTCCTCTGGACGGCGTCGCAGCCGATCCAGTTTTGCGACAATGGAACTGTGGGGCGAGGCGCGAAGCAGAAACCGCGTCCGAGCCGAGTCAGGTCCGGGGCTTGTTTCGAGTCCCGCACCGATGCAGTTACCCAGAGGGTTGTGGTTGCTACTGTAGAACCAGGACGCAGCGCAGCGTGCCGGAAGGTCCACCCTTCCCAAAGGCCCGGCCTCGCAAGGCGGGGCGCGAAAGGGACGCGGCGCAGCGGGGAGCGGAGCGAGTCTGGCAAAGCCCGCGAACCTCCTCCTTGGGGCGGCGCGAAAAAACGCGCCACCCAACTGCAAGTCGAAAGCAACCTGAGAGCTAAGAGGTCAGACCCGTCGCACGGGGCCAACGCCCGGCCAAAAGCCGGGGCCGTCCCCGTGGTCAAGGTGCCGGTGCGAAATGCAGACGTTGCAGGCGTGCCAGCACCCGTTGGGCGAGCGATCCACCGGCAGGTGGCGCCGAACCCGGCGTAGAGGCCTCACTCGACAAATCCCGGCCTGAAAGGGCTCGGACGGTCCCGCTATGAGACCGAAACCATCGCATGCCGCGGTGAGTAGCGTCGGGGAGCACACAGCCCGCGAACAACGCGAGAGCGCCCAATGATGTGCGAACGGGAAAGAGCGCGTGGCGAGCGCCCACCCCCGAATTTGGCCCGGGAGCCGCAAGGTTCCCGGGCCTCTTTCTTTGGTAGAGACCCTTTCGTCAGCGCGCCGGGCTCCCAGCCCGGAACCAATTTACGAGCCGTGGCCCGGTGCGCTGATCGAGGGGGGTTTTCTTTTTGCGACCGGTGGAGGCGCGCGCGCGTTTGACACCGCGCCGGAGTGCCGGCGGTATGAGCCCGCCCACGGATGAACAAGGACCTGGCCGCATGGCTCATCAGGATTGTCAGCGGGATAAAGCGCATCCCGGACCCGCTCTGTCCCCCGGGAGCCGCCGTCTACTTCGCCAATCACACGAGCCATCTCGACTTTATCACGATCTGGGCCGCCCTTCCGGCCACGCGACGGGCACGCACGAGGCCGGTCGCCGGACGCGACTACTGGGAGAAGACACCCTTGCGCCGGCGCATCGCGGGCGGATTTTTCAACGCGGTCCTCATCGAGCGCCATCATGTGACCGTCGCCACCAACCCGCTGGAGCCGATGCTGGCGGCGCTCGACGCCGGCGATTCGCTTATCGTGTTCCCCGAGGGCACGCGGAGCGCCGACGGGCAGGTCCGTGAATTCAAATCCGGACTTTATCATCTCGCCCGCTCCCGGCCGCAGATCCCGCTGGTGCCGGTTTATCTGCAGGATCTCAGCCGCATCCTGCCCAGGGGCGACATCCTGCCCGTGCCCCTGATCGCCAGCCTGTCCGTCGGCGCGCAACTGCAGCTCGCCGGCGACGAGTCCAAGCTGGATTTCCTGCAGCGTGCGCGCACCGCTGTTCTGCAACTCGCCTCCTGATGTCATGAAAGCCGACCGCGAACTCCTCTGGCTCCTCGGCGGGATCATCTCCCTCCTCGCCCTGTCCTCACTGATCACCTTCGTGCTGAAGCGCCGCCCCGGTGGCCGGGACAACAAGGTCGTCGCCAACCTCGATGCCCGCGTGAAGGCTTGGTGGGCGATGGTCGCCGTGTTCGCCGTCGCGCTGGCCACGGGCGGCATCGGCTCGGTGGTGCTCTTCGGCCTGACCTCCTTCTTCGCGCTCCGCGAGTTCATCACGCTGACTCCGACCCGGCCGGCCGACCACCGCACGTTGTTCTGGGCGTTCTTCATCATCACGCCCCTGCAATACTACCTGGTGGCGATGCAATGGTATGGTCTCTTCTCCATCCTGATCCCGGTCTACGCCTTTATCTTCGTGCCGACCCGCAGCGCGCTGGCCGGGGACAGCGCGCAGTTTCTCGAGCGCACCGCCAAGATCCAGTGGGCGCTGATGGTGTGCGTATATTGCGTCAGCCACGTGCCCGCCCTGCTTATGCTGCGCATCCCCGGCTACGAGGGGCAGAACGGCAAGCTGCTGCTCTTCTTCGTGCTCGTCGTGCAGTTGAGCGACGTCCTGCAATACGTCTGGGGCAAGCTCATGGGCCGCCGGAAGATCGCCCCGGAGATCAGCCCGAACAAGACGGTCGAGGGTTTCTGGGGCGGCGTGCTGTCCGCCACGGCCATCGGCACCGCGCTGTGGTGGGCGACGCCGTTCGCGTGGTGGCACGCCGCGTTGCTCTCCTTCCTGCTGACGCTCACGGGCTTTTTCGGCGGACTCGTGATGTCCGCCATCAAGCGCGACCGCGGCGTGAAGGACTACGGCACGATGATCGAGGGGCACGGCGGGGTGATGGACCGGATCGACTCCATCTGCTTCGCCGCGCCGGTGTTCTTCCACCTCGTGCGCTACTGCTACACTTGAAAACATCATGGCCTCGATCTACGATATCAAGCCCGCCTTCCAGAACCTGCTGCGCCCGCTCACCCGTGCACTCGCCGCTGCCGGCGTGACGGCCAATCAAGTGACCGTCGCCGCCGCGATCCTCTCAGGCGCGGTCGGGGCCTGCATCGGGTTCTTTCCCCAGGCCCGCTGGCCGCTCCTCGTGCTGCCTGGCTTCCTGTTCGTGCGCATGGCGCTCAACGCCATCGACGGCATGCTGGCCCGCGAGCATGGCCAGAAGTCGCGCCTCGGCGCGGTGCTCAACGAGATCGGCGACGTCGTCGCCGACACCGCGCTCTACCTGCCGCTGGCCCTCGTCCCGGGTTTCAAACCCTGGCTCGTGGTCGTCATCACCCTGCTCGCCATCATCAGCGAGATGACCGGCGTGGTGGCGGTGCAGATCGGCGCCGCCCGGCGTTACGACGGCCCGATGGGCAAGAGCGACCGGGCCTTCGCCTTCGGCCTGCTCGCCCTCCTCACCGGCCTGGGCGTTCCGGCCGGGGCGTGGCTGGCCGTCATCCTCTGGCTCGTGGTCGCGCTTCTGAGCGTGACGATTTTCAACCGGGCCCGCCGGGCGCTGGCCCAACCGGTGTCATGAACGATGAAAATCCTCCGGTTCCGCCCAAGCAAGGCACGGGCTGGCGCTGGCTGGCATTCGCATGGGGATTCGCGGAGGCCACGTTCTTCTTCATCGTTCCGGACGTTCTCACCAGCCGTCTGGTCATCCACCAGCCCAAGCACGGCTTTCTGGCCTGCCTGTGGGCCTTGGGAGGCGCGCTCCTCGGTGGAACCCTGCTCTTTATCGTCGCGCGCATTCCTTCGGCGGTCCCTGCCATCCTGAATGCCTTTGATTATCTTCCGGGCATCGGCCCGCGGTTGGTCGAAGCAGCGGGGGAGGATTTGCAAACGCTTGGAGCAGCAGCGCTGTTTCGCGGTGCGCTGGCCGGCATCCCCTACAAACTCTACGTGGTGCAGGCCGTCGACCAAGGGATGTCCTTGGGCGTTTTCCTGCTGGCATCCGCCGCAGCGCGGTTGATGCGTTTCGGGCTGGTCACCGCGCTGGTCTGGTTCATCAGCTCGTATCCTCTACGCCGCACGAGTATTCCGGCCAAATTGACCCTCCATGCCGCCGGCTGGACCGTGTTTTACGCCCTGTATTTCTGGTTCATGCGCGGGTAATCAGCTTCCGCCTTGCCAAGCGCCGGGGCGGGCCGCACCGTGGCCGTTTTTCACTTTCCGACCGCCCGCCGGCCCATGAACCAGAACATCCGCAACATCGCCATCATCGCCCACGTCGACCACGGCAAAACCACCCTCGTCGACAAGCTCCTCAAGGAGGGCGGCGTCTTCCGCGCCAACCAGCAGGTCGAGGAGCGCGCCATGGATTCCATGGACCTCGAGAAGGAGAAGGGCATCACCATCAAGGCCAAGAACACCGCCGTCCACTGGCGGGACAAGACCATCAACATCGTCGACACCCCCGGCCACGCCGATTTCGGCGGCGAGGTCGAGCGCGCCCTCCGCATGGTCGACGGCGTCCTGCTCGTCGTGGACGCCTACGATGGCCCGCAGGCCCAGACCCGCTTCGTCCTCCGCAAGGCCCTCCAGCACGGCCTCAAGGTCATCATCGTCATCAACAAGATCGACCGCGACAACGCCGAGCCCGCCAAGATGTATGACAAGGTCCTCGAGCTGCTCATGGAACTCAACGCCACCGAGGAGCAGTTCGACGCCCCCGTCGTCTACGGCTCGGGCCGCGACGGCTACATGATGCACCACATCGGCGACAAGCGGGAGGACATGACCCCGCTCTTCGAAACCATCCTCGAGCACATCCCGCCGCCCTTCGCGAAGCCCAACGAGCCTTTCCACATGCTCGTCTCCAACATCGACTGGAGCGACTACGTCGGCCGCATCGCCATCGGCAAGATCCTCGGCGGCAAGGTCGCCGTCGGCGACCCCGTCTTCGCCCTGCGCCATGCCGACGGCAAGCGCGTCCGGGCCAAGATCACCAAGGTCTTCGAATACTCCGGCCTCGGCACCCAGGAGACCGATGCCGGCGGCGTCGCCGGCAACATCGTCGGCCTCTCCGGTTTCGAAGACGTGGACATCGGCGACACGCTCACCGCTGACGAGAACGGCCACGCCCTGCCCTTCACCCAGATCGACCCCCCGACCCTCGAGATGCAGTTCTGCGTCAACGACGGCCCGCTCGTCGGCCAGGAAGGCAAGCTCGTCACCTCGCGCCAGCTCCGCGAGCGCCTCTTCCGCGAGCTGAAGACCAACGTCTCCATCAGCGTCGAGGACACCGACAAGGCCGGAGTCTTCAACGTCAAGGCCCGCGGCGCGATGCAGATCGCCGTGCTCGTCGAGACGATGCGCCGCGAGGGCTTCGAGCTGCTCGTGTCGCGCCCGACCGTCATCGAGAAGACCGTGGACGGCCAGCGGCATGAGCCCTACGAGACCGTCTGGATCGAGATCCCCGACGAGTGCGTCGGCGCCATCATGCAGAACCTGGCCAACCGCAAGGGCCAGCTCACCAACATGGAGAAGCACCCGCACTCCACCCTGATCGAGGCCACCATCACCACCCGCGGCCTCATCGGCATGGAGATCGACATCGTCAACGCCACCAGCGGGCGCGGCGTGATGAGCCACCTCTTCAAGGAATACGGCCCCTACGCCGGCGAGGTGCTCACGCGCCTCAGCGGCACGCTCGTCGCCACCGAGGCGGGCGAGACCACCGCCTACGCGCTCGTGATGTGCCAGGAACGCGGCAAGCTCTTCGTCGGCCCCGGCGAGAGGGTTTACGAGGGCATGGTCGTCGGCGAGAACCCGCGCAACGAGGACATCGCCGTCAACGCCGTGCGCGAGAAGAAGCTCACCAACTTCCGCTCCCAGGGCGAAGGCGTCGCCGCCGGGCTCACCCCCGCCACCAAGCTCTCGCTCGAGCGCTCCATCGAATACATCGCCGCCGACGAGTTCGTCGAGGTCACGCCGCTGAACCTCCGCCTCCGCAAGCGCATCCTCCGCGAGACCGAGCGCCGCAAGCTCGAGCGCGCCGCCAAGCGCGCCGGGGAGGAGTGAGATGCTTGAGGTAGGGCGCGTTGTCCACAACGCGCCGCCGATTGCTCCGGCCCGCAGGGACGCGGGCCCTGCGCGCCGCCGATTGCTCCGGCCCGCAGGGACGCGGGCCCTGCGCGCCGCCGATTGCTCCGGCCCGCAGGGACGCGGGCCCTCCATCTTTGATTGCAGGGGCGCCGCTGGCCGGCGCCCTCTTCGTCATTCTGAGCGCAGCGAAGAATCCATGATGATGAACGCAGCGGTCGTGCCGCTGGATTCTTCGCTGCGCTCAGAATGACAGGATCGGGAGCCAAAGCGTGAATGCTGTAGCGGCGGTAGATGATCGCCGAGGAATGGGTCTGCTCCCTCCCGCACGCTAGCACTGGCGCTTTGTTCGGCCTCTTTTTAGCCTACCTGCGCGGAGGATGAAGATTCTAGCGAACCAGCCGCCCGCAAGAACCATTGTCAGGCTGAAAATCACATGGATTGCCTGCCCCGCTTCGTATGACCAGTAGGCAGCAAACAACATTCCCACTCCGGTGGCCCCGTTCAGTGTCGCTATGGTGTAGTAGAAACCCGGGCTTTCCTTAATCATGTTGCGATTGCTTCCGCGCCCCTCAATGCGCCGACACCGGCTCGGGCGAGCCGGACGTCTCGCGCTCGATCTCCGCGGCGCGCTTCAGACCCTGAGCGCTGGAGTGGCCGGTCACCTTCACGCACAGCCGGTCCATGAGGATGTAGAAGATGGGGATGACGAACAGCGTGAGCACCGTCGCGAGGCCGAGCCCGCCGACGATCACGATGCCCATCGGGTTGCGCGTCTCGGCGCCCGCGCCGGTGGCGAAGGCAATCGGCACCGCGCCGAGGATGGTCGAGATGGCCGTCATCAGGATCGGCCGGAAGCGCAGCGTGGCCGCCCCGTAGGCGGCGTCGAAGGCGTTCCTGCCCTGCACCTGGAGCTGGTTGGCGAACTCGACGATCAGGATGCCGTTCTTCGCCACGAGGCCGATGAGCATGATGAGCCCGAAGCGCGAGAAGAGGTTGTCCGTCATCGCCACGCCCCAGAACCGCGCGCAGTAGAGCACGAGCAGGCCGCCGGCCAGGGCGAGGGCGACGCCCGTGAAGATGGTGACCGGGTGGATCCACGATTCGAACTGCGCGGCGAGGATCAGGAAGGTGAACAGCAGCGCGAGGCCGAAGAGCATCAGCGTGTCGCTGCCGCTCTCGACGAAGTCGCGCGTCTCGCCGTCCCACGCGTAGGTGTAGCCGGCCGGCAGGATCGCGTCGGCCTTCTCCTTCAGGTAGTCCACCCCGTCGCCGAGGGTGTAGCCGGTCGCGATCTGCGCCGACACCGTGACCGAGCGCAGCCGGTTGAAGTGCGGGTAGTTCTCCGGCACGGCGCTCTCGCTGTAATCCACGAGGTTGCTGAGCTGGATGAGGTGCCCGTCGGCGGACTTCACGTAGATGCGCGCGAGGTCGTTGGGCGTCACGCGGCTGGCGTCTTCCACCTGCACGATGACGTCGTATTGCTGGTTGCCGCGCTGGAACTGCGTCACGCGGCGCCCGCCGAGCAGAGACTCGAGGGTGGAGGCCACGGTGGCGAGCGGCACCTTCAGGTCCGCGGCCTTGGCGCGGTCGATGCGCACGTCGAGCTGCGGCTTGGTCGGCACCGGGTCCGCCCGGGGCAGTTGGAAGATGGGGCTCTGGCGCAGTTCGCCGATCAGGCGGCTGGCCAGTTCCTGCAGCCGGTCGAATTCGCTGCCCTGCAGCACCATCTCGATGCCGCCGCCGCCGCCGCCGCGCCGGCCGCCGCCGCCGAAGGGCCGGGAGGGCGCGGCGAAGGCCTGCCCGCCGGTGATGGCCCGCTGGAATTTGCCCCGCACCTCCGTGATGATGTCCTGCGTCTTGCGCTCCCGCTCCTCCCAGAGCTTGAGCGTGGCGAACATGAACGAGTTGCCCTCGCCCGCCCGGTGGAACGTCCGGTCCATCTCGGGCACGTCCAGGATGATCTGCTCCATCTCCTTGGAGTAGGTCTTGGCGTATTCCGGGGTCGAGCCGACGGGCGGAATGAAGGTGGCGCTGAAGATGCCCCGATCCTCCTGCGGGGTCAGTTCGCGCTGCAGCTTGTTGTAGAACGAAAAGCCGGCCACCGCGAAGAGCAGCGAGCCCAGCAGCACCAGAAGCGGCAGCCGCAGCGAGAACTTCAGCAGGCCCTCGTAGCGCTCGTTGAGCCAGACGAAGAACGGCTCGGTCTTCTCGTAGAACCGGCCGTGCCGCGCCTGGCCGGCCACGAGCTTGGCCTGGAGCAGCCGCGAGCAGAGCATCGGCGTGAGCGTCAGCGCCACGAACGACGACACCAGCACCGAGATGCACAGGGTGAGGCCGAACTCGAAGAACAGCCGCCCGGTCTGTCCCTTTTGAAACGCCACCGGCACGAACACCGCCGCGAGCGTCAGCGTGGTCGCGATGACCGCGAAGGCCACCTGCCTCGCGCCGTGGATGGCGGCGGGGATCGGCGCCTCGCCCTTCTCGATCCGCCGGTAGATGTTCTCGAGCATCACGATGGCGTCGTCCACCACCAGGCCCACCGCCAGCACCAGCGCGAGGAGCGTGAGGACGTTGACGGTGAAGCCCGCCCACTGCATCACCGCGAAGGTGCCGACGACCGACACCGGGATGGCCACCAACGGGATCAGCGTGGCCCGCCAGTCGCGCAGGAAGAGGAAGATCATCAGGATGACCAGCCCCGCGGCCTGCCACAGCGTGTGATAGACCTCGCGCACGGAGCGCTCGACGAAGACGCTCGTGTCGTAGCCCACCTCGACGTTCACCCCCGGCGGCAGATCGGCCTGGATGACCGGGATCAGCGCCTTCACCCCGCTGGCGATCTGCAGCAGGTTGGCCTGCGTCTGGCGCTGGATCAGCAGGCCGACCGTCGGCCGGCCCTTGAAATAGGACTCGCCCCGGTAGTCGCTCGCCCCCAGCTCGACCCGCCCCACGTCGGAGAACTTCACCTGCGAGACGCCCTGGGTGGCGAGGATGAGGTTTTCGTATTCCGCCACCTCGGACATGTTGCCCAGCACCTTGACGGGGAATTCGCGCGCAAGGGACTCGATCCGGCCGCCCGGGATCTCGATGTTCTGCTGGCGCAGCGCGTTCTCCACGTCGGCGATGGTGAGGTTGTGCGCCGCCAGCCGCGAGCTGTCCACCCACAGGCGCATGGCGTAGCGCGGCGCGCGCAGGTCGGCCTGGGCCACGCCCGGCACGGTCTGCACCCGCTGCAACGCGATCCGCTCGACCATCTCCGACAGCTCGAGCCTCGAGTAACGCTCGGAATTGAACGACAGCGACATGATCGGCCGGGCATCCGCGTCGGACTTCGACACCCGCACGTTGTCGATCTCGCGCGGCAGCTGGCCGCGCACGCGGCTGACCCGGTCGCGCACGTCGTTGGCCGCCTCGTCCACGTTGCGGTCGAGATTGAACTCGATCGTGATGCGCGAGTTCTCCTCGGCGGAGCTGGAGCGGATGACGCGGATGCCCTCGATCGAGGCGACCTCCTTCTCGATCGGCTCCGTGACTTCGGTCTCGACCACCTCGGCCGAGGCGCCCTGGTAGCTCGTCTCGATCGAGACCGTGGGCGAGTCGATGCTCGGGTATTCGCGCACCGGCAGCCGGCCAAACGCCAGCACGCCGACCAGCACGATCAGAATCGAGGCGACCAGGCAGATGACCGGCCGGCGGATGGAGATGTCGGAGAGGATCATGGCGCGTCGGTCCGCTTATCGGGGGTGGAGCGCGCTGGCCTCAGCGCGCTTCCCGCCCGCGCCACCCAAGCAGCGCGTTGAGGTCAACGCGCTCCACCTGGCAGGAAGTGCTTTCATCGGGAGCTGACATTGCCGGGTTGGATGCTGGCGCCATCAGTCCGCGACGCGGAATTCCGGCTTGAGCGGGCGCGGCTCGAGCTTGGTGCCCGGGAAGATGTTCAATCCGCCCACCCCGGAGGCCACGACCGGTTGCTGGTCCGCGAATTCCCCCTTGAGCGGCTGCACCTCGACGAGTCCGCGCGAGCGCAGTCCGAGCCGCACCGGCACGAACTCCGCCACGGAATCACCCTTGTCGCTTTTCACCGCGATGACCGACGCGCCGTTGGCGGTGGTGAGGATGGCGCCCTCGGGCACGGTGAGGACGCTGCGCCGGACCTCGAGCACCACGTCCACGTTGGCGAACATGCCGGGCTTGAGCGCCGCGGGCGGCTCGGTCACGTAGCCCTTGACCTGGGTCGAGCGCGTGGCGCGGTCGATCACGGCCGAGGCGAAATACACCTCGCCGGTCACCTTCACGTCCGCCGGCAGTCCGGGCGACCGGAGGGTGAAGGGTGTGCCCGGCTTCACCTTGGCGGCGAAGCGCTCCGGCACCTGGAAATCGATCTTCAGCCGCGCCAGGTCGTTCAAGGTCGTGATGACCGTCTGCGCCGTCAGGTAGTCGCCGGGCGACATCGCCCGCGCGCCCGTGACGCCGTCGAACGGCGCCTTGATCTCGGTCTTGTCCAGCCGCACGCGCAGCAGGGAGAGCGCGGCTCGGGCCGACGCGTGTTCGGAGCGGGTGCGGTCGAGCTCGGCCTGCGAGATGGTCCGGTTCTCGCCGAGGTTCTCGCTCCGCCGGAGATTCAGCTCGGCCAGTTGGAAGGCCGACTCGGCCTGCGCGAGCTGCGCGCGCAGCTCGGCATCGTCGATTTTCACGAGCACCTGCCCCTTGGCCACGTGCTCGCCCTCCTCGAACATCACCGCGCGCACCTGCCCGGCGATCTCCGGCCGCAGCTCCGCCGCCTCGTTGGCCGCGAGCGAGCCGACCAGCGTCAGCATGTCGGCCAAGTCGCGCCGCTCGATGGCCACGACCTCGACCGGCTGCTTCTGCCCGCCGCCGCCCCGGCCGCTCCCGGCGGCGGCCGTTTCCGTCTTTTTCTGGCCGCATCCGGTGATCAAAAGGAGCGCCAGCAGGGCTGTCGTCGCCAGGCAGGGTCTGGGGGCGGGCATACGGAGGGAAAAGTCTCCAAATCCGCCGCCCGCGCAAGGCGTTAATCCGCTCGGAAAAGCCTTCAGCCCGTAACCGAGGCGTAACCTGCCGCGTCCAGCAGCTTCCCCGCCTCGGCCGCGTCAGTCAGCTTGAGCTTCAGCATCCAGCCGTCGGCATACGGCGACTGGTTCACCTTCTCCGGATGCGTGTCGAGCGCGCCGTTGACTTCCAGCACCGTGCCGGAGGCCGGGGCATAGACGTCGGAGGCGGCCTTGACCGACTCCACCACGCCGAAGGCGTCGCCGGCCTTGAGCGCGGCGCCGGCCTTGGGCAGTTGCACGAACGTGATGTCGCCGAGGCTGCTCTGCGCGTAGTCGGTGATGCCCACCAGCGCGGTGCCGTCGGCGGCCACTTTCAGCCATTCGTGGGACTTGGCGTATTTCAGGTCGGAAGGGATGTTGCTCATGGCAAGGGAGATTTTAGACCACGGATTACACAGATGGAGCGGATGGGGTCAAACCACGGAACACACGAAACACACAGAAAGCCCCTGGAACTGTCATTCTGATCCCGCCGTGGCGGGAGAAGAATCCAGCAGCATGACCGCCAGCAGACATTGTTCTGGATCCTTCGCTTCGCTCAGGATGACGGTTGGCATGATTCATCCGTGCATATCCGCAAAATCCGTGGTCAAAACTAGTTCTTCTTCAGCGGCACGAACGGCGGCTTGACCGGTTGCAAATTCGCCGTGTCGCCGCGGATCTCGACCGTCAGCGGCCCGGCCGCGGCCGCGGACTCCACCAGCGCCGAGCCGATGGCGACATTCAGGATGGGTGACAGCGTGCCCGACACCACCGCGCCCACCGCCGCCCCGCCCGCCCCCAGCACGGGCGAGCCCGCCCGCGCGATGCGGCGCTCGTTGGTCTTGAAGAACACGATCTTTTTCGCCGGTCCGCGCTCCTTCTCGGCCTTGAGCGCGTCCGAGCCGATGAACGGCCCCTTGTCGAACTTCACCACCCAGCCGAGCCCGGCCGCGATGGGGCTGATCTGGTCCGTGATCTCGTGGCCGTGGAGCGGGAAGCCCGCCTCCAGCCGCAGCGAGTCGCGCGCGCCCAGCCCGGCCAGCTCCAGTCCGTGCGGCGCGCCGGCCGCCAGCACCGCCTCGGCCAGCTTTTCCGCGTCGCCCGCCGCGCAATACAGTTCCACCCCGTCCTCGCCGGTGTAGCCGGTGCGCGAGATGAGGCACTTCGCGCCCGCCACCTCGCCGTCGGCGAAATGGTAATACTTGATCCCCGCCAGCGCGGTCGCGGTGAGGCCCTGCACGATCTCCACCGCCTTCGGCCCCTGCACCGCCAGCTGTCCGTAGTCGGCCGAGCGGTCCGTGATCGTGCAGTTGAAGCCCTTCGCCTGCTCCTGCATCCACGCGATGTCCTTGGCGATGTTGCCGGCGTTGATGCAGAGGAAATAGTCGTCCGGCCCGCGCATGGAGACGAGCAGGTCGTCCACCACGCCGCCGTGCGGCTGGCACATCACCGTGTAGAGCACGCGCCCGGGGAAGAGCTTCGCGCAGTCGTTGGTCACGAGGTGTTGGAGAAACTTCAGCGCGTCCGGCCCGCGCACGTCGGCCTCGCCCATGTGGCTCACGTCGAACAACCCGGCGCGCGCCCGCACCGCCTTGTGCTCCTCGAGGATGCTGCGGTATTGCACCGGCATGTCCCAGCCGGCGAAGTCCACCATCCGGCCGCCGTGCCGGCGGTGAAAGGCGTTGAGAGGGGTCCGTTGCGGCTCGCTCATGTCGCCGAAGGGGTGCCACCGCCGCGCCCCCCGCGCAAGGCCGCAATCGCCGCCGCCGCGGTCATTACGCCGGATGCACGAGTTGTAGAGCACCCCGGTGGGGTGCTTGCCTCGCAGCCCACCGGGCTGCGCTACATCTCTCGGCATTCATCCGTGGCCAAAGACTCCTCCGGAATTGTGTTCATAGTGTTTGTTGTGGGCGGGGTGCCCTCACCCCGCGAAGCAAAGGCTGCATTACTCAGACCCAGCGGGGTGAGGGCACCCCGCCCACAACAGAATCCTCGGTCACGAATAATGTTTCCCCGTCCCCGCTTCCGCCTACCTTGCAAACTTCCCGTGGAGCACCTGACCTCTGCCCTCTGTCCTCTGACCTCTGTCCTCCCGATCGCCTACTGGGAGCACACGCCTCACCCCTTCATCATCCGGTTCACCGAGAACATCGGGCTGCGCTACTACGGGCTGGCCTACTTCCTCGGCTTCGTCGCCGCCGTCTGGCTGCTGCATCGCTATCACCAGGCCCGCCGCACCAGCCTCGACCTCGGCGCGGCGCTCGACCTGATGTTCTACCTCGTCGCCGGCGTCATCGTCGGCGGACGGCTCGGCTCGTATCTGCTCTACGACGGCTGGCGGACGTTCTCCGCCGACCCGCTGGGCATCCTCAAGCTCTGGGAGGGAGGCATGGCCAGCCACGGCGGGATGGCCGGCGTGGTCGTCGGCCTGTGGCTCTTCGCCCGCAGCCGCAAGGTGCCGTTCCTCCACGTCGCCGACCTCGTCGTCACCACCGCGCCCGTCGGCCTGTTCCTCGGCCGCGTCGCCAACTTCCTCAACGGCGAACTCTGGGGCAAGGTCACCGACGTCTCCTGGGCCGTCATCTTCGCCAAATCTGGCGGCGGACCGGATCCGCGCCATCCCTCGCAGCTCTACGAAGCCGGGCTCGAGGGCCTGCTCCTGCTCGCGTGGCTGCAATGGCGTTTCTGGAAGACCAACATCGCCGAGCGCTCGCCCGGCCGGCTCGCCGGCGAGTTCCTGCTCGGCTACGCCGCCGTCCGCATCTTCTGCGAGGTCTTCCGCGAGCCCGACCGCGACGTCTCGCTCATCCTCGGGCTCAGCCGCGGCACGTTCTTCTCGCTCTTCCTCGCCGCCGCGGGCTTGTGGCTGATCCTGCGCGTCAAGCGCACTTAGCCATGGCGAGGCCGGGATGATCCTGAGGGCCGCAGCCCTCCGTCCTCAGCGCTCTGTCATCCGCTGTCCGCCGCCGGTTCTGCTTTTTCCAATTTCAGATTCAGCAGTGGCACAAGCAGCAGCAGCCCGGCGCAGGTGACGCCCAGCACGGCGTAGCCCGCGGCATCGTGCACCGCGCCGCTGATCGAGTCGGCGCCGTTGTTGTAGGCCCAGGCCGTCAGGAAGAGCCCGCGCCCGATGTTGGTCAGGAACGCGAACAGCATCGAGGCGCCGACGAGCGCGACCTTCTTCCACAGCTCGGTGAAGAACGCCGCGCCGAGGAACGACCCGGCGAACAGGCAGGCCGTGAGCGACCGGATGCCCGAGCACGCGTCCTCCACGCCCACCGTGCCGCCGTCGGGCAGCACCAGCACGTTGCCCTGCTGCTCCAGCGGGTAGCCGAGCAGGTCGAAGCTGAACGTGACCGCCACCGCCACCTTGTGCCGCAGGAACAGGCTCAACTGGTTCTCCACCGCCGACACGATGGGCGCGGAGATGAGCCAGACCAGCGCCGGGAACAGGAACAGCGCCGCCACCCGCACGCGCGGCTCCCGCCAGAGGGCGGAGAGGCCGGTCGGTTCCGTTGGAGGGCCGAGCTCCTGCGAGGCCGTTGTAGGTCGGGCTTTAGGCCCGACATCAGCATCCGTCGGGGATAAACCCCGACCTACAGTCGTCGGCTTGCCCGCCGTAGCCTCGGCGGAGGCGGGCACGTTGAAAAACAGCAGCGACAGCACGATCGCGCCCATGCCGAGCGTCAGCGCCAGCGTGCCGGGCTGCGAGGTGCCCGCGCCCGCGCGGTAGAACGCCCCGAGCAGGAAGAACAGCGCGCCGAAGAGCAGGCCGAGGCTTGCCGTGGCATTGAGCGTCCACCGCGCCCACCGTGCGCTCGCCGGCGCCTCTGCCGCCGCCCGCAGCCGTGCGACGATCTCCGCCCATCGATCATAAGCGATGTAGACGGCGAACACCGGCACGAGCCAGCCGAACGAGTAATCCTCCTTCACCCGCCACCAATGCGACTGGTCCCACGCCACGAACGCCATGAACCCGCCCGCCAGCGCCAGCGCCGCGAGGAAGTTCCCCGGCACGCCTTCGCGTCCGCTCGTCGCCGATGCTCCGCCCTGCTCACTTGTTTCCATGCGAAAAGAGCCGGGCTATGGACCGGTCATGCACGCGCGAGAGGAGCAGCAGCGCGGCCACCGTGCCGACGAGCGCCAGCGCCATGTCGGTCTGCGTGTCCCACACATAGCCCTGCGTGCCGAGAAACTCCTCCGCCGCCTCGCCGCTCCACACCGCGGTGATCCATTCGAGCAGCTCATACAGCGCGGAGAACGCCAGGCACACGCTGACCACGAGGAAACCCAGCCAGCGACTTGGCCGGCGCGCGCCCGTGCCTGCAGCCGGCCCCGGTGAGGCCGGACCGGGGTCATCGCCCCCGGCCACAACGCCATTTCCCAGCGGCGAGGTCCGCAGCAAAATCTCGCGGGCAAGGATGGCGGGGATGAATCCCTGCGCGAAATGCCCGAGCTTGTCGTAGTTGTTGCGCGGCCAGCCGAACAACTGGCTCACCCAGTCGCCCAGCGGCACACGCGCGTAGGTGTAGTGCCCGCCGACCATGAGGATGAGCGCGTGCAGCCAGATGAGCGCGAGCAGCAACGTGGAAAGTGGAAACTGCCTCCGCACGGCCACGATGAGCGGCACGCCGATGAAGATCGGCGCCACCTCCAGCGACCACGTGAACAGGTCGTGCGGCTTGATGCCGGACCAGACGAGGACCGGCACCAGTGTCGCCAGGAACCAGAAGAGGCGCCGGTCCATCAGCCTCGCGCCTCCAGCCGTTGCAACACCAGCGCGCGCAAGCCGGCATCGAGCTGCCCGGAGCGGGCGGCGAACTCGGCGCGCAGCATCTCCCAAGGCACCGCGCCGTCGGGCACCAGGATGGGGGTGAGATTCTTCAGCGGCGTGGCCGTGCCATCGTCCACCCGGCTGTGGTTGAAGCCCAGCCCCGGCCGCCACGTCAGCGCCCGCTCGCCGTCGTCGCCGTGGTAGAGCAGTTGAAATCCCTCCAACTCGCCGCCCGCGCCGCGCCATACCACCAGATCGAAACCACCGTCCTCATACCATTCGCGCCGGCCCGTGCCGGCTTCCTGTCTGACTTTTTCGTATGCGGCGAGCACGCCGCGACTTATGTCCCAGCGCTCGCGCCCGACAAGCTGTTTTACATCCGCAGCCGAGGCTTTGACATCACCGTCCCCGGCCCTACATTGCCCGCTCCGAGACATGGACCAACTGCACGCTTACTGGCGCATGGAGTATGTTGAAGCGCCCAGAATGCCCGACGGCGGCAACCCGTTCAGCGACCTCCCTGCGCTCGGCGACGATGCCACGGCCCTCATCGTCCACCGCAGTCCCCTGTCCTACCTCATCCTCAACCGCTTTCCCTACAACCCCGGCCACCTGCTCGCCGTGCCCTTCCGGGCCGCCACCGATCTCGCCGGCCTCACCGCCGCCGAGCGCGCCGACCTCATGGACGAGATGATCCTCGGCAAGGAGCTCCTCAAGGCCGCCATCAACCCCAACGGCTTCAACCTCGGCTTCAACCTGGGCTCCGCCGCCGGCGGCAGCATCCCGCACCTCCACGCCCACATCGTCCCGCGTTGGAACGGCGACACCAACTTCATGCCCGTCATCGGCCGGACGCGCGTGCTTCCCTCCTCGCTCGAAGCGATGTATAAACGCCTCAAGGAGTGCGCCGACAAGCTCGCCGTCAAAAAGTGACATGCGCGCCCGACCCACCATTAATGAAACCTGTCATCCTGATCCCGCCTTGGCGGGAGAAGGATCCAGAATGATGCCCGCCGGAGTCTGTGCTTATGGATTCTTCGCTCCGCTGCTGATGAACTCCTTTGTTTGTCATGCTGAGCGCAGCGAAGCATCCAGTTGGGAGAACGCAGCCAGCAAGCGCACCGGATGCCCGGATGGACCCTTCGCTCCGCTCAGGGTGACAGACC
>Ga0187894_10000602_pt1 | contig 48555 bp, 47 predicted proteins | sample GBC1701081metaG_FD_136650 | JGI IMG/M metagenome (GOLD analysis project Ga0187894, IMG submission 136650) | White microbial mat communities from a lava cave in the Kipuka Kanohina Cave System on the Island of Hawaii, USA - GBC170108-1 metaG ... | reverse complement strand
GCCTCAAGCAGCCGATCGTGGCGGCGCAGGCCTTCGACTCCATGAAGTTGATCGAGATCGCCAAGGACGCAACCGAGGGGATCTACATCGTGGGCGGCATGGATCGCGGCCGTACCACGCCGGCGGACTTCCAACCCTACCTGGCCGAATTCAAGAAGCGCGCGGGCTACGATGCCGAGGCCGTCTCCGCCAACTGCTACTCCTCGGTCATGCTGATGGCCGATGCGATCAAGCGCGCGGGCAGCACCGATCCGGCGAAGATTCGCGATGCCCTGGCCGCAACCAAGGACTTCCCGCTGCTGACCGGGCGGCTGGGCTACTTTAGCTCGGTGGGCGAGCTCTATTCGCCGCTCGAGGTGACGCAAGTGAAGAGCGGCGCGTTCGTGGGCGTCACGGTTATCGACGACCAGTCTCTCCTGGCGCCGCCGAAGTAAGCGCATGCCGCGGTCGTAGACGATGCTTTTCGTCGAGCTGATCGTCAAAGGGCTCGTCTACGGCTGCATGTACGCGATGATGGCCGTGGGCCTGACCCTGGTCTACGGGCTGCTGCGCATCCTGCACATCGCCCATGCCGGTGTCTTCGCGCTCGGCGCCTACATGGCGGTCACTGTCACCAACGCGACCGGCAGCCTCGCACTCGGATTCCTGGTCGCGGCGACAGTGAGCGCAGTGGCAGGCACCATCATCTATCGGCTGGCCTACCAGCCCATCCTGCATCATCAGGCATTCGTGCCGATGGTCGTCTCGATCGGCCTCTTCATCGTGATGCAGGAGGCCTTCCGGATGATCTTCGGTGCCTACGGCATCGCCTTCGACAACAACCCCTGGTACGTCGCCAACATCAGCCTGGGCGGCATCAATCTGACCTATGTCGAGATCGCCATGGTGATCACGTCGGTCACGCTCCTGGTGGGCTTCGGGCTGTTCGCAGGCCTGACCCGTGCCGGCATCGGCTGGCGGGCCACGGTGAGCGACCCGCAGATGGCGACAAGCTTCGGCGTCGACGCGGTTCGAGTGCGCTACGTCAATTTTCTGTTCGGTTCGGCGCTGGCCGGCATCGCGGGCGGCCTCGTCGGCCTTCTCAACAACTATGTCGAGCCCACGATGGGCGGCGCGGTCAGCTACAAGGCGCTCGCCATCATCGTGCTGGGCGGGCTGGGCAGCGTGCGCGGCACCCTCGTCGCGAGCCTCGTGTTGGGTGTGGTCGAGGCGTTCGGTGCGATTTACCTGGCCGATATCTTCGACCGCGATGCCATCGGCTTCCTCTTCCTGATCGTGGTGCTGATGGTGCGCCCGCAGGGCCTGCTGGGGCGGAGCAGCGGCTGATGAGCGCCTACATCGCAAGCCTGGTCAGCGTCATCGGCATCAACCTGATCCTGGCCTTCAGCCTCAACATCATCACCGGCTTCTGTGGTCAGGTGAGCCTCGGCCATGCCGCTTTCTATGGCATCGGCGCCTATACGGCCGCCTACCTTGCCAAGCTCGGCGCGCCGCTGCCGCTCACCCTCCTGGCAGGCGCGGCGATGGCCGGCGCCATCGGCATCGTGGTCGGACTGACGTCGCTGCGCGTCCGTCATGACTTCCTCGCTGTGACCACCATGGGTATCGGTTTCGTCTTCCTGGGTTTCGTGCGCAAGCAGAAGTGGCTCGGCGGCGAGCTCGGCATCTCGGGCATTCCGGGCTCGGGCCTCGATCCTGTGTCCTATGCCATGCTGATCGTGGCCTTCGTCGCCGCGGTGATGGGCTTCTGTCTCTGGATCAAGCACAGCTGGATGGGCTTTACCTTCGACGCCGTGGCCGACGACGAAGATGCGGCACGCACCGTCGGAGTCAATGTCTCGACCTACAAACTTACCGCGTTCGGCATCGGCACCGCGCTTGCCGGACTGGCGGGCGGGCTCTACGTCTATTTCGCCCGCATCATCCTGCCCGACACGTTCGATTTCGTGCAATCGATCGCGATCCTGACCATGGTGGTGATCGGCGGCACCGGCTCGGTCTGGGGCGTTTTTGCCGCGACTATCGCGCTGACCCTTCTGCCCGAGGTGTCGCGCGCGGCGGCGGACTACCGGCTGCTGATTTTCGGCGCCATGCTGATGCTGGTGATGCGGTTCAGTCCGGGTGGCCTCGCGGATCTCGTGCGGCGGAAAGCGGCATGAACACGCTCGCCCGCATCGATGACCTGCACATCAGCTTCGGCGGCGTGGCCGCCGCCAACGGCATCAGCTTGACGGTCGAGCAGGGCGAGTTCCTGGCGCTGATCGGTCCCAACGGTGCCGGCAAGACGACGGCGCTCCGCATGGTGGCGGGCCTCCTGCGGCCTGATCGCGGCCGCGTCTTCTTCGGCGAGCGTGACGTGACCAACCTGCCCGCGCATGCCCGCGTGCGGCTGGGGCTGGGCTTTACGCACCAGATCGTCCGACCCTTCTACGGCTTTACCACCGTCGAGAACGTCATGCTGGCCGCAGGTCACCGCCAGACGGAAAGTCCTTGGCGCGCCCTCACCAGCCGCTCGCGGGTGGCGGCACGCGAGAAGGCGCAGGCGATCCTCGAACGCATCGGGCTCGCGGCGCAGGCCGGCCAGTCGCCGCGCGCCCTGCCGCTCGGCCAGCGCAAGCGGCTCGAGGTGGCACGTGCGCTCGCGCTCGATCCCAAGCTGTTGCTGCTCGACGAGCCTTTGGCCGGCCTCAGCAGCGCTGAAGCCACGAGCATGGCCGACCTGGTCCGCGCTTTGCCGGGACAGGGCATTACCGTCGTGCTGGTCGAGCACAATCTCGGCGAAGTGTTGCGTGTCGCCGACCGTCTCGTGGTGCTTGATGCCGGCAAGGTGTTGGCCGAAGGCGTGCCGAAAGACGTCATGGCCCGCACCGACGTCCGGCAGGCCTATACCGGCGTCATTTAGGGGGCTGCGCTCGTATAGGAATGCAGCAGGTCGACGTCGTGCCGTGCTGCTTCGGCAGGGCCGGTGAAGACGCTGCGGCCTGAGGCGAGCACGCAGACCTGTTGCGCGACATTGAGGGCGCGCTCGGTGTTCTGCTCGACCAACACGATCGTGAGACGTTCGTCCTGGTTGAGTCTGCGCAAAGCGTCGAGGCAGAGATCAACCATCTTGGGCATCAGGCCAAGCGACAGTTCGTCGACCAGTAGCAGTCTCGGCGCCGACATCAGTGCGCGGCCGATCGCGAGCATCTGCTGTTCCCCACCTGAAAGCGAGGCGGAGAGTTGGCCGCGGCGTTCGGCCAGGCGCGGGAAGAGATCGAACACGCGCGCAAGATTACGCTTCTCGTCGGTGCGCGACCGGCTGTAGCCGCCGACGACCAGGTTTTCGGCCACCGTGAGGTCGGAGAAGAGGCGGCGACCCTCGGGCACGATAGCCAGGCCAAGCTCCGTGCGCTTCAACGCCGGCAGGCGCGTGACGTCGCGGCCGTCGACGGACAGCGTACCCGCCTTGATCTGCACGTGCCCCATGATGGCGAGGATGGTCGAGGTCTTGCCCGCGCCATTGGGACCGAGCAGAGCCAGGATGTCTCCGATCTCGACGGTGAACGAAAGCCCGCTGACGGCGACCATCTCGCCGTAGCCGCAGGAGAAATTCCGCAGTTCGAGCAACGCCATGGCCGATTGTCGAGCAGATGGCCGCGCCTGTACAGACGGCGGATGAGGGCTAACCGGAACCGGTCCTCAGCACGGACGTCGTAGCATCACATCGGAAAGCGCGGCTAGGGTGATTGCGCTCTCGTTGATGATCGAGTGGGAGTAGGGGCCTCAGCTGATCGAGGAGCCGCTGACCACTTCGACGCGGGCCACCACCGGATTGGAGACATAGGGACGGTCCGCCGGCAACGCGCGCTCTGCAAGAACTCGAAGCTCGGCATCCAGGCGATGCATGTAGTTGCCGTTGACGACATAAAGGTCGCCGTTCGCGTGCAGCCAGCGTTCATTGCAAAGCGCCCGCAAGCCAAGTTCGAAAGTCTCGACGTCGCTTGTCGTCGAACGACTCGGCTGCGGCGGCTGCGTTCATGTCGGCCACCGTCACGCCTGCGAGGGCCTGTCGCCAAGCGTCCTCCGCCGCCAGAAAGGCGCGCGCAATCGGGCATGCTTTTCGGCAGGCCGACGGCGGCGCCGGGCAGGGGCCGCGCTGGCGGATTTCGGTGCAGCGAAAGGCGGGCTGCGCGCCCTCGATGGCCAGCACGATATCGAGCAATGAGATCTTGGCAGGCGCGCGCCCGAGCCGGTAACCGCCCTTCGCACCGCGGTCTGCCGTCACAATGCCGGCGCGCGACAACGCCTGCAGGTGCTTGGCCAAGTAGGCCGGCGGCAGAGCGTGAAATTCGGCAAGCTTGGCACCCGGCACACTTCGCCCCTCGGGCGCTGCCGCAAGGACACCGCATACGTGAATCGCCCACTCGACGCCGTCGCTGATTCTCATTGCGGACACTATATGTCCGTGTTAAATCGGATACAAATTATCCGCAATGGAGGGCGTCGTGCGCATGGTCGACGTTGTCGTGGTCGGCGGGGGCATCGCGGGGCTGGTCGCTGCCGCCTTCGCGTCGAGGGCCGGGGCTAGCGTGCTCCTCCTGGAGGCGTCACCGGCGTTTGGCGGGCGCGCCAGCACACGGATCGTCTCGGGATACCACTTCAATCAGGGCGCACACGCGCTCTATCGCGACGGGTTCCTCGATAAGGCGCTGCAGGACCTCGGCGTCGATGTCACGGGCAGAGTGCCAGCGCTCGCCGAAGGATTTTTCGTCGACGACGGAAAACTTCACCAGGCCCCTTTCAGTGCCGCAGGACTGGCGTCGACAACGTTGCTGTCCGAGGCGGAGAAGGGCGAGATGGCAGTGCTCATCCGTCGCCTGATCCAGGGATCGACGGAAACGCCGCCCGGGACGTCCTTGAACGACGCCCTGGCGGCACTGTCGCCATCGTCCGGGATCCGCTCTGTGCTCGCGGCGATGGTGCGACTGACAAGCATCGTACATGCGCCGATGGCGGCCGAAGGACAGGCGCTTCTTGACCAACTCCGTGGCGGGTTGACGCGCAAGGTTCTCTATCTGGACGGCGGCTGGGGTACGATGATCGATGGTTTGAGGTCGGCCTGCGTCGCACTTGGTGCCAGCCTTCGCTCAGGCTCTCGGGTTGAATGGATTGAGCGCGGCCCCCCTTGGTGCGCGACACTGGCAGATGGAACCGCTGTGACAGCACGCGCGGTCATTCTGGCTGTGAATCCGGCACAGGCGACAGTGCTATATCCTGCCCTCAAAAATCTACGCGGCACGACCGATGCGGTGCCGGCAAGGGTGGCCTGTCTGGACATTGGTCTCGCGGGTCTGCCGCAACCCGATGTCCGGTTCGCGCTCGGTGTCGACCGACCACTCTACTTCTCGGTCCACAGTGCGGCGGCGCGCCTCGCGCCGGAGGGAGCGGCTCTCGTGCACACCCTGCGCTATCTCGAACCGGGCGAGAAACTCGACCGCCGTCGGCTCATTGCTGAACTCGAAGCGTTCATGGATCTGGCGCAGCCGGGCTGGCGCGAGTACGAGCGCGCGCGCCAGTTCCTGCCGGCCATGCCGGTGATCTCCTCAATCCCGCTCGCGGCGACGGGTGGCACGAACGGGCGGGCGGACGTCGTGGTCCAGAATGCCGAGGGTCTCTTCATCTCCGGTGACTGGGTCGGACCGGTCGGCCTGCTGTCCGACGCCGCGGCCGCCAGCGGCCGTTCCGCAGGCGAGGCCGCAGCCATGTTTGCGCGGCATTGATGGTCTGGCCGGATTCGGATCCTCCGGCCAACAGTGTCGGCAGATCAATTTGTTTTTCGGCCTCGTTGATGCTCGAATGGGAATGAAGGCAAGTGGGAGCACATCCACCAAGATGAGACGTTTCGGCGCGCTGTTGCTGACGGCGATCCTCGCGGGACCCGCATACGGTCAAACCAAGAATGGCGGGGCGGTGAGTGCGCCAACGGCGAGTACATTGAACTGCGGTACCCTGAAGGCAGAGTCCTCGCGGACCGCCTCGACCTCCCAATGGACGATCGCCGGACCCTCGGGGAAGACCACGGAGACCGGCGTCCTGCGCAGCGGTCCTCGCTTCGAGTGCATCGAAGGCGCTATCCTGGTCGTCGAGTTCACCTCGACGGCGGGGCATTCGTTTTTCGACGCTTACTTCCCCGACGGCACCAATATCGGCTATGGCCGCCAGCAGATCGAGCGTCGCGGCAGCCGCTTCGTTCTTCCCGTCCAGGCAAAGGCGCGCATTGCCCCGCCGTTCCGGGCCGCGTTCGACTATCACTGTCGTCTCAATATGCCGGCAGATCCCATTCCAGCCGCCGCCCGGGCCGACTGCGTCTTCTAGAGGCAACCGCCGAAGATCACGCGCTCACTGACGATAGAAGAGTTCGCCGAAGACCGCGATGGTCGCCTGGTCAACCCAGACGATGTTGAAGTAGATCTTCCCGGGCTCGAGCGGCATGGGATAAATCAGGGTCAGAATCCCGCCACGGCTGGACGCGTTCCATGTGCAGTTGCCCTGTACCGGTTGCGTGCCAAGGAAGGCACAGAGGCCATTCTGATAGACAATCAGCTGCGCGGCGCTGGTCCGGCTGCGCCAATGTCCCAGCGGCGCCGGCGATTGCGCGCTAGCCGGCGCGCCGACACACAGCGTCAGCAGCACGAGAGTCAACCAGTGGCGCAAGGACATGCGCATGTCATCGCTCCAACGCCCGACGAGGCGGCGCCGAACAACCTGCTGACGCGTCTCACCAGTGCGTGGCGTAGTTGTGCCCGCAGTTCTGGCAGACATTGTAGTTGCCGGCGTAGTTGGGGCACGCGCACGCGGAGCACCGGCCATAACCTTGCGGGAGTGTCTGGCCTTCCACCAGCGGCGCGGCGGCAACCTGCAGGGACGCCACGGCCATGCCGCCCATGGACGCGGAGAGGGCGAGGAACTGGAACGTACTGCGGCGGGTGACGGGTTTTTGCATCATTTCCCCCGTGATTCTGGGCACATCTGCCGTTCCGAGCAGCACAAGGGGTTGGCGTGTGGCGCCCGGCGTGACGGAGATACGCCAGTTGATGCAACGCACGACGCAAATCACGGGGAAATTTACACAACGCTGCGGGATTCGCCACAAAAGAAAGTTTGTGCGCCATAGCCAAATGGCATGAGGTTGTTCTCGCAATGCGTAACGGGGAGATGCCCAGGCTATGGTCAGGACGGTTCTATACGCGGAGAAGCTCTACGACGACGACAAAGTCGAGCGCGAGGTGTTCGGGTCCGACGTGCGCGTTGTGTGGCGCAACGTCGCCAACCTGTCGCAGCTCGAAGCGCACGACTGTGCCGAGATCGAAGGCTTGATGGTGATGCGGCATGCGGTGACCGCCGAACATCTCGCCAAATTCCCCAAGATCGCCTGCGTCGTGCGCATGGGCGTCGGCTACGACAAGATTGATCGCAAGGCCGCCGCCGCGCGCAAGGTGATGGTGTGCAACGTGCCGGACTACGGCACCACGGAGGTGGCTGACCACGCGTTGGCACTGGCCTTGTCGCTCCGCCGCGGCATCGCGCTGCACCTCGAGGCGCAACGACGACCGCAGCCCGCACCGTGGAGCTATGTGCGCGATACGCTGATCCGGCGCAACGGCGTGCAAACCTTCGGCATCGTCGGTCTGGGCCGCATCGGCACGGCGGCAGCGCTTCGGGCCAAGGCTTTCCAGTTCCGCGTCGTCGCCTATGACCCGTACATGCCGAACGGTACCGAACTCGGCGTCGGCGTCGAACGCGTGCGCTCGCTCGAGGCGCTGATGGAGCAAACCGACACGCTGTCGATCCATGCGCCTCTGACGCCAGAGACACGCGGCATGATCTCGCAAGCCATGCTGGAACGCCTGCCGAAGGGAGGCGTGGTGGTCAACACCGCGCGCGGGCCGATCGTCGATATCGACGCGCTCGCCGACCTCCTGAAGCGTGGGCACCTTGCCGGCGTCGGGCTCGACGTCCTGCCTGTAGAGCCGCCGGTCGAACCCATCCCCGAGCTCGTGCGCGCCTACCGAGCGCGTGAACCATGGTGCGAGGGACGTCTGATCATCACGCCGCACGCCGCCTTCTTCACGCCCGAGGCCTGGGACGACACCAGGCTCAAGGCGGCGGAAACCATGCGAGCAGCGCTGGTCGGACCGCGCCCGCAGAACGTCATCACACCAGAGATGTTCTGACGGCGAGACTGACGGCGGCGGTCGTCGATGAGGTGCGGCGGTGACCGGGTGAGGTCCGGTCGGGGTGTCGGGGCGGGGGTCGGGGCTGCAATCGACGCCGTGGTGCGCGATAATGGCGCCGGCCACCCAACGGCCCCAAAATGGCGCAATGACCTTCTTCGTCGGCACCGCCTCGTGGACGGACAAGACCCTCATCGATTGCGGGCGCTTCTACCCGGCCAGTTGCAAGACGCCGGAGGCGCGGTTGCGCTACTACGCGTCGATCTTTCCCCTGGTCGAGGTCGATACGAGCTACTACGCCATCCCGGCGCCCGCGATGGCGCGGCAGTGGGCTGAACGCACGCCTGATCATTTCGTGTTCAACGTGAAGGCGTTCCGGCTCTTCACCGGCCACATGACCGAGACGAAGGTGCTGCACAAGGATATCCAGCAAGCGCTCGGTGCGCGCAAGAGGCTCCACTATAAGAGCGTGCCCGAGGATATCCGCGCCGAGCTGTGGAAGCGCTTCGCCGAGGCGCTGGAGCCCCTGCGGCTTGCCGGCAAGCTCGGCCTGGTGCACTTCCAGTTCCCGCCGGCGGTCCAGTATGGCAACGAGGCCATGGCGCAGGTCGAGGCGTGCCAAGCCGCGTTGCCGCAGCACACGCTCAGCATCGAGTTCCGGCACAGGTCGTGGTGGGATGAGCCGGCACGCCGGGCCAGCACATTGGACTACCTGCGAGATCACCACCTGGTTCACACCATCGTCGATGGGCCGCAGGGCGCCGACAACAGCGTGCCGGCAGTGTGGGAGGTCACCCATCCCGACTGGCTGCTGCTGCGCCTGCATGGGCGCAACATCGCGTCCTACAACGCGCCAGCCCGAACGGCGGCCGAGCGCTTCGACTATGATTATCCCGATCGGGAGCTTGCCGAATTGGTTGGCGAACTGGCGCGTGCGGCACTGAAGGCGCGCAACAGGCATGTCGTCTTCAACAACTGTGACGAGGACAAAGGACAGCGCAACGGAATTGCGTTCATGAAGATGCTTTCGACGCACAGCTAGTCGAGGGGACTACCGCCAGCGCGCTGCCAAGCTCGGCCGTTCAACTCTTTTTCTGCACCTGAATGATCGCTCTGCGATGGGTGCCGTCGCCGACCTTCTTGTCCTCGTCGTGTGCCTCGATCTTGAAACGAAGCTTGCGGCCGTCGACTTCCAGGAGTTCGGCTCTGACGGTGACCTTCTGGCCCTTGGGCGTGGCACCGAAATGCTTGACGTTGACCTCGAAGCCGACCGTCGTCTGACCCTCGGCAAGATGGGCCTGCACCGCCTGGATAGCCGCGCGTTCCATCAGGCCGATCATCGATGGCGTCGACAGCACACCGTCGCCACCCATGTGCCTGACCACCAGCGTGTCGTCGACCACCGTCGTGATTTCCGCCGTCAGGCCAGGGGTCAGCTGCTCGCTCGCCATGGTGAGGTCTCCTCTCCTTCTGCCATGGCGACCTAAGCAGAGTTTCACGACCGCGCCAATGCTCCGCTGCCGAACGGGCCCCGGCGTGGGCCGATCCCGACGGACATTTCAACGCGGGCGGTGCTCCGTTCCCATGCCCGCTGTGATGAACAGGGCCGTGGCGTGGTCGGCGACATCCGCCGTATGCCAGACGCCGCGCGGATTGATCGCATAGTCGCCGACGCGCAGGACGACTTTCTGCGTCCCGTCCGGCAATTCCTGCATCAGCGTGATCTCGCCTGCGATGCAGATCACCGCCTCGTCGCCCACCGGATGCCTCTCCCAGCTCGTCCAGTTCTCGCTGAAGCTATAGAGCGAGACCAGCCGTGCTTCGTCGCCATCGGCGGCGTTGCGTTCGGCATAGGCGGCAAACCATTCCATGCCGGTGAATTCGGGCTGCGCCACGGCCTTGGCGCCGAGGCCGAGATGGAGCGGGAAACGCTCCAACGATAATGGCTTCATCATACCGTGACCTCCGCGAGAGAAGCCTGTCGCGCTGCGCTGGCACCCTCCGCCCTCAGGAAGTCCGTGATGCGGTCCGGAAAGGGCTGGATGCCGTTCTTCTGTAGCAGAAGCGCGACCTGGCCGCGATGACCGGCGGCGTGCATCGCGACATGGAGAAGCATCTCGCCGCGCGTCATGCGCGCGGGCTCGCCGTTCGAGAAGGAGAAGGTGATCGCCTCGTCCACCTCTTCCGGCTCCAGCGCATCGGCATAGTCGGCATACCAGTCCGCGGTCACCCGGGCCTTGCTCGCCAGCGCGTCCAAGGACGGGAGCTCGGCCGAGCGAGGCGCCCGATAGTCGTGCGGCCGCGCTTCAAGATTGTGGCTGAAGATTTCGTCGACGGCCTGGATGTGGTCGAGCAGCCGCAGGACCAGGACCTGTTCGTCCGCAGGCATGCGCTCGAGGTTCTCGGCGATGACGCCGTTCAGGCCATTGGTCGCCCAACGCTTGTAGTGAATGAGGGTGCGATAGGGGAGAGTGAACATCGCAATGCCTTTCATCCATCCATGTCTCTGCCGGGATCCGCTCTCCCGCAGCGATGGACATAATGCGAGCTATGGCTCATATTGTCTACTCGCGTATCTGGAGCAACAGGCATGGCCCGCAGGCCGCTCACGAATCCCCGCAAACACGCCTCTCAGGAGCGATCACGCGCGACCGTCGATGCCCTGATCGAGGCGACTGCTCGCATTCTGGTGCGCGAAGGTTTCGACAAGGCGAGCACCAACAGGATCGCTCAGAAGGCGGGCGTGAGCATCGGTTCCCTCTATCAGTATTACCCCAGCAAGGAGGCGCTCGTTGCCGCCGTCGTCGATCGCCACCACCAGGAACTGATGCAGGTGGTCCGCGACGCGCTGGCGGAGGTTGCCGGAAAGCCGCTGGAAGAAGCGGTGCGCACGCTTGTCGCGGTCGCGATCGAGGCGCATCGCATCGATCCCAAGCTTCATCGCATCGTTACTGAGCAGATTCCGCGCACAGGGCGGCTCGAGAACGTAGGCGCCTTCAATCGCGAAACCTATGCCCTCTTCAAGGCCTACCTTGAGGGTCGCAAGGATGAGCTCCGCGTCGTCGACCTGGGACTTGCGGCATTCGTATGCGTGACGTCGATCGAGGCGCTGACGCACACAGCCGTTCTGCATCGTTCCGACATCCTCTCGGACGAAGCGGTTGAAGCGCTCGTCGATGAGGCGACACGCCTCGTGGTCGGATACCTGCGGTAGTCATCGCCTTCGTTGCAGTAGGCTGGACTGACGCGGGGCGTTCCACCGAACTGCACATCCACCGGCGCGGCGGTCACGGCTTTGGCATGATGAAGCAGGGCTGGACCGCCGGATCGATCAGTTCCGCGATTGGCTGACCGATCTGGGATTTGCGTAGGGATCAGCCGCGCCGGCGCCGGTCTTTCGGCACGCCGTGCGGCCCGATCAGGCCGTTAGCTGCCGTGCGACGAATTCCTTGACTGTCTCCCGCGCCTTGTCGGTCTGCCGACCGGGCTCGGCGACCCATTCGTGGGTGGAGTCCTCGAACAGGCGATAGTCGCACGGGCCGCCGGCCGCCCTGTAGGTCTCGACGAATTTTTCCTGCATCGCCGGCAACACATTGTCGTCGAGCGCGCCCTGCATGATGAGAAATGGCACCAGCGCGACTTTTTCGCCGCGCTCGAGGATTTCCTGCGGGTTGCCTTCGTGGATCGCCGCCCATGGGGAGAAGAATGTCTTGTTGCTCTGGATCATGGTCTCGTTCCCGCGACGCTCCGCATTTTCGTAGCGGGCAACCGTATTGCTGGGTGGCGAGCGCATGGCGACCCAGGCGATGGTGGCATCGATGTCCGGCGCGCCGGCGAGGGAGATGGAACTGTAGCGCGGATCGCGCGGCCGCATCGCCAACAGCTCGGCGACGTGACCGCCGCTCGACGACCCGTAGACGCCGAGCCTGGAAACGTCGCCGTTCCAGCGCGCGGCGTTCACCTTGAGCCAGCGCACGGCGTAGTTGGCGTCCTGGACGCAGGCGGGATAGGGCGCCTCACCAGCAAGCGTGAGATCGACGGCGACGACGAGTAGCCCGCTTGACGCCAGCGCGCGGTCCATCGGCTCTTCGGCCAAGCGGTCTTTCCGGGTCCACGCCCCGCCGTGCAGATCGAGAACGGCCGGGAAAGGACCCGGTCCTTTCGGCTGGTAGATTCGCGCCGTCAGCATGCGACCAGTGGCATTGCGTCGAAGCTCCACGTCGCTGACGACAAGATCGAACCGCGCGTCGGGATCGTAGATGGCGGCTGCCTGGGACACCTTACGCCGCGCCGAAGTCGCTCCATCCATGTTCGTTTCCTCCAGCTACTCGGCGACGGCATCCGAGTCCTCGACGGCCTTACTCCACTTGGGGGCGTCATGTTGCTGCACGCCGGTGCGCCCGCGCTGGAACCAAGTCGATAGAGCACGGTAAGCGCGTTGCCCGGGGTGCGCCAAGCGCTGAATCCCGTTGCGGAGCGCCCGGCTGGTGGACGGAACTTGTGCTGGAGGGACCCGGACCAGGCGCGGTCGGATTGAACGATCGAGGGGGCGTGAACCAGAGGTTCTTCGGCGACTATCGCGAAGGATCGGAAAATCGGCTTAAGTCCGGCGGCGCGGCCGACGAGGTCAGCTTCGATCGCGACGTTCGTGCTGAAGGAGCTTCGCATGCGTGAAAACGTCCGTCGCTGGGAAGATCTGACCTGGCAGGACTTTGCTGGTCTCGATGCCGGGCGCAGCGTGGCCGTGCTGCCGGTGGCGGCGATCGAGCAGCATGGCCCGCATCTGCCGCTTGCCACCGATGCAATGATCAACCGCGGCATCCTCGACCGCGCACTAGCGCTGGTTGCTGCGGACACGCCACTCCTCGTCCTGCCGGCGTTCCCGGTGGGACGCAGTGACGAGCACGCGGCGTTTCCCGGCACGCTGACGCTCGGCGCGGAAACCCTCTCGCGGGTCTGGTTCGAGATCGGGCAGTCGGTGCATCGCGCCGGCCTGCGCAAGCTGGTGTTGGTCAATTCGCATGGCGGCCAGCCGCAGATCTGCGACATCGTCGCGCAGGACTTGCGTATGCGGCTCGACATGCTGGCCGTCGTTGCCAACACCTTTGCCTTCGGCGAGCCGGAAGGGCTCTTTCCGGAAGAAGAGCGCCGGCACGGCATCCATGCCGGGGCTCACGAGACGTCGATCCTGCTGCATCTGCAGCCCGGCAGCGTGCGCACCGCGCTGGTCGATGAGTTCCGGCCGGCCTCGGTTGCGCATGACAAACGCCATCGCGAACTGCGCTTCCATGGGAAAGTCGCGATGGGATGGGCAACACAGGATCTGCATCCGCTGGGCGCCTGTGGCGATGCGCGGCTTGCCAGCGCTGCGGCCGGCCGTGCGATCATCGAGCATGTCGCCGCCCGCCTCGCCGTGCTGCTGGACGAGGTATCAGGCTATCCGCTGACGAACCTGCAGAAGGGGCCGCTTGATGCCCCAGACGCCGACGAACAGGCCTGAATGGTGCCTCCACCGTGCATGCGCGGTGCGATCACAGCATGCGGCGCAGCACGTCGTCGCGGCGCACGACGTGGTGGAACAGCGCCGCGCCAATGTGGATCGCGACGGCTACCGAGAGAGTGATGCCGACGATGCCATGCCAGCCAAGAATTTGCTTGGCCGCCGCCTCATCCTTGCTGACGAGCGGCGGCAACTCGAAGAGCCAGAAGACGTTGATCGGCGCCCCGAAGGCCGAGGTGCCCCACCAGCCGATGATCGGCTGGATCAGCAGGATGGCGTAAAGCAGGCGATGCACGGTGCCCGATGCAAGGTGCTGCCAGGCGGGCACATCGTCGGGCAGGGGCGGCGGCGGATGCGTGAGACGCCAGGCGAGGCGGATGACGACCAGCGCGAACAGCAGCACCCCGACCGAGCGGTGCAGATCGAACAAGGTATTCTGCACCCACCCTTGCGGTAGAGAGAGCAGGATGAAACCGACCGGAATGGTCATGAGCACGAGCGCGGCCATCGTCCAGTGCAGCAAGCGCGCCACTGGCGTGTAGCGCTGCACTAGCCGACTAGGCATCGAGCACCTCGTTGTCGAGCCGCGCGGTGCCGATCAGATGGCCGGCGCGCTGCTGCTTGGCGCGCAGATAATCCCGGTTGCTCTCGTTCACCGGCGCGACCAGCGCGATCCGCTCGGCGATGGTGACGCCGGCTTCGCGCAAGCCGGCCATCTTCATCGGGTTGTTGGTGAGCAGTGCGACGTCGCCGATGCCGAGCAGGCGCAACATGCGTGCAGCGACATCATAGCGCCGCTCGTCACGGTCGAAACCGAGGGTGGTGTTGGCGTCGATGGTGTCGACGCCGCGATCCTGCAGGGCATAGGCCCGCATCTTGTTGCCAAGGCCGATGCCGCACCCTTCCTGATCGAGATAAAGCAGGACGCCGCCGCGACGCGCGGCGATCATGGCAATCGCCATGCGGAGCTGGTCGCCGCAATCACAGCGCCGAGACCCGAACGCATCGCCGGTCAGGCAGGCCGAGTGCAGCCGTACTGGGATCGGTCGCGTGCGGTCCACGTCGCCGATCACCACGGCGGTCCAGAACTGGCCGAGAGCGTCGCGGAACACCTCGAAGCTGGAGTCGCCGGCATCAGGCAGAGGCACGCGTGCGCTCGATACACGGCGCAGCGAGGACGCCAGGCCGGTGCGGAATGCCAGCACCTCGGACGTTGTGACGCACGGCACCGCACTGGTCCGTGTCGCGCTCTCGACAGTGCGCCAGCGAACCGCCAGGGCCGCAGGCAGCAGGCGCGAAAGCTTGGCGAGCTCGATGGCGGCTGCAGCGACACGACCACCCGGGGCGACCGTGACGTGGAGATTGACGTCGCCGGCAAGCGCGAGCACATCCTCGCAGCGAAGCGATGGCGCAAGCCGGATGACCCCAGCGGCAAGGCCGCGCGCACCCAGCGCGGCCGCGCGCGTGCCGGAGATGAACAGGTCGATCGGCCCATCGGCACTGGAAGCGAGCGCCGCGAGACGCTCCCGGGTCAGGCCCTCGACAGGCAGGACCAGCGAAACGACGCTTTCTTCATCAGCAATGAGGACAGGACGACTGGCGACGAACTCGCCGATGGCTCGCTGAGTCGGCGCGAGCGGGGTGTTGGCGAGCAGCGGTGCCAGAGACACGGACGCATCTGAATGCGGATTTTCGTACAGTCCCACTACGAATCCCTCCCACAAGGGTACTTACTATGTGAGGTGTTGCGTAAAGTCAGTCCATGAGTGAACCTTCCGTGAACGCCGAAAATTCCCCCGATCGCCTGAAAACGCTATCCGACGCGGATTGGTCGCACATCCGCGCTGCCCGCAATGGCGTGGACCTCGCAGTCGCCGAACCCTGGCGATCCGTCTTTGCACCACTGGTCGCTCCTGCGACGACGCACGCCGCGTTCGTGATCGGTCAGATCGGTCAGTCGCTCGACGGCCGTATCGCCACGGCGAGCGGCCACTCGCACTATATCAACGGTCCCGACGCCATCGTCCATCTGCACCGGTTACGGGCGCTCGTTGACGCCGTGGTAGTCGGTATCGGTACGGTGACTGCTGATGATCCGCAGTTGACCGTGCGACGGGTCGAAGGTGCGAGCCCGGCGCGGGTCGTCATTGATCCGCAGGGTCGTATCCCACGCGGCGCGAGGCTCCTTGCCGCCGACGGCTGTCGCCGTGTCGTGGTGACGCAACCGGGCGCCGCGACCGATCTGCCCGGCGACGTCGAAAGGCTGTACATCGAGGCCGACGCCACCGGCTTGCTGGCGCCTGCCGCGATCGTGCCCGCGCTTGCCCGGATCGGCCTGCGTCGCGTGCTGGTCGAAGGCGGAGCGTTGACACTCTCGCGGTTCCTCGCCGCGGGTTGCCTGCACCGGCTGCATATCCTCGTGGCCCCGCTGATCATCGGCGCCGGTCCGACCGGCCTGTCGCTGCCGACGATCGACCGGCTGGAGCATGCGTTGCGTCCGCCTATGCGCACCTGGCGACTGGGTCAGGATCTGCTGCTCGATCTCGATCTCGTTTCGAGCGTTGGCGGGTAGGCCCAGACGTCGCAGTGCCCAATAGTGACATGCGACTGTCCGGCCCGAGCCCATTCGAGCCGACGCATCAGCCAGCGGTCGAGCTCGTGCCGGTCGAGGACATCCTGCTCACAAGCAGCCCCATGGCAGCCCTGTACGAGCTCTGTCTGTAGCGCGCTATCGTTGCCGTTCAGCACCCAGTCGGCGTCGGCGCCGCGGATATTGAAGCGGCGGGCGGCCAGCCGTTTCCGTACCGCGGACGAGGCAAGCGGGCCGATGGCGTGTCCAAAGCCCTTGTCGCGCCGCTGGTGGGCGTTGAAGGCGAGCAGGACCTGCGCGTCGAACGGATCGACCGGGTCAAAGATGATGCGGCCATTGTAGATCAGCGAGGCATAGATCGGCCGGCGATGGGCGGCCGCCGAGTCGGCGAGCCGGTCCAGCCATGCGATCGAGGTCAGGTCAAGAAGAGCCGACATCGTCACCAGATCGGCCGGCAGCGACATAATGGCCTCGAGATCGTCCTGCAGGTTTGCCTGATACGGCTGCCAGTCAATCTGCTGCGTCATCGGCAGCTGCCCGTGGCATCGTTGCTCGATGGCGTCCACCAGATTCGCGTCGTGGTCGACCAGGCGCCAGTTCTGTCGTGCCGGCAGGTGCAGGCCGAGCGCGCGCATCGTGGCGCCGGTGCCGCAACCCAGATCGGTCACGGTGATCCGTGTGCGATCGCTGAAGTGGTGCGCGACGGCGGCCAGCAGATCGGCGTTGCGGGCGCGCCGGTCGGCCGGCTCGCGCAGATCCAGCCACTGGGTGGCAAACGCGCTCATGCCTGTGCCGAAGCGAGGGCGGTGGCGAACAGGGCGGCTGAGTCCTGCCATTGCGGCAGGCGTGAAGCCGCCTGCCGTGCCGCCTGGGCAAGGCCGTGCCGCGCGGTGGGATCGCTCAGCAGCCGGTGCAAGGCGGCCGTCAGTGCGGGAACATCCTCGGGCGGCACCAGACAGGCGGCACCCTCGGGAACTGCCTCGGGAATCGCGCCGGCGGTGGTGCCGATAATCGGCAGGCCATGGGCGATCGCTTCGGCATAGGCCATGCCGTAGCCCTCATAGCGCGAGGCGAGGACGAAGAGGTCGGCGGCCATGTAATGCTGCTGCAGGTCGCTGGGTGGCACGGCGCCAGCGAGTTCGATCCGTTCGTCGAGCCCGCCCTTGGCAATGGCGTGCCGCAAGGCTGCCGTGGTTGACGGATCGCGCGTCGAGTCACCGACAATGGCGAGCCGCCACGGCAGATCCCGCAGCATCGCAAGCGCCGCGATCAGCAGATCGTGCCCTTTGCGCGGCACCAGCGTGCCGACACTCAGCAGATTGGGCACGCCCGCACGATCGCGCGCGACGAGGGGCGCCGGATCGGTGCCCGGCACAGCGACTGTGATGCGCGCCTGCGGCACGCCGTATTCGGCGCTCAGCACCGCGGCCGTGGCGCGGCTGGTCACAATCACACGACAGGCGTCCGCGAGGGCTGCGCGTTCGCTGGCACGAAGGGCTTCGGCACGGGCCGTCGTGATGCCGGACTCGCGTGCGAGCGGATGATGCACCAGCGCCACCAAAGGCCGATTGGAGCCGAGATGGCGGCCGATATCGGGCAGGGCGCCCAGCGCCAGGCCATCGACGATGACGGGGATTCCCTCGGGCAATTGCGCCAGCGCGCTGTAGGTCGAGGCCATGATCGCGGCGTCGGGCATGGGAAACTGGCCGCTCAGCATCACGTGCCTGATGTCCCACCCGAGCCGGCGCAGTTCGCTGATCATGCGCCGATCGTAGGCGTAGCCGCCGGTCGGCGCGTCGAGATCGCCGGGAATGGCGAAGATCGCCCGACGCTCAGCCAAGCGGTGCCTCGTACCAGCCGCGCGCGACATGTGACTCCGACAGGGTGACGCGCAGCGCATTGATCTCGGATGCGGGGCGGCCGAGCTTGCCGTCGCGGGCGCACTCGGCGATGCGGTCGTGGATGTGTCTGGCCAGGAACTCGGTGGTCGTGTTCTTGCCGGCGAACGCCGGCATCTCGTCGAGATTGCGGTAATTCAGGGGTTCCAGCACCTCGCGCAGGATCTCGATTGCGCGGCCGATATCGACCACCAGCCCGGCGGAATCGAGGTCGCGGGTCTGGAAGGCCGCGTCGACCACGAAGGTGGCGCCATGCATGCGCTGGGCGGGGCCGAAGATGGCACCCCGGAAGCTGTGCGCCACCATGATGTGATCGCGAACCTCGACGGCGAACATGACAGCACTCCTTCGTGTGGTACCGATACGGTTCAGGAATAGGCCACGACCTGACACATCGCCGCGCCGCCTGGTCCCAGCAGCGCGGGCAGCGCGGCGGGCAGGTCTTCGAAAGGCACATCAGGTTCGAGCAGCGCATCGAGGCGCGCATCGACCAGCAGCGCCATCGCCTGGGCGAGGCGGCGCCGGTGTGGCCAGCGCGCACGCATCGACGGTGCCACGCCGCCGACCTGGCTCGCGATCAGGCGCAGCCGCCGGCTGTGAAAGGCGCCGCCGAGCGCGGCCATGACGGCGCGATCACCATACCAGCTCAGCTCGACGATGGTGGCTTCATCGCCCGCTGCTGCCACGGCGGTCGCGAGACCCTCGGGCGTGGCGCTGGCGTGAAACACGAGATCGCAATCCGCCGGCGCATTGCCGGGTACAGCGAATCCGACACCCAGGGCGCTGAGAATCGCGGCACGCTCGGGGCGGACGTCGACCGCGGTGACCTGCGCACCCGCGACGTGGCCGGCGAGCCAGGCGACCAGCGCGCCCACGGTGCCGGCACCGATCACCGCGACGCGGCTGCCCGGCAGGACCGCGGCATCCCACAGTGCGTTGAGCGCGGTTTCCATGTTGGCGGCAAGTACCGCTCGGCGCAGCGGCACACCGGCCGGCAGCGCGACCACCGCCTCAGCAGGCACGACGAAGGCGCTTTGATGTGGATGCAGCACGAAGACCGCGCGGCCGACCAGGTCGTCGGGGCCGGCTGTCACCGTGCCGACAGCGGCATAGCCATACTTCACCGGGAACGGAAACGCACCGGCCTGGAACGGTGCGCGCATGCGCGCATGTTCGGATGCCGGCACCGCACCTCTGAAGACGAGGCTCTCGGTGCCGCGGCTCAGCGCCGAATAGCGTGTCTGGACCAGCACCTCGCCTGGCCCTGGTACTGGTGTCATCTCGTCACGCAGGGCCGCCTGCCCGGGTGCGACATACCACAGCGCGCGAGTCACGGTGTCGTGTCCAGGCTCTCGGTCCATTGCTTCGACGTTGCTGCCAAGGTTAGCCTCTTCGCACACTGAAGATAAGCGGTGGGCGCCAATCGACATGATATCGCAATGACCGGTCCTGGACCTTCGATCCCGCCGCATCGCGACCGAGTCGATATGCCACAGAAGATGGCCTGGCGCCGCATCGTTTTCGCCCTGCTGGTCGCAGCAAGCGTGGCGGCCATGGCGGGGTTGATGGCCTATACGCTGGGCGATGGCGGTCTCGACATCATCGACTGGCTGATGCTCGCGTCTTTCGCCGTGACCTTGCCGTGGTCGGCAATCTGCTTCTGGAATGCCGTGATCGGATTTGCGCTGATGCGCTTGGCCCGAGATCCCACGGCGAGGGTGGCACCGTGGGCGCGGCTCGATCGCAGTGACACGGCGATCGTGGGACGGACCGCCATCCTGGTCTGCACGCGCAACGAGGATGTCGCGCGGCTGCAACGGACCCTCATCGAGATGGCGGCCGGCTTGATCGCGACCGGCGCCGCCGCCCACCTGCATCTTTTTCTGCTGAGCGATACCAACCAGCCGGATATCGCTGCGGCCGAGGAAGACATGGTAACCGAACTGGAAGCCCGGTTCGGCGCGGTGCTTGCGGTCACCTATCGGCGCAGGTTGGCCAATCCGGGCTTCAAGGCCGGCAACATCCGCGACTTCTGCGAGCGCTGGGGTGGGGATTTCGATTTCGCGCTGGTGCTCGATGCCGACAGCGTCATGAGTCCAGCAGCGATGTTGCGGCTGATCCGGATGATCTCGGCCAATCCACGGTTGGGTATCGTGCAGAGCCTGGTTGTCGGCCGGCCCAGCCTCAGCCCGTTTGCCCGCGTCTTCCAGTTCGGCATGCGCCTGGGCATGCGGTCCTATACGCTGGGCGGCGCCTTCTGGCAGGGTGATTGCGGGCCCTACTGGGGCCATAACGCCATCATCCGCCTGGCGCCTTTCATCGCCCATTGCGTGCTGCCGGTTCTGCCCGGCAATGGCCCACTATCAGGCGACATCCTGAGCCACGACCAAGTCGAGGCCGTCCTGATGCGACGTGCCGGCTACGACGTCCGCGTCCTGCCCGAGGAGGCCGGCTCATGGGAGGAGAATCCACCGACCCTGCTGGAGTTCATTCGCCGCGATCTGCGCTGGTGCCAGGGCAATATGCAGTATTGGAAACTTCTCGCCATGCCGGGCCTGCGCGCGGTCAGCCGGTGCCAGCTCGGGCTGGCGATCCTGATGTTCATCGGATCACCGGCATGGGTATTGTTCGTCGCGCTGGCGACGTTCCGCGGGCTGCTGATTGAGACGCCAGGTCCGGTGTTCCGGCCGGAAGCCGGCATGCTGCTCTTCTTCCTGGCGGTGAGCATGACCTTCGCGCCCAAGATCGCGAGCATCCTCGACATAATGGCGCGGCCCGGCGCCGCGGATGGCTTCGGTGGCGCAGCCCGCTTCCTCGCCAGCGCAATGCTGGAAACGGCATTCTTCACGATCCTGGCGCCGATCATGGCAGTGGCGCACACCGTGTTCATCGGCGGCCTGGCGGTCGGTCGCGCCATCGGCTGGACCGCCCCGGTTCGCGAGGACCATCGCGTAACATTCGCGGCGGCAGCGCAGCGCCTGTGGGTTCAGACCCTCGGCGGCCTCGGGCTGCTTGCCTGGTTCGTCATCATGGCTCCCGGCGCGCTCGGCTATGGGATCCCATTCTTCGCACCGCTGTTGCTCGCCATTCCCTTTGCCGTGCTGAGCGCGCGTCCCGATGTCGGCGTGGTGTTGCGGCGCCTTGGACTCGCTACCATACCCGAGGAATTGGCGCCGCCTGCCGAACTGGCGCCTGTCGGTTTGCCGGGCCTGGTCGATGACGCACGCGCCGTGGCCGACGCTGCGGACGGAGACTGAGCGCTCGTGTTTGCGACCCTGCAACAGGTTGCCGCCATCGGCCGCTCGCTCTGGATCTACCATGGCGATCCGGCACACCATCGCCGCATGGACCGGCTCTACGCGCGCTTCATGCAGCGAGGCGATTTGGTTTTTGATATCGGCAGCCACGTCGGCGATCGCATCCGATGCTTTCGCCGGCTGGGGTGCCGGGTAGTGGCTTTGGAGCCGCAATCGTCGCTTGTGCGCGTGCTTCGCCTGCTCTACGGCCGTGCCGAGGGCGTCAGCATCGTCGAGGCAGCGGCCGGCGCGCGCATCGGCACGCTTGAGCTGCACCTCAACGTCGCTAACCCGACAGTGGCCACCGGCTCGACCGGCTTCATCGCGTCGGCCGACGGCAGTCCAGGCTGGGAGCGCGAGCGCTGGACACGCCGCGTGACGGTGAAGCTCACGACGCTCGATGCCCTGATCGCGCAGTACGGCGAGCCCACCTTCATTAAGATAGATGTCGAGGGACTGGAGGACGCGGTCCTGGAAGGGCTATCCTGCGCGGTGCGTGCACTTTCGTTTGAGTTCACCACCATCCAGCGCAGCGTGGCGTTGTCCTGCCTGCAGCGTTGCGTGGCGCTCGGGCCCTATCGCTTCAATGCCGCGCTGGGCGAGAGCCAGGTCCTGGTCCATGAAGACTGGCTCGATGCGGCGGCGATGGCTCGCTGGCTAGTCGCGCTGCCTCACAGTGCCAACTCCGGCGATGTCTATGCCGTGAGGGCTGATTTTCACTGCGAGAAAGCACCGTTGCATGACGCGCCTGCCGGTACGTGAAGGGGGGCGGTTGCGCGTAGGGCCGATGATGTGCTCACCGCTCCCTGATCCTTCCGGCGGAATCGACGAGCAATGACGCTTCACGCCCATCCTTGACGGCTTTGGCGATGATTCCGGCCTTGGTTGTTCGCACCTCTATGACCCGGTAACCAGCTCGCTGTAGGGCCGAAAACGCGTCCTGCTCCGCCTGCGTCCTGGTTGCGGCTGCGTTGGTGTTCCGCGCGTCCTGAGCCGATGCCGTCGGGGATGGGAACAGCCATGTTCCTGACAAAAATGCCGCCGCGAGGACCATTGCCGAGGCGGCAGCGATCGTCAGCGGGCGGTGACAAGTCGTTCGATGAACGATCCGCTGGCAAGTTGTGGGCGACATGGGCTTGGCTCCGGTTGCCCTGATCATCGTAGCCCATCGCTATCATGTCTGTGGTCGTCCAAGGCGTGGCAGCATTGCAGCTCAACAAGGCGTTCGAAGCCAGAGTTGCCCGATCCCACGGAACGGCATGGGCGCCCTGCTTGCCTTCGCTGTTTTTGTATGCGAATGCCTCTCAATTGCACTAGAATGGCCGCGGTGCAAGGCGTGGATGGAGTGCCGGATGAGAGAGGCCAATCGATGAGCGATCGCATCGCAACCATCGCCGCGCTGGAAAGCGTGATCGGCAAGACGCCGCCGCCGGTGAACCTCAAGGTCATCGACCATCTGGATGAAACCGCACTCAAATGGATCGCCGTATCGCCGCTGGCCTTCGCAGGCTTTGGCGACGGCACCACCGTCGCCATCACGCTCGGCGGCGGCAAGCCTGGCTTTGCGAGCGGGGACCGTGGCGTTTTGCGCCTGCCGCTCGCTGCGCTCGACGATTCTCCATTGGCCGAGCCGGGCCGCGCTTTCGGTTCGCTGTTCCTCGCGCCCGGCATCGGTGAAACACTGCGCGTGAACGGTCGCGTTGCCGAGGTGCGCGACGGCGACGCGCTCATTGCGGTCGAGGAGTGCTATGTCCACTGCGCCAAGGCGCTGATCCGATCGGACTTCTGGTCGGCCGTGCCCGCCAAGGCCGAGGCGAAATCGTTGGCGGACGCTGCGGCTGCCACACGCTTCACGGCGCTCGCGACCATCGACGCTGGCGGTCGCGCCGATCTCAGCCCCAAGGGCGACCCAGCAGGCAGCATGGCGCAGGTCGACGATGGTTGCCTCTGGTTCGCCGACCGGCCCGGCAACCGCCGCACCGACAGCTTTCGCAACATCATCGTCCAGCCCCGTGTTGCCGCCGCGCTGCTCGTTCCCGGTTCCCACAGCGTAGCCATCGTAGGCGGTGTCGCGCGTCTTACAATTGACGAGGCGGCGCGTGCCCGGTTCACGGTGCAGGACAAGGTGCCCCGCCTCGCGATTTGCGTCGAAGACCTGGCGGTCGAACGACGCCCCAGCCCGGCACTCGAGCGCGCCGGCCTGTGGCCGGTCGCAGAACGCGCGGCGGAGATCAATCCCGCAGGCATGTTCGCCGCCCATGTCAGGCTCAACAAGAACAAGAGCCTCGCGGCCAGGCTGGCAGGCGCTGTCGTGTCGATCCCCGGCTTGATGCAGAAGGGCCTGGATAAAGACTACAAGTCCAACCTCTACTAGGCCATTCGCGCCTCTGCCGCATTCGGCAGCTTCATTCGACGTCGAACGCGACTCCCTGGGCAAGCGGGAGGGCAGTCCCATAGTTTATGGTGTTGGTCGCGCGTCGCATGTACGCTTTCCAGGAATCGGAGCCAGCTTCGCGGCCACCACCGGTGTCTTTCTCGCCGCCGAAGGCACCACCAATCTCAGCGCCCGAGGGTCCAATATTCACGTTCGCGATGCCGCAATCCGAACCACCCGACGACAGGAAAGCCTCGGCCTCGCGCATGTCCAGGGTGAAGATCGACGAGGATAGGCCGACGTCGACGGCATTCTGTAGATCGATCGCGGCCGACAGATCGGTGTAGCGCACGACGTAGAGAATGGGCGCGAACGTTTCCTCCAGCATGGGGCCGACCTGATCCGGCATCTCGACCAGCGCCGGCCGCACATAGAAAGCATCCGGCAATCCCGGACTGTCCCAGCGTTCGCCGCCATGCACCGTGCCACCGGCCGCGCGCGCCGATTGAAGCGCCCGCTGCATGGCCTTATAGGCCGCGGCGTCGATCAGGGGGCCCAGCAACGTGCCGGACTCGAGCGGATTGCCGATCGCGATCGTGCCATAGACGCGCGTCAGCCGCGACATGAACGAATCGTAGATGCGGTCATGCAGGAAGAGCCGCCGAAGCGTGGTGCAGCGTTGACCGGCGGTGCCGATCGCCGAAAAGGCGATCGCCCGTAGAGCGAGGTCGAGATCGGCCGATGGCGTGACGATGGCGGCGTTGTTGCCGCCGAGCTCCAGGATGGCACGTGCGAACCGTTTGGCCAGGCGCGGGGCGACAGCCCGTCCCATCGCCGTTGAGCCGGTCGCCGAGACGATCCTGACGCGCTTGTCGTCGACCAGTATTTCGCCGAGTGCCGGCCCGCCCATGAGCAGATGGCTCAGCCCCTCCGGGGCGTCGCTGCCGAAACGCGCCATCGCGCGACGCAGGATCGCCTGTGTCGCAAGGGCCGTGAGAGGCGTCTTCTCGGACGGCTTCCAGACAACGGGATCACCGCACACCAGCGCCAGGGCGGCATTCCACGACCATACCGCCACAGGAAAGTTGAAGGCGGAGATTACGCCGCAGACTCCCAGCGGATGCCAGGTTTCCATCATGCGATGGTGCGGGCGTTCGCTGGCGATCGTGAGCCCATAGAGCTGGCGGGAGAGGCCGACCGCGAAGTCGCAGATGTCGATCATCTCCTGCACTTCCCCACGCCCTTCCGACAGGATCTTGCCGGTTTCCAGCGTGACGAGGCGGCCGAGATCGTCCTGTGCCCTGCGCAGTTCCTCGCCGAGCAGGCGGACCAGTTCACCGCGCCGAGGCGCGGGTACGTGGCGCCAGCGACTGAACGCAGCCTGCGCCCGCCCGATCGCGGCTGTTGCATCGGCCAGCGATGTCTCGTGAACCTGTGCGATTGTCTCGCCCGAGATTGGCGTGTGAACGGTCAGCGAGCCGCCGACATATTGTTCCCGCGGCACGTCGAGCCGGCGCAGCAGCGCGGCCGTTTCTTCGGCGAGGTCCGAACGAACTCTTGATGTCATGGTTGTCACCTCCCTGTAAGGGCCGCGGCATGGCCGGTTTCATGGACCGTCCGGACGACCTCGCGGGCAGGACCATCGATTGGTTCGCTCGGGGGTACCGCAACGCGTCGGTCGGCCTGGACGACGTAGGGGCGTCCGAACCGGTTCGCCAGGAAGGCATCGAGCCCGATGTCTTCCTGGCGCACGAAGCCCTGTCCGGGGATTGTACCGGCGGCCAGAAGATCCAGCACGGCGCAAATGCTCGTCGCCGTGGTGATCTGGATGGCACTGCGGCGCTGACCGTTGATCTCGCTTCCGTAGATCGTGTTGGCATAGGTTTCCTGGACAAGCGTGCCATTGCGCCGGCCTGCAACCGTGACGACGATGACCACCACATCCTGCGTGGTCGACGGCAGAGCGTTTTCCAGAATGTCCTTGAGAATATGACGGCGTTCGCCCAGACGCAGATCGCTGAGCAAGGTCCTCATGATCGCAGCATGGCCGGGATAGCGGACCGTTCGGTAGTTCAGTTCGCGGACGCGCCCCTGATAGGTGTCGCACAGGGTGCCCAGGCCCCCGGACGTGTTGAAGGCCTCGTACACCGTTCCGTCGAGCGTCAGTTCCTCGCGGTCCTCGAGCGGCGGCACCTGTCGTCGCACACCGTCGACAATCGCCTCGCAGGGCTCGCAGTACTCGTTGATCACGCCGTCCGTGCTCCAGGTCAGGCTGTACTTGAGCGCGTTCGCAGGAAAGCGTGGCAGGGCACCGACACGCAGCCGAATACTATCGAGCGTATCGAAGCGTTGCACCATGTCGTGGGCCACGATCGAAACGAACCCTGGCGCCAGGCCGCATTGCGGGATAAAGGCGGTCACGGCGCCCTGCGCCAGCCGCTGCACCCGGCCGGCGCTGACGACATCTTCCGTGAGATCGAGGTAGTTCACGCCAACGCGCCGGGCGCTTTCAGCGATGTGCGTGGTCAGCTGGAAGGGCGCCGCCGAGAGGACGGCAAACTTGCCGAGCAGCAGGCGGTCCAAGGATTCGGCTGCCGCTTCGATGTCAATCGCGGCAGTGAGGATTCCGGCGGCGGGCGCGATGCGGTCGAGCTGCGTGCGATCCCGATCGATCAGGGTCACGCGATAGTCGCCGCTGTGCACCAGCAACTCGGCGATCGTGACACCGATCCTGCCCGCTCCGATAACTGCGATGTCCGTTGTGCTCATGGTACGCCCCTGATTCGATCTGCCGCCAGTGTTGACGGACACTGATTCGGGCGCTACCCGCAGATCGACGAAAATAGAAAGGGCCGACGGCATTATGACCGAACTGATCGGCAGAACGCGGGCTGACAGCACAGACCGTCGGATCTTGGCTCTTCTGCGTGAGAATGCGCGGGCGTCGACGGCCGACCTGGCGCGCCGGCTCGGCCTGTCGCGCACGACGATCCAGAGCCGGATCGAGCGACTGGAACGGGCGGGAGTGATTGTCGGCTATACCGTGCGGGTCGCCGACGAGCATGAGCGGGGGCAGCTCAAGGCTTACATCATGGTGACGTTGCAGCCCAAGCAGTCGGGCTCGATCGAGACGGCGTTGCGAAAAATGCCGGAGGTGAGGTCGCTGCATGCGGTCAGCGGGCCTTTCGACCTCGTCGTCGCGGCCGTGGCGCCGTCGGTCGACGAGATGAACGCAACGATCGATCGCATCGGCGCGCTGACCGGTGTCGAACGCACCACGTCGGCCGTGGTCCTTTCGACCCGGATCGATCGATAGCCACCCGAGCCTCAGGTCGGCCCCCGCATCAGGCTTGCCACTCGATCCGAAATGTAGGATAACCTTCAAAGTCTGATAGTTGTGGAGAAAATGTTAATTCGATTACCATCACCATCGTCATAGGCGGTCATGGCAGGATGATCGTCGAGATGCGCGGGGGAGGGGCATCAGCGAGTGCGAATGCATCCACTGCACCGGCTTCGGCATCGAGTTCACGCGATTGAGGACGCTGACAGTGGCGGTACGCGATTTGCTGATGAGGGAAGACCTCCCGCTGACGCCTTCGGAAGAGAAGATCGTTCGCCTTCTCCTGGCCGAATATCCCACATCAGGGCTGGGCACGGCGACCAGTCTCGCGCGCCGTGCGGGGGTCAGCGATCCCACGGTTGTCCGCCTGGTGATGAAACTGGGCTTCAGCGGCTTTCCGGACTTCCAGGCGAAGCTGCTGGCGGAAGTCGAGGCGCGGCTTCACTCGCCGCTGCTGATGATGGAATCGAAGCGCGGTTCGAAGGCGAGCGGAAGTCCCATCGTCACGTACCTTCGCTCCGTCGGTGAAGCGATCGAGAAGGCGCAGACGTCGGCGCCCTTGCAGAGCTATGACCGGGCCGCGCGCCTGATCATGGGTGCCAAGGGAGAGGTCTTCACACTGGGTGGCCGATTCAGCCGCCACGTCGCGGGCATGTTCGCCGGCCATCTCGTGCAGTTGCGTCCGGCTGTGTGCGATATCGGCGCCGTTTCCGCCCAGACGTTCGACATCCTGGCGGAAGCCGGCAGCCGTGATGTCCTGGTCGCGTTCGACTATCGCCGCTATCAGTCGGACGTCGTGGCCTTCGCGCGCCAGGCAAACAGCCGCGGCATCAGGATCATCCTGTTCACCGACCCGTGGCAGTCGCCGATCGCGGCCTTCGCCGAAGTGACGATCGTAAGCCCGGTGGAAGTGACATCGCCGTACGACACGCTGGCGCCGGCCGTTGGCCAGATGGAGGCGCTGGTCGCGCGCATCGTGTCGCTGGCCGACAGCGGCACGCGCGAACGCATCGAGCGGCTGGAGAAGGTGCGGCAGCAGAATGCGGTCACGGTGGATGATGCGGATATCGAGGAAACCGCGCGACCATCGGCACGGAAGGCAAGAAAGGACCGAAACGCGTGACGGATCAGCCATCCCGACGGGATGCGATGTTCCGCAGGGGACAGACAGCGGTTCTCGTCGTCGACATGCAGATCATCTGGCTCGAGCCCGGTGCGGATCCGTTCCATCCCGAGCACGGGCCAGACCATTACTTCCATCGGCAGACCGCAGCCACAACCATTCCGAATGTGCAGCGCATCCTGAAGGCGGCGCGCGCCAACGGGGTCGAGGTCGTGCACACGATCATCCAGAGCCTGACGGAAGACGGCCGCGACCGCTCGCTCGACCACAAGCTGACGCCGATCCACGTGCCGCCGAGCCTGCCGGCGGGGCGGCCTGTTGCGGCCCTGGCGCCGATCGGCGACGAGATCGTGCTGCCGAAAACCTCGTCGGGCGTCTTCAATTCGACCAACATAGACTACGTGCTGAAGAACCTCGGCATCCGCTACCTGATCGTCGTCGGCGTCATGACGGATCAGTGCGTGGACATGGCGATCCGTGACGCGGCCGACCGCAGCTACCTGGTGACCTGTGTTGCCGACGCCTGTGCAACAGCGTCCCAGGAGCGGCATGAGGCGGCGCTAAGGGCATTCGGCGGCTACTGCTGGGTCACCGACACCGACACCGTCGTCGCTCGTCTAGAAGCCCTCGGGAAGGATGCATGAAATCGCCTGAAGCCCTGGTAAATGTGGTAACGACCGACCTTGGCGCGATCACACGTGGACGCCCGGTTGTCGAGAGCAGGCTCGAGAAGATTGCCCGGACCGGTGTTGGGTGGGTGCCGGCGAACCTGTCCCTGACGCCCTTCAACTCCATTGCCGACCCGAATCCCTGGGGTTCGACAGGAGATCTGCGGCTGGTTCCCGACCTCGGCGCGCGTTTTCGCACCACCAGCAGCGGCGCTGCGACGCCGTTGGACATGGTCGCCGCCGACATCGTCGAGCTTGACGGCACGCCATGGGTCGGCTGTTCGCGGACATTGCTGAAGGACGCGCTCGCCGATTTGAAGGCTGAAGCCGGGCTCGTGATGAAAGCGGCCGTGGAGCAGGAGTTCCGCATTTTCGATGCCGGCTTCGGTGCGGCGCATGCCTTTTCGATCGGTGCGATGCGACGTGCCGATCCTTTCTGTCCGCTCCTTTTGGCCGCCCTGGAGGAGGCCGGCGTGGAGCCGGAGATGATCCTGGCCGAATACGGCAGCGAGCAATTCGAGATCACCCACGCCCCGGCCGATGCTTTGACGGCGGCCGACCGTGCCATCGCCATCCGGGAGATCACCCGGGATACCGCTCGCGTGAAGGGCTGGCGCGCCTCGTTCGCGCCGAAGACCGCGCTGACCGAGGTCGGCAACGGCGTCCACATCCATTTCAGCTTCGTCGATACCGATGGACGCCCCGCGACCTACGATCCGGTGGAAGCGGGCGGTCTCTCGCGGCAGGCAGGGTCGTTTTGTGCCGGCGTGCTACGTCATCTGCCGGCGATGACAGTCCTGACGGCATCGAGCGTACCGTCCTACTATCGTCTCAAACCGCACAACTGGAGTTCTTCCTACACCTGGCTCGCCGACCGCGATCGCGAAGCCAGCCTCCGCATTTGCCCGACGGTCACGATTGGCGGCCGCGATCGCGCGCCCCAGTACAACATCGAGTTCCGGGTCGCCGATGCGACAGCGAACCCGTACCTGGCTCTCGCCGCCATTATCCGCGCCGGACTGGACGGGCTGAGGGCTGGCCTGCAAGCGCCGCCACTCGTGACCGGCGATCCAACGCTGATGAGCGACGCGGAGCGCAAGGCCCTGGGTCTTGTCCGTCTGCCAGAATCTCTTCCGGGTGCGCTGGACTCGTTTCTTGCCGACAAGACTGTGACGGGCTGGTTTCACCCGCTGCTCGTGGAAACCTTCGATGGGGTCAAGCGCCACGAGATCGCGCGACTGGCGACACTCGAAGAAAGCGCCATTTGCGACCTCTACGGAACCCTTTTCTGATGGATCTTGATGAAAGGTCGGCTATCGAGATTGTCAACGAGGCCGGCACGTCGCAGATCGTGCTGCTGTGCGAGCATGCGTCGAACTATGTACCGCGCGAGTACCATGCCCTCGGACTAAACGACTCGCAGCTGCGCCGCCACATCGCCTGGGACATCGGCGCGGCCGGTCTGACGCGCCTGCTGTCGCGGCGGCTTGATGCGCCAGCCTTTCTCGGCACCCGCTCCCGGCTGCTCATCGATCTCAATCGTCCGCTGGGATCGAGTGACAGCATCCCGGTGCGCTCGGAAGACACGGACATCCCCGGAAACGCCGGCCTCGACGCCGCGGAGAGGGAGCGCCGGGTGCGTACGATCTTCACGCCGTTTCATGACCGGGTAGCAGCGCACCTGGATCGTCGCGCGCGGCTGGGAAAGCCGACATGCATCCTGGCGATCCACAGCTTCACACCGGTCTTCCTCGGCACGTCACGACCGTGGCATGCCGGAGTCCTGCATGGCGACGTGGACAGCTTCGCCCTGGCGATCCTCAGGAACCTGCAAGCGGATCACGGGCTGCACGCCGAGGCGAATGTTCCCTACGTCATCAGCCGGGACGACGACTACGCCATACCGATTCATGGCGACGACCGCGGGCTACCATCGGCCCTGATCGAAATCAGGCAGGATCTCCTCGACAGCGAGTCGGCGCAGGAAGCGTGGAGTGTCCGCCTCGCAACGACTTGCAAGGAACTTCTGGCGGAGAAGACCATATGAGCAATCTCGGCCTTCGGCAGCGGGACGCCGCGGCGATCGCGCAAATCGGCAAACTGCGGTTTTCACCGCTGAGCCTGATCGGCGGCCGCGGCAATCGCCTTATCGAGGAGGGCGGCCGGTCGTTGCTCGATCTGTCTGGCTCGGCCGGCCCGGCAATCCTGGGTTACAGCCATCCCAGGATTGCGCAGGCGGTAGAGCGTGCTGTCAAAGAAATGGCCGGCGCCAGCCTCTTGCTCTATCCCAACGGACCCGCTGTAGCGCTCGCGGAGCGTCTTCTCGCGATCACGCCGGGAGGGGATGGTCGTCGCGTCTGGTTCGGCCATTCCGGTTCGGACGCCAACGACTGTGCCCTTCGTGTCGTCGTTCACGCAACCCGGCGGCCGCGCATCATCTCCTTCATTGGTTCCTATCATGGGAACTTGTCGGGCTCGATGGGAATCAGCGGGCACACCGCCATGACGCACACGCTGCCGCGACCCGGCGTGCTGCTGCTGCCGTACCCGGACATGTTTCACCGTCGATTCAGTGCCGAGGAGGTCCTGGCACAGCTCGACTATCACTTCGAGACGAGCTTTCCACCCGACCAGGTCGCAGCGGCATTCCTCGAACCGCTGATGTCGGACGGCGGCTTCATCGTGCCGCCGCCGGGATTCCTGGTGGCGCTGCAGGAACGTTGCCGCCGGCACGGGATCAAGATCGTGGTCGATGAAGTGAAGGTCGGGCTCGCCCGTACGGGCCGGATGCACTGTTTCGAGCATGAAGGCTTGTCGCCGGACCTGATCGTGTTCGCGAAGGCCCTGGGCGGCGGGTTGCCGATCTCCGCCGTCGTGGGACCGAGCGATATCATGGATTGCGCGCCGGCCTTTGCGCTGCTGACCACGGCCGGCAATCCGGTATCCGCCGCCGCGGGCAACGCAGTCCTCGACGCGATCGCGGAGGAAGGCCTTGTCGAACGATCGGCCAGAGTGGGCAACCTGCTTCAGGAGGGCCTGCGCGGGCTGGGCGACAAATACGACATCGTGGGCGACGTACGGGGCCGCAGCCTCGCTTTCGGCATGGAGCTTGTCGCCAATCGGGCAACGCGGGAAGCCGTGCGCGCGACGACGACGGCCAAGATCATCTACCGGGCCTATGAGCTGGGCGCAGCCATGACCTATGTCGGCCTCAAGGCGAACGTGCTGGAGTTCATGCCGCCGCTGACGCTGACCGAAGACGAGGTGCACGAGGCGATCACCATTGTCGACCGGTCGATCGGCGACGTGCAGGCGGGCAAGGTCAGCGACGAGCAGGTGGCGTCCTTCATGATGTGGTGAGCGGGGCTCAGGTACCCTGCGCCAGCTCGCGGAAATTGGCGAAGTCCCAGCCGCGTCCGGGCGCCGCACCGATCAGCGCCCGCGTGTAGTCGTGTTGCGGATGGAGCAGCACGTTCGCCGCCGTGTCATGCTCGACGATACGTCCTTTCTTCATCACCATCACCTCGTCGCAGATCTGTGCCGCGACCCGCAGGTCGTGGGTGATGAACAGGATCGCGATGCCAAGCTTCGCCTGCAGGTCACTCAGCAGCGCGAGCACCTGTGCCTGGACCGACACGTCCAGTCCGGAGACGGCTTCGTCAGCCACGAGCAGGCTGGGCGCCATGGCCAGCGCCCGTGCGATGGCGATGCGCTGCCGCTGGCCGCCGGAGAACTGATGGGGAAACCGTTCCAGCGTGTCTTCCGGCATGCCCACCATCGCGAGCAGCTCGGTGGCGCGGGCCAGCGCAGTGTTCGTGTTGATCCCAAGATTGATCGGCCCCTCAATCAAGCTGCGTGCGATCGTCCACCGCGGATTGAGCGAACGGAACGGGTCCTGAAACACGATCTGGACATGCTTGCGATAGGGCTTGAGTGCGCGCGACGATAATGTCGCGATATCGGTGCCGGCGATCCGTATCTCGCCGCCGGTCGGGTCGATGAGTCTCACGATGCAGCGTGCGACCGTCGACTTGCCCGAGCCGCTCTCACCCACGATGCCAACCGTTCGCCCGGGGCGGACCGCGAAATCAATCGCCTGAGCCGCGAAATGCGGGCGACTGCGACTGAAGATGTCCGCTTCGCCGTACATCTTCTGAAGGCCGTGGACAGTGAGAATCGCCTCACCGTCCCGCGTGTCACGCGGCGCTCGCGGTGTCAGGCTCGGCACCGCCCGCAGCAGTTGCTTGGTATAGTCGTCTCGTGGCTGACGCAGCACCGTCTCGACGGTACCGCTCTCGACGATCCGGCCGTGCTTCATCACGTGGACCGTGTCGGCGATATCGGCCACGACGCCCATGTCATGCGTGATGAACAGCACGGCGGTGCCATGCCGCTGCTGCAACTCGTCGATGAGTCCCAGGATCTGCTTCTGGGTCGTCACGTCGAGCGCCGTCGTCGGCTCATCCGCGATCAGCAGTCTCGGTTCGAGGATCAGGGCCATCGCGATCATGATGCGCTGGCGCTGGCCGCCGGAAAGCTGGTGCGGATAGGAAAGATGGATGCGTTCGATATCCGGCAGGTGCACCTGAGCCAGCATGTCGAGCACGCGCGTCCGCCTGTCTCGGGCTGGCAGCGCGGTGTGTGCCTCGAGAACCTCCTCGATCTGCTCGCCGACGCGCATCAGCGGGTTCAGCGCCGTCATCGGCTCCTGGAAGATCATCGAGAGCTTGTGCGCCCGCAGTTCGCGAAGTGCCGAAGGCCCGAGGTCCAGAAGGTTGCGGCCTTCGAAGCTGATGACACCGCCAGTCGCTTCGAGCGACCCTTTGGGCAGCAATCCCATGATCGACAGCGAGGTGACAGACTTGCCGGAGCCTGACTCTCCGACCACGCAGGCCGTCTCGCCGGCACGGATACGAAGAGATACGCCGCCGAGCACCGTTGCGGCGTCGGGGTGTCCGGAGAACCCGACGGTCAGGTCGCGCACATCCAGCACGACATCGGCCTTGGCGAAGGAACGATTTTTGAAATGGACGGTCATTCCCCACGTTTCCGCAGACGGGGATCCAGGCGGTCGCGCGCGGCGTCACCCAGAAGATTGACGGAGAGGACGCAGAGCGACAGCATCAGGCCTGGCCACAGGATCAGCGTCGGCTTGATCTGAAAGTAGCTGCGACCTTGCGCGATGATGTTGCCCCAGGTCGGTATCTCGCTCGCAACGCCGGCGCCCAGGAATGACAGGATGGCTTCCGTCAGGATCGCTGAGGCGCAGATATATGTTCCTTGCACGATCAGCGGTGCCAGCGTGTTGGGCATCAGGTGCTGGAACAGGATTTTCGGCATGGATGAGCCGAGGGCGATGGCGGCCTCGACATAGGGCTCCTCGCGCGCCGACAGCACGACGGAGCGTACAAGCCGCACGACGCGGGGTATCTCGGGGATGGCGATTGCCGCCATGACCGACCACAGGCTGGGCCCGTTCAACGCCACGAGGGCGATGGCGATCATGATCGAGGGAATCGCCATCAGGCCGTCCATGATGCGCATGACGATCGCGTCGGCACGCCGGAAGAAACCGGCAACGAGACCGATGGCAAGACCGGTGCCGATGCTCACCACGGCGACGCTGATGCCGATGACAAGCGAGATCCGACCACCGGTGATCACGCGCGAGAGGATATCGCGGCCGTAGGCATCGGTGCCCAGCGGATGCAGGCCGCTGGGTCCTTTCAGGCGCTGTGCGGCGTCCATCAGCAGCGGATCGTGCGGCGCGACGAGGGGCGCAAGAACTGCCGACAGGATGATGAGGACGAGCACGGCCAGCGCTATGGTGGGACCGATGCCCAGGCGTGCGTGGCGCGGCAGCGTGATGGCCCGGAGCAACCACTGCAAGCCGGCTTCCGGTGTCGGCGCTGCGGCCATCAGTAGCGAATCCTCGGGTCGATGAAGGCGTAGCTCAGGTCGATCAGGAGATTGATCAGCACGTAGATGCCGCTGGTCAGCAGCGTCACCGCCTGGATGACCGGATAGTCGCGGGCGAGGATGGCATCGACCGTCAGGCGGCCGATGCCTGGAATGTTGAAAACGCTTTCGGTCACGACCGCGCCGCCGATCAGCAGCGCGAAACCGGTGCCGATGATGGTCAGGATCGGGACAGCGGCGTTGCGCAACGCGTGCCGGAACAGGACCCAACTCTCCTTGATGCCCTTGGCGCGTGCCGTGCGGATGAAGTCTTCGCCCAGAACCTCGAGCATGGAGGTGCGGGTCATGCGGGCGATCAGTGCCACGAACACGGTCGCGAGAGCGAGGCACGGCAGGATGGCGCGCACGATGAACCGGCCGAAGTCCTCGGTCGGTGCGACATAGCCCTGGACCGGCAGCCAGCGCAGCTCGAGCGAGAAGACGAGGATGAAGGTGTATCCGATGACGAAGACCGGGACCGAAAAGCCGAGGACGGAAAAGCTCATCACCGCATAGTCGGCCCAGGTGCGATGGCGCCACGCAGCAATCACGCCCAGCGGCACCGCGATGGCGATCGTCAGGATGAGCGTGAGGATGGCGATGTTCAGTGTCGGCCAGATGCGCTGGGCGATCATGCCGGTGACTGGGCTGCCGGAGATCAGTGAGGTGCCGAAATCGCCCTGTGCCAGCAATCCCAGCCAGCGCGCGAACTGCACGGGGAGCGAGTCGGCGAGACCGAGCGACTGCCGGATCCGTTCGAGCTGCTCGGCCGTTGCCGTGTCGCCCGCGAGGATCGCAGCCGGGTCGCCGGGCGTGAGACGCAGGAGGAGGAACACGCAGACGACGACAATCGCCATCACCGGAACGATGGCGAGCACACGCCGGATGAAATAGCCAGTCATCAACCTTTTCCGGGGTCGCTTGGACTACAGATGGTGGACCGTCCGATCGGCGGCGATCGGACGGCGTTCACGCGTGATGAGGTGACGGAGATCGGCACGAGGCTTGATCAGCGTGCCTTCTCGAGGTTCCAGAACACCGTCACCGGTCCCGGGATCATGCCTGGGAGCTTGCGGCTGCGGGCCTGGGGATTGAACCAGTTGCCGAGGGGAACATAGGTGACGTTCTGCATGACGTGCGCCTGGATACGGGTCGCGACGTCCTTCTGTGCTTCGGCCGTTGGCGCTTCGGCGAACGCGCGGCGCATCGCTTCCAGCTCCGGATCGTTCGGCCATCCCAGGTAGCCCTGATCACCGCGCGCATCCAGCAGGTTGCTGTACAGCGGCGAGTTGATGTCGAGAACATGGAAGCTCGAGAAGAACATGTTCCAGCCGCCTTCCGAGACCGGCTTCATGCTGGTGAGCCGGATCGTGCGCGTCTGGAAGTCGAGCTCCTTGACGTCGACCTTGAACCCCGCTCTGCGCAGCGCCTGTACGCCGGCATCATTCGGAGCGGCAAGCACGGGGATGTCCGATGCCTTGAAGACGACGATCGGTTTGCCATCATAGCCCGCTTCGTCGAGGAGCTTCTTGGCGCCCTTCGGATCGCCACCGCTGGTCAGCGTCTCGGCACCGATGCTGCTGGCATAAGGGGCGTTGCATCCGAAGATCGCACCGCAGGGCTTGTAGTAGTCCGGATCGCCGATAGCGATCTTCAGGAGCTCTTCTTGGCCCAGGGCCCGCAGCGCGGCCTGCCGGATCTTGACGTTGTCGAAGGGCGGATTCTTGAAGTTCATCCGGGCGATGAACTGGTAGCCGATGGTGTCGCGCTTTTCCACGATGATGTCGGGATTATTGGCCAATACCGGCACCAGGTCGGCCGGCGGCATCTCGATGTAGTCGATTTCGCCCGCCGACAGCGCGTTGATGGCCGTGAGCGAGTCCGGCATCGTGATCCACTCGACGCGATCGACCTTGGCGACCTTGCCGCCAGCCAGCCAGCTTGGCGCTTCGCTGCGCGGCACGTAGTCCTTGAATTTCTGGTAGACGGATTTCACGCCAGGCTGGAATTCCGCATCCACGAAGCGGAAGGGACCGGAGCCGATGTGCTGCGGGATGGCTTCCGACGCGGGCGTCTTGGCGAGCCGTGCGGGCATGATGAAGGCGGGGACCGTCGACATCTTGCTGAGAACGCCCAGCAGCGCCGGAAACGGCTTCTTGAGGGTCCAGACGATGGTCTTGTCGTCCTTGGCCTCCAGGCTTGCCGTTTCCGAGAACAGCATCCTGCCGCCTGTGTCCTTGCTGCCCCAGCGCTGCAGTGATGCCACGGCGTCGGCGGCGGTCACGGCCGCCCCGTCGTGGAACTTCAAACCGTCGCGCAAGGTGAACGTGTAGACCTTGCCGTCCGTCGATATCGCCCAGCTCGCCATCTGCGGCTGCGGGCGGAACTGATCATCCTGGGCGATCAGGACATCGTAGATGAGGTAAGCATGGTTCCGCGTGATGTGCGAGTTCACCAGGATCGGGTCGAGGTTGCGCAGCCCCGAATGCATTACCACCTTGACCGTGCCGCCCTCGGCGTGCACCTCCGAAAGCCCGACGAGCGCCGAGCCCGGAAGCATGGTTGTCGTTGCGAGCGCGGCACCTATCGCGACACTGCGCACGTCCGTGCGAAGCGTCTTCCAGGTTCTCGTCAAATCCTCAGTGAAACGCATGGCGAATCCCCCCTTATTCTGTCCGGGTGCGACCGGTAGTGTCTTTGACGATCACACCCGGAATGGCGTTTGACGCAGCCGATCCATCCACGGCGACATCTTTTCGATCTGGTCGCCAAGCTTGAGCAGTGTTGCCTCGTCGCCAATCCTGCCGATGAACTGGACACCGACGGGAATGTTGTCGCTTGCGACGTGAAGCGGCAGGTTCAGTGACGGCTGCCCGGAGATATTGAATGGACGGGTGAATACGGCGTTCGGCCCGCTGCGACGGTCATATTCTGCGACATCGGTCAGCGACATGTCGAAGTAGCCCGGCGGCTTGGGCAGCGTCGGTAATGTCGGTGCGATCAGGACGTCGACATCATCGAGACCCTGGACGATCTCGCGGCCAAACTGGCGTAGTTTCTCCAGGTCGGCGGCATGCTGGGCAGCAGTGAACTGGCCGCCGAACTCGGCAATGGCCCAGGTCAGGGGCTCGACGTCGTCCTGCGTGACCTTGCGCCCGAGGAACACTTCGCAGCTCTCGAAGATGGCCTTCGTGAGAGCCGAGGTGAGGCGGCGCATCGTCGTATGGAGCGCAGACACGTCGTAGCGGAAGGATTTCTCCACGACAGTGTGCCCCAGGTCGCGGCACAACTGGGTGGCCTTGACGACGGCCTTCGCCACGTCGCTGTCGAGTGGCTTGCCGTCCGGCTCGGCCGTGACAAAGCCGATCCGCAGACGATCGACGGGGCCGCCGAGCATGGAGAAGTAAGGCGTCCTGGGCATCGGCAGGAAATAGGGATCACCGGGCAGCGAACCACCGACGGCATCGAGAAAGGCCGCCGTGTCGCGCACGCTGCGCGAGACGCAGCCCAGCACACCCATGCCGTACCATGTATCGACTGCGCCGGGGCCGAACGGCACGCGACCGCGAGAGACCTTGAGGCCGACGAGTCCGTTCACCGAGGATGGAATGCGGATCGAGCCGCCGCCGTCGGAGGCGTCAGCAATCGGAACCATGCCGGCTGCCACGGCGACGGCGGATCCGCCGCTGGAGCCGCCGGGTACGATGCGCGGGTTCCAGGGATTGACGGAGGCGCCGTGCAAGCGGGGTTCGGTGGTCGGGCAGAGTCCGAATTCCGGCAGGTTCGACTTTCCGACAGCGATCAGCCCGGCGGCGGCCGTCCGGTCGGCGAAATAGGAATTGGGGCCCGTGGGGGCGTCCTTGAACAGCTTGCTCCCGTTGGTGACCGGGAACCCTTCATACTGGGTCGAGAGGTCCTTGATGACGAAGGGGACGCCGGACAGCGGCGTTTCCGGTAGGGGGCCTGCGGCGCGGCTGCGCGCGTGGTCATAGGCTTTGAAGACGACCGCGTTGACCTTCGGGTTCTTCTCTTCGATGCGCCGGATCGACTCCTCGACCAACTCCGTCGCCGATATCTGCTTCGACTTGATCAGTTGCGCGAGGCCGACGGCATCGTTGCCTTCGTAGACGTCGTTGATCACATCCAACCTCATGCAGGGCTTGTGGGATCGACCCGGGCAATCGCGAATCCGTTCGATTGCCGGTATGTTAATTTTACTACACAAAATACAGATTCATATAATATTGTATATAGTCCTTCATTTGAGTGTCAATAGGCTCGGGCCGCATGCGGCTGGCGCTGAAGTGCGACGTGGTCGGCATCTTGCTTGGAATTGCCGACGATGACGCGCCCGCTTCGGGGCGTCCAAGTAGGGCGACATATGTCGTGAAGAGTAATATACAGAAATTTGACAATCAAAAAAATCTGTATGCTAATCAACATAGGGAAGACAGAGAGGCGAGCGGATGATCGGTGAAGTTTACGAAAAGACAGACGCGGTTGGTCTGTCCCGTCTGATCGCGTCGAAGCAGATATCGCCGAGCGAGCTGGTCGAGGAGGCGATCAAACGCATCGAAGACAAGAACTCCCGGTTCAACGCCATTGTCTTCAAGTCCTACGACTACGCACGACGGCAGGCGGCCGGGCGGCTGCCGGCGGGACCGCTGTCCGGTGTTCCGTTCGTCATCAAGGACCTGTTCACCCAGTACGAGAACTTCCCGGTGACCAATGGGAGTCGGTTTCTCGACGGCTTCGTCGGATCCCAGACGTCGTTGTTTGCCGATCGCATGAAGGCGGCGGGGCTGATCGCGCTCGGCAAGTCGAACGTTCCGGAGATGGGGGCTGCGCCCACGACCGAGCCGGCCTTTCACGGCCCTACCATCAACCCATGGAGCGAGCGGATCGTGCCCGGCGGTTCCAGCGGCGGATCCGCAGTGGCCGTCGCGTCGGGAATGGTGCCGATCGCAGACGCGTCCGACGGCGGCGGGTCGATCAGGATACCCGCGTCTCTCAATGGGCTGGTCGGGTTGAAGCCGTCGCGGGGGCGCGTGCCCTATGGACCCGACATCGTCGATATCTGGTATGGCAGCGCAGTGTTCGGGTGCGTGTCCCGCAGCGTCAGGGACACCGCCGCCTTCCTCGACGCGGTGGGCGGTTCGTTGCCCGGCGATCCCTATTTCCTGGTGGATCCGGCAACGTCGTATTTCGCGCAGGCTGGCACGCCGCCAGGGCGGCTGAAGATCGGTTTCGTTTCGTGCGAACCGGACGGCAAGCCGCTGCATGAAGAGGCAGGCAAGGCGGTGGCAGGTGCTGTCCGGCTTTGTGAAAAGCTGGGGCATGACGTCGGCGAAGCATGCTTCCGGTATGACGTCGACCGCATGCGCAAGACCATGCGCAGAGTGACGGCAGTCCTGAATGCCGGCTTCTTTGTATCGTGCGCCACATCGCTCGGTCGTCAGGTGACCGAGGCGGACGTCGAGCCGGTGACGTGGGCCCTCTATCAGTTCGGTCTGGGAATCACCGGCGCGCAGCACGCCGACGATATTGCGGCACTGCGGCTCATGGGCCGCGACATCGTGCGGGATCTCTACGAGTGGGACGTGCTGATTTCGCCCGTATTGCCCGTTCCGCCGAGGGACCGCGGGTGGTTCGACATGTCCCTGAAGGACCTCGCCGAGTACGACGCCCGTGTCGGCCACAATGGCATCTTCACGAGACCGTTCAATATTTCCGGCCAACCGGCCGTGTCGCTGCCTCTGCACTTTACATCGGATGAGATTCCGATCGGGGTCCAATTCGCGGGCAGGATCGGTGACGAGGCGACGCTGATCAAACTGGCGAGCCAGCTGGAGAAAGCCCAACCGTGGATGGGCCGGCTGCAGAAGAAGCCGTTCAGGGCTTAGGCATCCTGGACCATTCGGCAGGCATCTCTTCGGGCCCAACTGAAGCACAATGAGGAAGCACGTCATGCGCTTTGTCCGATTTCTGGTCGGAACCGTCATCGCGAGCCGCAGGCGCGCTTCGCTACTCGGGATACTGCTGCTCACACTGGCGCTGCCAGACGCTTACGCCAAGGGCGTCACCGTCAAGGCGGTCCTGCATTCCGGGTTGCGCAATCTCGACCCGGTCATGATGATCTCGCATATCACGCGCAATCACGCCTACATGATCTATGACGTGCTGATTGCGCAGGATGAGCACTTCCAGCCGAAGCCGCAGATGGCCAGCTGGGAAATGTCACCCGACGGCAAGGTCTATACGTTCACCTTGCGCGACGGGCTGAAGTTCCATGACGGGGCATCCGTGACAGCCGCCGACGCCGTGGCATCGCTGCAGCGTTGGGGGAGCAAGGACAGCGGCGGGCAGATGGTGTTCGGAGCCACCGAGAGCCTCAAGGCCAGGGACAGCAAGACGATCGTCTGGACGCTCAAGGAGCCCTTTCCGGCCCTGCTCAATGTCGTCAGCAAGATGTCGACCATCCCGGCCTTCATCATGCCGGAGCGGATCGCCAGCACGCCGATCGACAAGGCCATTACCGAATACGTCGGTTCGGGGCCCTTCAAGTTCGTTGCCGCCGAGTTCCAGCCCGGCGTCAAGTCGGTCTATGAGCGCTTCGCCGACTATGTTCCCCGCAAGGAGCCGGCCAGCTGGCTGGCGGGCGGCAAGGTCGCCAAGGTCGATCGTGTCGAGTGGATCACGATGCCCGATCCACAGACCGCGTTGAACGCGCTGGCAACCGGCGAAATCGACTACATCGAGATGCCGCAAACCGACCTGCTGCCGATTCTCGACGGCAATAGCGATGTGATCGTCGAGCGGCGCGACGCCGTCGGATACGAACTCCTGCTGCGTATGAACTTCAAGTATCCGCCCTTTAACAATCTGAAGATGCGGCAGGCGGTTCTGAAGGCGCTCAGCCAGCACGACATCCTCAAGATCATGTTTGGCGATGCCAAATATTATCGGGTTTGCGGTGCGATCTTCGGATGCGACTCGCCGCTGGCCAGTGTCGCGGGATCGGAGACCCTGACGGGCACCGGCGACATGGCGGCGGCGCGCAAGCTGATTGCCGAGGCAGGCTATGACGGCACACCGATCGTCGTCGTGAAGGCGACCGACGTGTACGACAACGCGACGGCAGTCGATGCCGTGACCCAGCTGCTGCGCAAGGTCGGGCTCAATATCGAGGTCCAGGAGATGGACTGGCAGACCCGGGCCATTCGCGTCACCAGCAAGAAGCGCCCGGCAGAAGGCGGATGGAACTTCTTCCTATCCAGCTTCCATATCCTGGACATCAACTCGCCGATCTACAGCTCCCCGCTGAATGCCAAGGGAGAGCAGGGCTGGCTCGGGTGGCCCGACGATCCGGTCCTCGAAGGCATGCGCATTGAATTCGCTGCTGCCCCCACGCCCGAGGCCCAGAAGGCCGTCGCTGCCCGTATCCAAGCCCACGTGCTCGACAACGTGATCTATATTCCGCTCGGCAATTGGCTCAACGCGCAGGCACGCTCCGCCAAGCTCAGCGGCATGATCCCGGGCCCGGTGACGGTGTTTTGGAATCTCGAGAAAGCCAAGTAGGGCGCATTGCGGGGATCATCAGCTCCTGCGGTGTTGATACCAACACCGCAGGAGCCTTCGCCCCGCTCAGACTTTTGCAGTCGAGTGCTTTCTATACCGGACCTTTTGCGTGGCATCCGGCGAAGAGGTGGCCATAAACTGCCGCACCTCAGCAAGCATGGCAGGATCGCTACGCTATGACACGTCCTCGTATCGGGCTCGCGCTTGGCAGCGGGTCAGCCCGTGGATGGGCGCATATCGGCGTCATTGATTCGTTGATCGAGGCCGGCATCGAGCCTGAAATCGTCTGCGGAACGTCGATGGGCGCGCTTGTCGGTGCGGCCTATGTCGCTGGTCGGTTGCCCGAATTGCGGCAGTGGGCGGAGATCGCAACGTGGCGCAAGATCGCCAGGTTGACCGATGTCCGCTTGTCGGGCGGCGGGCTGATCAGCGGCAAGCAGGTGGTCGCCTTCCTGCAGGATCTGGGCGTCAATGAGCCCATCGAGAGCTACGCCACACGCTACGCCGCTGTCGCCACCGATTTGGCCACGGGTCGCGAAATATGGCTACAGTCCGGGCCGATCCATGAAGCGGTGCGCGCGTCGATTGCATTGCCCGGGATCTTCAGTCCGACCCGGATGGGCGAGAGGTGGCTTCTCGACGGTGGTCTTTCCAACCCGATTCCCGTTTCGGTTTGTCGTGCTCTCGGCGCGGATGTGATCATTGCGGTCAATCTCAACGGCGACCTGCTGGGGCGACGCTTCACCGAGCCCGAACCGCCCACCGACACCGTGCCGTCACGTATTTCGGTTGACGTCGTTCGGCGCATGCTGGGCCGGTTGCCCGCAGCATTCAACCGAAAGGCTGAGAAGGCTGCCGCCGCCTCGCCGTCGGAGGATACGCCCGCGCCGGGCTATTTTGACGTGCTCACCTCGTCTATCAACATTATGCAGGACCACATCACGCGCACGCGCCTGGCGGGCGAGCCACCGCATGTGATGCTGGTCCCGCGGCTTCGCAGCATCGGCTTGATGGAATTCAACCGCGCTCCCGAGGCGATCGCTGAGGGCCGTGCCTGCGTTGAGCAGGCGCTGCCCACGCTGCGACGTTACCTGTAGCCGGCGGCACGGCTGAGCCCGGGCACCAACCCCCGGGGTGGGATCATTCCGGTTACGCAGGCTTGAGGTTGAGCCCCAGCGAAATGCGGTAGGCTCAGTGCCGCAGATTGCGTGCGTCGATGTAGGGGAGTTCCGATGATCCAATGGCCACACCGCCCGCGATCGTGCGCGTTGGCGTGCCTGTTGTCGATCACAGCGTATCTGGCATGGTCCGGTGCAGCGCTGGCGCAGGGGAGCGTGACGCCATCGTTGCCACCCCTGGAGCAACGGCTTCCCGCCGTTCCGTCCGTCGTGAGCGCGTTCGCGGGCGGTGACGGGCCGGGGAGGGCGGGTGGCACGATCGACATTCTGGTGGGGGCCGACCGGGACTCGCGTCTGATGACAACATTCGGCTATGCTCGTCTTGTCGCCTTCGGCCCCGATCTCTCGTTGCGACCCGACATTCTTGCGTCCTACTCAGTCGACGAAGGGAGGCGCTTCACCTTTCGGCTGCGTCCGGGCCATCGCTGGTCGGACGGCCATCCCTTTACCGCCGAGGACTTTCGATACTGGTGGGAGGATGTGGCCAATAACCGCGATCTGAACCCCAATGGTCCCTCGGTGGAGATGTTGGTCGACGGCCGGCCGCCGTTGTTCGAGGTGATCGATCCCCAGACGATCCGTTACACCTGGCACGCGCCCAACCCCTACTTCCTTGAGGCCCAGGCCCGCGCCTTGCCGCTGTTCATCTATCGGCCGGCCCATTACCTGCGCCAGTTCCATATCCGGTATGCCGAACCGGCGGCGCTGCAGAACGCGATCAGAAAAGGTCAGATGGGTGACTGGATGCGCCTGCATCATCGGCTCGACCAGATGTATGTCAACGACAACCCCGACATGCCGTCGCTGTCGCCCTGGGTGCCGAAGACAGCACAGCGATCGACCCGGCTGGTCTTCGAGCGCAATCCCTACTATCACCGGGTCGACGAGCGCGGCGTGCAGCTGCCCTATATCGATCGCGTGATCCTCAACGTCGTGTCGCCCTCGGTGATCGCGCTCAAGGCGGGTACCGGCGAAGCCGACCTCCAGGCCAGTTACCTCAAGTTCGACAACTACACCTACCTCAAGAAGGGATCGAAGAATTTTCCGTTCGATGTCCATCTGTGGGAGACGGGCACCGGTTCGGAACTGGCCCTGTACCCGAACTTCAATCACGTTGATCCTGTCCTGCGCGCGCTGTTCCGCGATGCTCGCTTCCGGCGCGCGCTGTCACTGGCGATCGACCGCGAAGAAATCAACGAGGCGGTGTTTCTCGGCCTGGCCCGGCCGGGCAACAACACCGTACGTCCTGATTCAGCGCTGTACCGGCCCGATTATCGCGAACGCTGGGCGGCGTTCGATCTGAAGCAGGCCAACCGCCTGCTTGACGAGCTCGGGCTGACCAAGCGCCGCCAGAACATTCGCCTCCTGTCGGACGGCCGACCGCTGGAACTGGTCGTTGAGATGTCCGGCGAGTCCAAGGAACAGGCTGATGCCCTCAACCTCATCGCTTCGACCTGGCGTCAGATCGGTATCAAGATGGTGTACCGGGAGCGCCCGCGCGATCTGCTTCGCAAGCGGGTCATTGCCGGACAGACCATGATCGCGGTGTGGGCCGGTGTGGAGAATGCCATGCCGACGCCGGCATCGAGCCCGCGCGAATTCGCGCCGGGCACGCTGGGCGACCTGCAATGGCCGCAATGGGGGCTGTACCGCGAGAGCAAGGGTAAGGCCGGCGAGCCCTGCGATGAGCCGGTGGTACAGCGCCTGATCGACCTGGTCGGCAAGTGGGAGCGGGCGACGGATGAAGCCGAGCAGCGCGCCGTCTGGCACGACCTGCTGGCCGCCCATGCCGATCAACAGTTCACCATCGGTGTTATATCCGGATCGCGGCAGCCAGTCGTCGTCAGCCGGCGCCTGCACAACGTGCCGAGCAAGGGCATCTATAGCTGGCATCCCGGCGCATATTTCGGGATCTATCGACCCGACACGTTCTGGCTGGAGCGATAAGGGCAAAGATGTCGCCCAGCCGGTTCCCGTCGACCGGGCGACATCCGTATCGTGGTCACGTCAGCTTACGCCGGCGCTCAAGCTCGGCCGCGCTCGGCTCGGCGAGCCCGAAGTCACCGGTCTTGACCGCGCCGTCGGGCGTGTAGTTCGTCACGATCACGCCGGTAGGGTAGGACTGCGACTTCACGAGCTTCAGACCCACGGGTACGGCGCCGTCGCCGAAGAGGCGCTTGCCCTTGCCGAGCACCACCGGGAAGATCAGCGCGCTCAGTTCGTCGACCAGACCTGCCGTCCACAGGGTCTGCAGCAGGTCGCTCGAGCCCTGGACAAGAAGGTCGGGGCCGTTGTCGCCCTTCAACTTTTTCAACGACGCGACGATATCCTCGCCCAGCAGCTGACTGTTCTGCCAAGTGAGCGTCGGCTTGGCGCGCGACGCGACGTATTTCGTCACCCGGTTGAAGACCGGCGCGATCGGATCGTTCGGATCGTTGGCATAGGGCCAGTGCGCGGCGAAGATGTCGTAGGTCTTGCGGCCCAGCAGCAGGTCGAAGGGCCGGCCGAAGATGTCGCCCAGGGAGGCACCGAGCGCTTCATCGAAGTAGGGGGCGGTCCAGCCACCCAGCGTGAAGCCGCCAGTCGGGTCCTCTTGCGGGCCGCCAGGCGCCTGCATGACGCCATCGAGGCTGACAAAGGTAGAAACAACGATCCTGCGTATAAACGTCTCCTATCGGGCTGTTATGGCCCGAGGACGTACGGCGATGGGTCATGCCGACAGAGCACGCGGAATATTTTGGAACAAGCCTGGATCCCTCCGGATGGTCACGGGGACAGCGGGAAGAGATCACCGAGGATCGTCGGGATGAACTCGGCGACGGTGGGATGAATGTGCATGGCGCGCTGCACGACGGTGTAGGGCGCCTTGGCGTACATGGCGTCGAGCACGCAATGGATCGCTTCGTCGCCGCTCGTGCCCAGGAACGAAGCGCCTAGAATTTCTTTCGAGCCGGCGTCGACAAGGATCTTCATGAAGCCCTCGGTCTCGCCCTTCTCGAAGGCGCGGGAGACATCCTCCATGGCGATCCTGCCGACGAGCGCTGGGCGGCCACTGCGGCGAACCTCGGCCTCGTTCATGCCGGCGCGGCCCAGAGGCGGGTCGGTATAGAGCGCATAGGCGGGAATGCGATCGCTCAGGCGCCGCCGGTCGCCATCGAGCAGGTTGGCGGCCACGATCTCGAAGTCGTTGTAGGACGTGTGCGTGAAGGCGCCGCGCCCGTTGCAGTCGCCCAGCGCCCAGATGCCGGGCACGTTGGTGCGTAGCTCGTCGTCGACCTCGATGTAGCCACGCTTGTCCATTCTCACGCCGGCGCGGTCGAGCCCCAGATCGTCCGTGTTGGGCCGCCGTCCGGTCGCGACCAGGAGGTGGGAGCCTTTGACCTCGCGCGCGCCCTGATCGCAATCCAGCGCCATGACGATCTCGCCATCGCGCCTGGAGAGGCTGAGGCACGTGGCGTTGGTGCGGATCTCGACGCCCTCGCGGCTCAAGAACGCCGCGACCGCCTCGGAGACATCTTCATCCTCGCGCGCAATGAGGCGCGGCCCGACCTCGACGATGGTGACCGCACTGCCGAAGCGGCGATACATCTGTCCGAACTCGAGGCCGATGTAGCTCCCGCCCAGCACCAGCAGGTGCTGGGGCAGGAAATCGACGTCCATCATCGAGCTGTTGGTCAGATAGTCGATCTGATCGAGGCCGGTGATCGCGGGCACCGCGGCGCGGCCGCCGACATTGATGAAGATCTTGTCGGCGCTGAGGATCTCGCTGCCGACCTCGACCTCATGCGGCGAGCGGAAGCGCGCCTGGCCCTCATAAACGGTGCCGTTCTCGAGACTCTTCAGCGATCGCTCGACTCCCTTGTTGGATAGGCCAGCCACGTAATCCTTGCGCGCCTTGATGCGCTTCATGTCGACCTTGATGTCGCCGCCGACAGTGAAACCGTAGTCGGCACCACGCCGCGCCATGTGTACGGCATAGGCGCTGGCGACCAGCGTCTTGGTGGGCGTGCATCCGGTATTGACGCAGGTGCCGCCGAAGCGACCGCGCTCGATGATCGCCACTTTCATGCCCGAGCCCGCCAGCCGGCGCGCGAGCGACGGTCCGGCCTGCCCGGTTCCGATGATGATCGCGTCGTAGGTCGTCATGCCGTTCTCCGGAAGTGATCCTGGCCTGGTGTGACGGGGCGCCCCTTGTTGCCCCGTCAGACTGAGCTATGCGCGACGCGCGGGCTGCACACGAAATCTCACTTCTGCACATCGTGTAGCAGGCGGCCGACACTGTATCCGTCGATGTCGTTGGCATCCAGGACCAGGCGGGTGCGCAAGGGCCCGCACGACGATGGCGGGAACCCACCCGTCCAGTAGACAGGCCGGCCGGCTCGGTATGACAGTCGAATGGGGAGGAGACGATGGCAGAGACCTCACGTGCGGCCTGGACCGTTGCCGATGTCGAGACCGACCGAAGCTGGGTCTATCCGCTCTCCGACACTGCCAGCAACGAGCTGCTCGCCGCCGTGCGCCGCGCCGGCGATCCAAACCGGCCGATCCTGTCGTGGCGACGCGAGGACTTCGCTCTTGGCGGCGGCCTGCCGACGTTCGCTGCGGCCTTCTGCGAAGTGCGCGACGGCCGCGGCATGGCGCTCGTGAAGAACGTACCGCGTCAAGGCGTCACGCCGGCTGAGTTCAGGCTGATGACCTGGGCGATCGGCCTGCACTTCGGTGTCGCACGGCCGCAGAACCGTGCCAGCGACACCGAGGTCAAGAATGTCGGAGTCGCCTACCGCAGCCCGACCGGCCGCGGTTATTCGTCGAAAGCCGGGCTCGACTTCCATG